>Ga0114938_1002481_pt1 | contig 11604 bp, 12 predicted proteins | sample AshMeaBigSpring_FD_88675 | JGI IMG/M metagenome (GOLD analysis project Ga0114938, IMG submission 88675) | Groundwater microbial communities from Big Spring, Nevada to study Microbial Dark Matter (Phase II) - Ash Meadows Big Spring | ecosystem: Environmental > Aquatic > Deep subsurface >...
CTTCGGGTACAGCACCCGTACCCGTTCATCAATCAGCTGGAAGGAATCTCGGTCTCCACTCACCACCAGAACATCCCACCCAGCTTGGCGGGCAGATCGGCTTAGCGAAGCAATTACGTCATCCGCCTCGTAACCGGGAACTGCGAACTGGTGGATATTGAGGGCGTCGAGCACCTCGCGGATCAAGGGTAGCTGGGAGCGGAACAGATCGGGCGCCGCGGTCCGCTGTGCTTTGTAGTCGGGATACACCTCGGTGCGAAAGGCCGGGAGCCCGATGTCCCAAGCAACTGCAATCGCTTGCGGGTGTTCCTCCGCCAGCAGTTTGATCAGCATCGAGGTGAATCCGAAAACCGCGTTGGTCGCCTGGCCGGCGGGGGTGGCGAGATCAGCCGGCAGCGCGTAGAAGGCGCGGTAGGCGAGGCTGTGTCCGTCCAGGAGCGCCAGCGTTGCCACCGTCGCATGCTACGCCGCCGGGTTGCGCGCTCAACGTCGAAGGTGACACCGCGTGCAGAAGCTTGGACCCCGAAGCCCAGGGTTGCCAGACGGTGCACAATCGGATCGCCACGCTACAAAAACATTCAACTGTGCGCCGAGGTGTCGTGGATCGCACCAATTTCAACTGGCAATGCGACAACTGTTGTCCGATTCGGCACCAATTTCGGGAGAGAGCACTCTCCCCTGCTCTGTTTTCATGGGGTGTCGTCGAAGACCAAGCGCACCGGACTCCCGGGGATACCGGCGGTCCAGGTGGTTCGTTCGGTAGGTGTGCCGGTGAAAAGGTAGTCGATGTCCCACCAGCAGTCAGTAGAGCAGGCGTAGTCGGCAGGAATTTGGAAAAGAATCTCCAACCATTTGCCGTTGTACAGCTGGGCTTGACTGGGGGTGGCGGTGACCACCGAACAGGTACCGGTCTGCGTCTGGGGGCTACCGTTATGGTCCGTATAGGAGCAGGTCACGCCCGTCGGGGCGTCCGGGATGATCCTGAGCGTCGCCGACGAACCCGACTGCACATCGCCCGGGTCGAACAAGCGGAGCAGGACCTGGCGCCCACGATAGGTCTCGGTGATCTCCATCAGCTCAAACCTGGAACTGATGTCAGCCTGGTTGGACCAGATCGACATCGAACCAAGGCCGTACACGGTGGTGGCTCTGGGTCCATTCCCACTCACCTGAATCGAAAAGACCTGGCGCCCGGCCCCGGTGTCGCCGGTCGTGATCTGGAGCGGAAAGATTCCGCCGCCGGTCGGGATCAGAATCGTGCACAGGTCGATCCATCCCAAGGCGGAACTCCCTGCATAGGTAGCCGAGCATCCCGGAGCGGGTGGATTGTCCCGGGGATCATAAGGAGTGTTGTCGGTCTGGAAGAGCTGGAAGTAAGTGGGCGTGATTGATCCGCTGTCATTCGGTTTTTGCCCGGCTGGAAGCCCCGGATAACTGGAGATCCCGGTATTCATGCCAGGGTCGAACAGGGTCACGGTGACGCTGGTGGTCCCCGCCGGAACATCGACTGCGTAGTAGTAGCCGTCCAATCCCTCTGCCAACCGTTCGTCCCTCCACGGGTTCCCACCCGCGTCTCCACAATCGTGACCGCAGGCGGTGTTCCAAGGATCCCCGTTCTGCCTTCGCTCTCCCCGCCCGTTGATTGCCAGCCAGAAACCGTCACCGGCAGAACCGGCATTGGGATAGCCGTCAGGCAGATACCCGAACACCGTGTCGCGCCCACCCATCCGGACCGGAGGGATCATCTCGGCAATGGCGTTCTTGGTAATGTCAACCGACCCGACCCCAAACAGTCGCATGAAGAAGGTGGGCACCTCACGGGTGATCTCTACGTCGAGTCGATTAGGGAAACCGGTCACCTTGGACGGAACCACCGTGGCATCACCCCCCAAGCTGGCATCGATGTAGGCGTTGTCGGAGGCCACTTCGAGAGCCACCGCGGTGGCCTGGTCGAAGGCAGACGGCATGTACACGACTCCCCCCAGCGCGGCGGCATCGGCCGCCTTCTGGGTGCGATTGGCGTTGAGAAATAGCCAACCCAGGTCAGTTGCGAAGGCAACCATCCCCACCAGCACTACCATCAGGAGAGCGGTGAGCGGCATCACCGCACCCCGCTCCTGGGTCATGTGAACTGCGGCTCGAGCCGCATGGTGGTTTGCTCGCTAAACACCGCAGTCCCAGTCAGCCCGGGAACGAAGCCGGTCACCCAAGTGTGGTTCAAGCGCACCACCACCTCGAGCTTGTCGAGGCTGCTGATGGCAACGCTTCGACTGGCTGGGTCCCAGTTGGGGGTGGTGTAATCGGGATCGCCGAACTTGGGACAGGGGTTCCATCCACAAGTTGGTGATGCATCCGGCTGATAAGTGGTCGAGTCCGACAGGCCGCCACCGACCTTCCGCACAACCACCTCGGTAATGTCCGACTTGGCGATCGCTCCCGACAGCGCGCTCTCCACCGCCAGCAGAACGTAGTAGTCGGCGCTGGGGTCGGTACCGGCCGAGGAGCCCACCCGGGCACCCTCGCGAGAAGCGCTGGCGATAGTAAGGCGGTCCTTGAAGGCCAGACCAAACTCGACCATCCCCATTACCAGCAGAAGTAGCAAGGGAGCGACGATGGCGAACTCCACCATGCTGGCTCCTCGTTGGTTAGGTTTGAACATTGAACTCTCCGCGTTCGGTGTGCGTCAAGGTAAGTGATGTCGGCCGCTCTGACATGGGGCTGGAGGTATCAGTTATTCCGGCGTGTAACTGACTAGTCAGGTTGGGCCGACGCCTAATCTCTGCCCGTTACGCCGGGGTGGCGGAATGGAAGACGCGGCGGACTCAAAATCCGTTGACCGCAAGGTCGTGTGGGTTCGACTCCCTCCCCCGGCACTGGTGCATTAGGCCACCCGCCGCGGGCGCGGGTGCGGGTTAGGGCGTTGCTTGCACCTGACGTAGGTACGCGATCACCGCTGCCACTTGTGCATCGTCGAGCCGACCTGAGAAGGACGGCATCCCCCGGGGACCATCCTCGATGACTTTGGTCAGCTCGACGTCCGACATCCCCGCCGCCTTCGAATCCTTGCCCACCGCTGGAAAACTCCCGCGGCCGGCCAGATCGGCGCCGTGGCAGCCGGCGCACTGGTTGCGATAGATTTCGTCGCCGGCGGTGGCTGATTCCCTCGGGGTGCAGCCCGCCCACAACACGACTGCCCCACCCATTACAGCCAGCCACAAGCCAACCCGACCTACTTGCATCATCGGACCAGAGGCCGGATGTGAGCCACCGCCTGTTCAATCTCTAGATCAAGCTTGGCATCGCTAACTACCTCACGCCGCAGCATCGCCAATCCGATGATGGCGCCAATTCCAGGAGAACGTACAACCGAGGTGAGCTTGCCCACCTGTTTCCCTTGATAGAAAAGCGCCGCCCCTTCCGACGCGTCGCCAGCGACCGTGATCCCGACCAGGCGCCGATTGACATGCCCACGGCTATCGATCCTGGCTACCAGCTCCTGGCCCAGGTAACACCCTTTGCTGAACGAGACCGCCACCGCTTCCAAACCAGTTTCCTGGGGAATGGTGGCCTCATCGATATCACGTCCCATCTCGGGTTCGCCCTCTTCCACCCGCACCGCGGTGATCGCCTCGGGGTCCGCTACCTCAACCGCCCCCGCCGACAACAGTGCAACCGCGTCACCGGTCGGCAGGAACCACCTCACTGCAGTTCCTAGATCGGCCCGTAGTGCTTGGTTGGTGTCCGGTCGTGCCAGCGCGTCGATGGATGCGCGACCCCAAGCTTCCAGGATCGGTCGGGGAGATCGAACCTCGGCCTTGACTCGGATCCGAAACCTATCGAGATCGGCGGCCACCATCTCCCCCCGATCAGTGATCAGATTGAAGCGGTCGCCGACATCCCGAGCTACCCACAGCAGCGCACGCAGTTTCCCCTGCGGAGAGAGCAGCAACGACCTGCGCATTTCGCCGGGCTCCATTCCCGCCACGTCCTGGCTTAGCAGCCCCTGCAGGAACGACTCGGCGTCGGGTCCCTCCACCGCCACCAGCTGCGACCGGCCTCGCACCAATCCAAAACCACTGCGCAGCGCGGCGTAACTGCTTTCCATCATATGTTGGTGAGTCGGTCGAGTCCCACCCTTGACAGCAGGTCGGAAAAGAAACGCGATAGGTCGACCACCCCTCCGGTCAACATCAGAACCCCGAAGCCGGCCAGCATCAAGCCGGAAACCGCCATGATGGTTCGGGCGTGGCGACGAAGCCGGCCCAAGGCCGAAAGCAGGCGAGCTGTTGCCAGCGAAGCGGCCAGGAAGGGGAGCCCGAGGCCAAGGGAGTAAGCCGACATCAGCGTCAAGCCCCGCCCAAGCGTCGCTTCGTCAGCCGCCAACGTCAGGATCGAACCAAGGATGGGCCCGATGCAAGGGGTCCAGCCGAACGCGAAAGCAGCTCCCATGATCGGCGAAGCCCACCCCCCTAACCGAGAAGGACGTACATCGACCACCCACGCCCGGGCCAGCGGCAGCAGCAAGCGGGAGTGGGAAAGGGCGCTTACCGCAACTAGTAGTCCCATCCCGATCACGATCACACCCGCCCAGCGCGAGATGCTCTGGCGGTTCTGGCCAACCAGGCTGCCCAGTTGGCTGGCGCTGGCGCCCAATACCAGAAAGACCGCGGTGAAGCCGGCCACGAACAGGCCAGAGGCCTTCAGCAGCCTGGGAGTCGCCGCCCTCCCTCCCTCGAGGTCGGCCAGCGAGTAGCCAGACATCAGGCTCAAATACCCGGGCAGCAGCGGAAGCACGCACGGCGACACGAACGAGAGCATTCCGAATACGAACGCGGTGACCAGATTTGCCTCCACAGCCACGAGTTTGGCAGGCCCGGACCGCAACCAAGCACGATTAGGCTCGCCGGTAATGCGCAGCCGCGTCGTTCCGGTTTGAGGTTCCCGCCGGCCAACCGCAGGTTGCTCACCCTCATGGTTGCTGCCGGCGTGGTCCACGCCTTCGCCGGCGGTCTACTCACACTCACGCTTCCGTTCTGGAGGGTCGAATTCGAGCTCTCCCAGAACCAGGCAAGCTTGGTGCAGGCAGTGGTGCGAGTGGGAGCGCTGGTAGCGATCCCACTGGGGATATGGAGCGATCGGTGGGGACGCCGTCGCCCGTTCTTGGTTGCCCTGCTGGCTCTCCTCCTCGCCTCCTTATCTACCTCCATCGCGCCCGGGGTAGTCAGCTTCACTGCCCTGCAAACAGTCGCCAGAGCTGCCGCCACCGCCGGGGCATCACTGGCGGTTGTCATCATCGCCGAGGAGATCGCGGCAGCCAATCGTGCCTACGCCATGTCTTTCTACGTCCTCGCCGGGAGCATGGGGGGGGGCTTGGCGCTTCTACTGACTCCACTGTTCGCCTCCGAGCGGGGGTTGACCGCCTGGCGCTGGGTGTTCTTTGCCACCGGGTTGGGATCGATCATCCTGCCCTCGCTGCGGAGACACCTGCGGGAGACCAAGCTATTCCGTCCCGGGCCGGCTTTGCGTTTTGGATACCTCCTCACCGGAGCCGGAGCCTCCCATTTCTGGTTGTTGGCGACAGTCAGTTTCTGCTTGGGCGCTTTCATCGCCCCCGCCAGTGGGTTCGCCTACGACCATTTGGTAAGTGACCGAGGATGGGATGCCGGCCCTGCCACCGCGGTCTTGGTGGTGTCAGGCGCCATCGGCTCGCTGGGACTTCTGGGGGGAGGCCGCCTGGCTGACCACCTGGGTCGGCGTCCGGTAATCGGGTTCGCCATCGCGGTGGGAGTGGTGGGAGCGGTCGGCTACTACTCGCTGGACTGGTCACCCCTGCTGTGGCTCACCGTCGCCAGCCTTGGTTCGAGCTTCTACCTGCCGGCCGCTTCTGCTTTCCGGACCGAACTGTTTTCGACCCGAGTCAGGGCAGCGGCGGGGACTGCGCTGGCGGCGGCTTCGGTGGCAGGGGGTATATCCAGCTTGGTGGCTGGTTATTACACCATCGAACGCTACGGACTCCCGGCCACAATCACCGGGGTCGGCTTGCTGGCTTTGGCCGTGGTGCCTTTGGTTTGGTTGCTGCCAGAGACGAAGGGGAGGCAGCTTTCTGCTCCGGCGACGGTGGAGTCTTGGCGGGATACGGGCACACATCATTGAGTTCACAGCCTTGACAGTTAGGCCGACGGGCGAAACACACCTCGCGGCCGAACTGGATGACCCGCATCGAAACCCCGCCCCAACGCCGGCGTTGGAACAGACTGCGGAGATCCATCTCGATCACAGCGGGGTCCGCACTGGCAGAGAGACCGAGCCGATTGGCGAGCCGGCGGACATGAGTATCCACTGCGATGGCGGGCTCACCAAAAGCTTCCGCCAGCACCACGCTGGCGGTCTTGCGCCCCACCCCCGGCAAACTGACCAGCTCCTCGATCGAGCTGGGAACCACACCCGCGAAACGCTCGACCAGCGCGGCCGACACGCCAATCGCAGCTCGCGTCTTCTGGTGATAGAAACCGGTCGGATACAAGACTGCTTCGACCTCGGCAGGGCGAGCTCGCGCCAATGTCTGCGGGGTTGGCCAACGGCGGAACAGCTCGGGCGTGACCCGGTTTACGTTTTCGTCTGTGGTCTGGGCAGAGATGATGGTTGCCACCAGCAGCTGGAATGGATCGCGGTAGGCGAGGGCGGTGCCAATGCTTGGGTAGCGACGGGTGAGTCGACCAAGGATGACGCCGGCTCTGGCTTTGGTTTGCTTGGCGACCTTGTCGGCGGGCAGTACCACGCCGTCAGCGGGGCCGGGTCAGCAAGAGCAGCAGGCGGACCGTCCCATAGATGCTGAAGATTCCGGCCAGCAGGAATGCTGCCACCTTGGCGGCCCGCAGCACGCTCGGCTGACAACCCGACAGCCCCTCAGTGCACGCCCCCCAACCGGTGCCGTCGCCGGCTAAACCCAACAACATGAGCAGTGGAATCGAGGCGACCAGGGTGATAGCAATCACCATCGCCACCACCAACACACGGCGAGTTTGGGTCTCCATTAAGCCGAAATCGTACCCGGGCGGTTTGCGTGGGACGCGGATGGCCTCCAAGATGGGTGAGATATGTGGTTCCACCGCGAGTCCTTCACCCAATCGGAACAGGAGATCCTCTCCCGCTATTTCACCAATACCGACTTGGCAGTGTTCGGACTGGTCAACCTTCCCGAGGTGGTGAAAGGTGCACTCTTCGCCCGCTACAGCCGCACTCACACCTCGCTCCGCCGTTTGTTTCTTGACGAGTTCTACGACCCCACTTGGCCTTGGCAGCCAACCGGGACAGCATCTGTCGAGCGAGCGGAGCGCCTGTACCTGAAAGTCCTCACCGAGTACGGAGACGACTCAGTTGCCCAGTTGGGGGGTGCCCATCTGGCCTGCGAGCAAGCCTCCAACCTGCTCACCAAAGTACTGGAACGGGGCCGCCTGGCCGCGTATCTGGAGCAGAGCACTCGCTACATCGCCTACCACAAGCGCCTCGGCGAGCGCTACCGCTATCGGGTGCCTCCCGAGATCGAATCCGCCGGCCACACCTCAGAGTTCGTAACCGTCATGGAGCATCTCTTCGACACCTACGCCGAAACCGTGGCAATACTGCTTCCCCATTTCGAGAAGTTGCACCCGCGCCGCCCCCACGATTCGGAACCGGTGTGGCGGGCCAGCATCCGGGCTCAGAGCTACGACGCTGCCCGCGGCCTACTGCCAGCCGCCACCCTCTCCAACCTCGGCATCTACGCCTCTGGCCAGGCCTACGAGGCGCTGCTACTGCGGATGCGCGCTCACCCGCTAGCCGAAGTTCGTGAGTACGGACAGCTGATCCTCACCGAGCTGCGCAAGATCATCCCGGCTTTCCTAACCCGGGTCGACCTGCCCGACCGGGGGGGGGTATGGTCGGATTACCTAGCCGCTACCCAAGCTGCGCTTGAAACCGAGGCGAAGTCACTCACCGTCATTCCGGAGTCTCGACCGGAAGTGATCCTGGTCGATTTTGACCCAGCCGCCGAAACCAAGCTGGCGGCCGCTGCCCTCTACCCCCACACTGATCTCCCAGATGATCAATTGCTAGCGCTGGTGGCTGGGTTCTCCTCCGACCAGCGCGCCCGCCTGATCCAGGCGGCAGTAGGCAACCGCTCCAATCGTCGTCACAAACCGGGGCGGGGTATGGAGCGGGCCAGCTACCGCTTCGACATTTTGTGTGACTACGGAGTCTTCCGCGATCTACAACGGCATCGAATGCTCACTGTCGATTGGCAGCGCTTGGGGACCAGCCACGGTCATGTCCTGCCTCCGGCAGTGGCCGAAGTGGGCCTCGCCAATCGCTGGACCGAAGCGATGGAGGCTGCGGCTGACCTTCACTCGCGGCTGGCAGCCCGAAATGGTCCCGAGCTGGCCCAGTACGCGGTCCCGTTTGCTTATCGGATCCGATTTGTCATGCAGCTCAACCCCCGGGAAGCGTTCCATCTGCTCGAACTCCGTACCGCGCCAGGAGGTCATCCCGACTACCGGCGGGTTTGTCAGGAGATGCATCGGCTTATCCGAGACCAGGCCGGGCATCGCCAACTAGCGGACGCCATGCGCTTCGTTGACAACGCCGATCACGATCTGGCCCGCCTTGAAAGTGAGCGGCGTGCCGAACAACGCCGTCTGGTTACCGACGCCCAAGCGAAGCCCAGGGTTTCTAACGATCGGCCGTAGCTTTCTTCGGGGGTCTGGGAGACTTCCCCGCCTGTTGCGGGGCTTCCCGCTGTTCTTCTTCATCGGGGGTCTGCGGGGCTTCCCCTCATGTGGTTGTGCTAGATCGGGCACCAATTTCGGTGAATCAATGCGACGACTGTTGTCGGTTGCGGCACCAATTTCGGTTTTTTGGGGGGGGAGGCAACGGCCTCCCCGCATGTGCTTCAGTTTTCGCCAGCCAGCGGCAACCGGAGAACCAGGAACCCATCTTCGATCGACCAGTTGGCGTCGCTCACCAATCGGTAGTCGATGAAGTCCTGTTCTGCCTGGCGGATCAGCATCACCCGCTCCTCTCCTGCCACCGGGGGAAGGCCTCGATCCTTGACCGCCTCGGCTCGCTCTCGGAAGCGTCTGATAAAGGCGTCAACGTCGAAATCAGCCACGGTTACTCCTTGTATTAGCTTGGGTATGGATGTTGGCACCTGAACTTACCTTCGTGGCCGGCAAAGGCGGGGTAGGGCGGTCGGCGATCACGGCTGCACTTTCCTTGCGAGCCGCCCGCACGCGAGAGCGGGTGTTGGCAGTCGCTCTGACCGACCCCGGTGGCCTGGCTGCCCACTTGGGAGTAGAGCTTGATCACCGGCCTCGAGCGGTTCGGGCCGGCTTGCATGCGTTGGCGGTCGATCGCAGGGCAGCCCTCAACGAATACCTCCGCCTCCAGCTTCACGTGCCCCGGCTGGCCCCGCTGGGAGGATTGGCTGCCGGCCTCAACTTGTTGGTCGACGCGGTACCAGGTATTCGCGACATCATCACCATCGGGAAAGTCCTGCATGAGGCACGAAGTGGCGATTGGGAGTCGATCATCGTCGACGCCCCAGCCAGTGGGCAGTTCATTTCCTACTTGCGAGCCCCAGCCACCATCGCTCGGCTCGCCCCCCCGGGGCGCATCCGCCAGCAGGCAGGTTGGATGCAGGCACTATTGAGTGACCGCAACCGCACCGGGGTGATCCTGGTTAGCCTGGCTGAAGAGCTCCCGGTGGCGGAGACGCTGGAATCCATCGGTGAACTCAGAGCGGAGGATCTGGCTGGGTTGACGGGGGTGGTGGTAAACCGCTGCCTGCAACCACTGCCCGCCAAGCTCGATCGCATCCCGGACGGCCCCTTCCGCCAGGCGGCAATCCACCAGCAGGAGCTAGCAACCAGCCAGGCTGCTTGGCGAAGGAAACTGCCCAACCCCACCGAGGTGCCGTTCTTGTTTGGGATTCGCACCCCGGGAGAGGTGGCAGCCAGGATCGCGGACGAGATGGAGGGAAGTTGACTCGGGTGGTGCTGGTAACCGGCGCCGGCGGGGTTGGTAAGACCACTTTGGCCGCGGGGCTAGCGGTGCGGGCGGCCGAGAGCGGTCTGGCAAGCCTGGTGATGACAGTGGATCCAGCTCACCGGCTGGCGGATGCGCTGGGTGGGTACTCGCTCGTCAACCATCCCACCCAGCACCCCGAAGTGAGAGGGCTATGGGCTGCCACGCTCGACGCCGCCGCTTCCTGGGAGGAGATCATCCGTCGCCATGCTCCTCCCGAGGTGGCCGACCGAACCATCGCCAATCCCCTGTTTGAGGCTGTCACCTCGCGCTTCCCGGCCGGGCAGGCCTACGCAGCTGCCGATCAGATGGCTTCTCGCATCGAGGAGGGACGCTGGGACATTGTTTTGGTCGATACCCCGCCGTCGGAAGGTGGGATCGATTTCTTTCTGGCGCCCGCAAGGACTCGTGAGCTGGTGGGGGCCAAGATTCTGCATTGGCTGACTGGAGCCCGCCTGCCCGGGCGTCGGGCTTTCTTCGATATCGCGGCGCGCCCGGCTCTCAAACTGGCAGACGCGGTCTTGGGGGGCCGCTTGCTCGGAAACGTTGCCGAGTTCCTGCTCGACCTGCGGGCGGCTTACGACGGCATCGCGCACAGAGCGGATGACATCCAGACTCACCTGCGCAGCGCCACCACCTTGGTAGTAGCAACCGCCCAACCCACTCCGATTCGAGAAGCAGAACGCTTCTTCCTTGAGTTGCCCAACGCGGTGCGACCGCCGGCAGCAGTGGTCTTCAACCGGATCCTTCCCGCCGATTGGACCAAGGCGGCGGCTTTGCCTCCCCCCCCCAAGTTGGGAGTTGCGGTGGTTGAGAACCTCGAGCGCTGGGCGGCAGAAGCCCACCGCCAACAAGAGGCGCGGGCCGAGTTCGCCAGCCGCTTCCGGGCCCGGCTGGCTGAGATCCCATGGATGTCGGCGGATCTGACGACCCCGGCCGACCTCAGCCGGCTGGTCAGCGCGGCTCGCGGCCTCCCCCTCGATCAACTTGGGATCAGATAAGCGAGCGGGGCCCGAACAATTCCCGGATCTCTGCCAACAGGCTGCCGGTGGCCTCCACCCGATAGTCGTCACCCAAGCGCACAACAGTGGGGATGCGCCCGACCGAATCTGGATTGGAGATATGCAGATGGACCTCAGTCGAGCCAGGATGATCGCTGAGCACCCGTTTCAGATCCTGAATCGCCTGCTGAGACAGCGCAACCGAGTCGACCACTACCCGCACCGCCGGGTTGGAGCGTAGCTCTCGCACCTGCGCCGCCACCAGTTTGACTGAATCACCTCGGTGATCCAGTCGTCCGCTGACAGTTACCACTGCATCTTCTCGGATCAGCGGTCCTGCCTCTGCCACTACTTTTGGAAAACACGCCACCTCGATCCCCACCTCCATGTCCTCCAGCCGGAAGAACAGCATCGGCTCTCCGTTCTTGGTGTAGCGCCGGGTGAGGCCGGTCACTATCCCGCCCGCCGTCACCTGGGTTTGATCAGCAACATCCCATAGGGCCAGGTTCGAATGACTGACCGCCGCCGCCAGCGCCGCCCCCGA
>Ga0114938_1002483_pt1 | contig 11602 bp, 10 predicted proteins | sample AshMeaBigSpring_FD_88675 | JGI IMG/M metagenome (GOLD analysis project Ga0114938, IMG submission 88675) | Groundwater microbial communities from Big Spring, Nevada to study Microbial Dark Matter (Phase II) - Ash Meadows Big Spring | ecosystem: Environmental > Aquatic > Deep subsurface >...
ACTTTTTCTTCAGGAAGTTTAAGTTTCGTTCTGATTTTCTCGTTCATAAGCCTGTTTGCCTGATGAAAAACAAAGTAATCGATTGCATCTTTATCAATATCAAAATGTTCGATTAAGTTGTTGACTGACTGTGGAGCTTTAGAAATACCAAAAGTAAATACGGATGAACCATCCAAAACACTTTGCAGTTTATTACGGATTATGCCATTTCCATAATCTGTATACTCAAATGATTTTTCGCTTACTGGATTGCGGTAACCACCATCCTCAATCATAATGGCATCAAAACTTGCCCCATCTGTAAACAAAGCAATTTGAAGAGGATCTGCATTTTCATTGTACGACAAAGCTGTAGCAGTTCCGGCATCACCAAACAAGGGGTATGTTGATTTGTCAAGTGGCGATTTGGTACGCGAAACTGTATCACCAACAAGCAACAAGCCTTTTTTAATGTTGCCTGAACTTAAAATAGATGCCATTGTTGAAACACCATAAACCCACCCCGAACATCCAAGTGAGATATCAAAGGTCATACAACTTTTTGACAGTCCAAGTTTACCATGCAACACACACGAAGTTGCAGGAAGCTTATAATCAGGAGTTTGAGAAACAAAAATTAAGCACTCAATCTCGTTTTTATCCCAATTAAGTTCTGATATTAACTTTTCGGCAGCAGCCAAACATAAATCAGATGCACACATATTATCTTTCACCACACGACGTCGCTCGATACCTGTGGTAGCAACAAACTTTTCAAACTCATCAGCATTTGAAAATAAATCCAATGATGCATTTTCTTCTACATTTGCAGGTACACAAGCTGCAACACCATTTAATTGTACGGTTTTAAACTCCTGAAATGCCATAATTTAATTTATTTAAATTGTTCTTCTATACCTTTAGCGGGATTCCCAAAATAAAAAGCATTATCCTTTGTATTTCGGATAATTACCGACCCAATTCCAATTTTCGTATTGTTTCCGATTTTAATGCCTTGTAAAACAATGGAGCCTACACCAAATTGATTTTCCTCACCTACAATGCAATTACCTGAAAGACGTGTAGATGGCCCTAACACATTAAAATTACCAAGATTAACGTCATGTCCGAGCGAAACAGCACCATTTATCAAATTAAAATCTCCAATTCGCACATCGCAACTTAATCTGCAACCCCAAAAAACTAAATTACCACGTCCCAAATTTATTGCTTCGGTATCAAAAATATTTACATTTGGAGCAATAATATTTGGAAAAACAATAAATGGATTGATAATTTGGGATACTAACTTTTTAATTATGTGTGGATTTGCAATAGATATTACAACATTTAACTCTGATGGGTAGCTATTAACAAAATCAATTCCGCCCAGCACTTTTCCATAGCGGTTTTCAGCCCCTACTTCTACTCCATCGTCAATGAAACCAATTAAATTCCAAGTTGGAATTGTTTCATTCATTTTTTTGAGCAAGCAAGCTACCTCTCGCCCAAAACCACCAAAACCGTATATTGCTATGTTTTTCATATTAATAGAACAAAAAGTAAAGAACAAAGATAAAATACTTTTAGATAAGTTATTGAATAATTTGTCGGATTACCATAAAAGCTTCGGCAGCTTTAAAACCCACTGTTGCTCCTCTGAATTTTGCCAATGCTTCGATAGTTTCCAATGACCTTGGATTTGGATAATTGCGTAATTGACTTTTAAAACACTTCATGGCTTCTAACTTTGCTTGGAGCGAATTTTCAACATCTACAAAACATGTTGGGATAAAAGCATCGTCGGCAAAAGGTGCAGCCCATTCGGTTTCGGACAAGGTTTCGTAGGCATAAATTTCGGTAACTGTACAACCACCCACAGGACGTGCAGCGACTAATCCTGCATTAAAAACCACCCGATGGTCGTTATGTATATCGCCACGGTGAGGCAAATATATAACATTAATTTTATATTCAGTCAGTACTTTTGAAATTTCTCGCGAAATATCAGCCAAGGGAACTGTATCTAATTCAGGAGCCGGAAAATCGAGAAAAAAAGTTCTGGTTACGCCCAATAAAGCATGTGCTTCAAGAGCTTCTTGCCTTACAGTTTCCACTTTAGTTTGATCGTAAAGTCGCTTACTTCCACGGCTAGCAACCATTACAAAAACTTGATTACCAGCTTCTGAAAGTTTTTGTATTGTAGCCCCACAGCCCAACACTTCATCATCGGGATGTGGAGCAAGAATGAGTATGTTTTTTTTCATAAAATTAGTTAGTTCAATTTATTTATACGAAGATAAAACTTTTCTTTGATTTTCCACGGATAAATAATCAACTCAAGAATATTTACAATATAATTATTTGATAAAATGAGCGTAATTATCATTGACAATGGAAAAGCAATCAATTCGGTGATTAATGGTTTATATGGGAAAATTGAAACTAAAAAATAAATAATGAACATATGAAACAAGAACACGTATAACGTATTTTTCCCAGCCTCTGAATAAATTGTTTTTTTAATAGGAATCATTTGCATAAACATAAATGATAGAGCAACAGATAAGAAATAGAAGAATGAACGACCCAACAATTGAAAAATCTTATCTATTAACAACCCATTGTACGGATAAAGTGGAACCTGAATACTTTTAAGTGTAGCTATAAAATCAGGACGAAAATATGCAAACACAATAAACAACATAAAGATAAATACAAATATAAATGGATAAATATTCGCTTTTCTTATTAAAAGTTTCTCTTTATAATCAGATGAAAAATTATATCCCAAAACAAAAAAAGGTAAGTAAGCAAAAATTCGTTGATAATTAAATAATTGGTTAAATTCTGGGAACATTCCTATTATCAGTCCGATTAAAACTGAATAAACTAAAGGATACTTCATTTGACGAAAGTAAGGAGCAATAAGTCTCCAAACAAATAAACCTAATAAGTACCAATCGGCACCAATCGGCAACATTATCGACCACTTATAATCAGGATTGGTAATGTATAATATTACAAAATAAAGCAATTGTATAATAACATATGGAACCAATAGATATTTAATTTCATGTATACGTTGTGTTTGAATATTTTTTGAAAAATAACCTGATAAAAAAATAAACAGTGGCATGTGATAACTATAAATGAATACATTCATGCTATTCAACAATGTACTTTGATAATATTTCTCGCAGTAATGACCTAGAACTACAATAAAAATCAAAATAAACTTTATATTATCATAATAATAATCATTTACAGGCATTTTGTTTGTCATACCGAACTAGTTTAAAGATTTACATTCTTGCAATTTTTTAAAACTCTATCCCAATCGTAACCACAATGCATCAAATAATCGATTACTGAAACGTTCGATTCAAACTCTCCCCAAAACTGAGGATACACAAATGGTTGAAAATCAGAATACACTAATTTTACTCCTCGTGATTGGAAATCAGGTTCATTTTGATAAACAGTAGCTCCAGTTCCTGAATAATAAGTAGTTGCATTTATGGCAGATAAAATATCCAACACCTTTTCCTGTTTTGTAGTTTTTATGCCCAAATCTGATGCAAAAACAAAATTGCGATAAAAGCCAAACTTTTTAGAAATAAATTGTATTATGTCTGCATTCAAATGAACCAAACTGTCGGTGTTAGATCTAAAAAGGTTTTCTAAATCGGCATACACCTCATTAAAATACGGCGCTTTGAAATATGCATCTTTTATACGATGTAAATGTTCTGCCTTCCACTTTAATTCATTTTTCATAATTACCTCATTAATAAGTATTCCCTGATGTTCAGAAACTGGAATTTTTAAACGTAATCGCTCATCTTTGGTTTTTATGTAATGAAAATTGTGTAGTCCTTTTTTGGAGAATTGAACATCGTCGTGAAAAACGAATACGTCACAATGAAATATTTTGTAAAAGAAACCCAACCAAGGAATGTAGTTCGGCTGATGTATGGCAACTATTTTTTCATTTTGATTCATATTCTATAAAGTTGATTTAGTTATTGCAAATAGTTTTGCATCAAGTATTTTACCTTTGTATATCCAATTGTTTTTTAGAATTCCTTCGAATTCCATTCCAACTCTTTTCATAAGTTTTTGAGAACTTTCGTTGTCAACCATACACTTAGCCTGTATGCGTATAAATCCAAGTTCATTGAAACAGTGTGATACAAATGCATTAATAGCCTCAACCATTAATCCTTGTCCTTGGTAGTTAGGATTTAGAATATAAGATATTTCACAGTGTTTATTTCCATAATCAATATCATAAGCCCTTAATACGCCAATAAATTTGTGTGTCGATTTAAGTTCGATGGCATAAGGATATGATTTTAAACCTTCGTACTCTGTCAGCGTATTTTTAATAAACAACTTTGTTTGTTCGATGCTTTTATGTTCATTCCAGCTTAAAAATTTTGTTACTTCAGCATATCCGGTATATTCAAACATGTCCTGTGCATCATCCATTTTTAATTTTCGAAGTATTAAACGTTCGGTTGATAGCATAATATTTAATGGATTTTCGTTGACTATCATGAATTGTTTTTTTCGATGTACGTCAAAACTATCTTTATCGACTCGGCCTGTAACCATCATGTTTTTTGAGAACAGCACGATGTAAACTGTTTTAAGAACAATCGTTAAATCGAGCATAAACGATAGTTTTTCCACATAAATGGCATCTAGTTCAAATTGTTCGTCCCAGTTAATATAGCTTCTACCTGAAACCTGAGCTAAGCCTCCCATACCTGGACGAACCTTGTGACGCAATTTTTCCCGTTCGGTATAATAAGGCAGATATTTCTCCAACAATGGTCGCGGACCAATAAAACTCATATCGCCTTTCAGTATATTAAATAATTGTGGAAGTTCGTCAATGCTAAACTTTCTCAAAAATGCACCTAGCCTCGTTAATCGTTCATTGTCGCTAAGATTTTGTTTATCAACATTGTTTGTTAACGTTCTGAATTTGTAAATCATAAACATTCGCTCGTTTTTACCAATTCGTTTTTGAGTAAAAATTATAGGTTTTCCCATAAATACTATAATGAGAAATGAAGTTCCTATAAATACTGGAATTAAGAAAAGTATCATTAGTAGAGCTACCGTGAAATCGAAAAAGCGCTTTATGTGTATATACATTTATTTGTGATTGATAATAGTTGTTACTAATTTATTTGCGTTCTCAAAAGTATGAAATTTGGAAATTGCGTGTGCATTTCGTTCATATTCTTCTAATAAAGAAGTGTTTTGTGAAATATTATCAATAAACGAACAAACTTTTTCATGTTCATTGTGATTGAATGCTTTACCAATATTATTTTTTTTAACAAAATTATATATTTCAGAATTTTCATTAGCTATACATAAAATAGCCGAGCCTGACGACAAATAATTAAAGGTTTTTGAAGGTATTGACATAGAAGAAGATTCATCAGATAGTGAAACAATTGACAAATTAGAAATTGATAATAAATTATGAAAGTCTCTATTATTTTGATATGGAAGAAACATACAATTATTTAAATTATTTTCGGAGGCTGCATTTTCAATCTTTTCTTTCATAATCCCTTCACCAGCAAAAATAAAAATAATAGATGTATTGTTTTTGAGATGTTTGGCTATTTCAATTAACGAATTTAGTCCACTCTCTTTACCCATATTACCTGAATAAAGCAGAATAAATTTTTCCGACAAATCTACTCCATTAATTACATAATTATCATTACTTTTAAGAGAAATCCCATCATTCACATCTCCCCAAATAGTCAATAATTCAATCTCACGTGTTGTGTACTTAGTTAATACATCCTTCATACTTTTTGTTAATACGAATATAGTTTTTGCTTGTTTAAGTACTTTTTTATGTAATCCTTTCCAAATAAAAACAAAAGGAGACTTATCTTTTAAGAGCGTATACCTTTGTAAAGTTTCGACATACACATCAAAAACCAAAAGATTATATTTATTGCGTGTAAATATAGGTAAAAACAATGCTATGGGTGGATTTGAGACAATTAACAACTCGCTATTCGAATAATCTTTCTTTACAATTGCTATAATTTCAACAAACCCAGCTATCCATGATTTTATACGTTTAATTATTGATAATCGATTATATTCAGTAATTTTCTTCACCTTAATGCTCAAATCCAATTCAAAATACCCGCACTTTATCTTTCCAGCTATCAATGTAACATTATAACCAGCCTTAACAAATGCATTCGCAATATCAACCATTAAATATCCCGAAGATTGATTAATAATTACAATATCCTTTTTAGTATCCATATTTTGAGGTATAAATTAACTCACCTAACTCTTCAGAGGTCATAAACTCAATATCAGGCCAACGTTGTAACATTTTGTATAATAACAAATCTAGATTCTTTAATCCATTTTCTCTATTTTGTTTATATAAAAAACCTGCATAATTCACTCTATGAGTTGAAATTACTGCTGGTGTATGCCACGAAAAAGCTTTTTGAATATCAAACATACACTTTTCAACCCAATTTGTATTTGATGAAAATTCAAAACTTGAAGGTTCAAATACGCTGTTTCTAGTTAAGTATATTTGTCCGTGTTTGTTTTTGTTGCCCAAATATCTTAAATGTTTTTTATATTTTTTATGCCCTAAGGACTCGTTCTGAAACTTGTCGCTATAAATGAACTTTATACCTTCGTTGCACAGTGTTGATTCAAGTTTATTATTCATTTTCCCATTAGCAGGCACAAAATACGTTGTTCGAAAGCCGAAAGTCTTTTCAAAAATAGCAAGCCCTTCTTTAACTGAGTTTTCTAAGAAAGCCAAATCTGAAACATCATCAATTTCAAAAGCTGCTTGAAAATCAGGAACAAATTCATTATTGCATCCAGAGTAAACACCAGTAACCTGTTCATTAAATGCAAATAAGGTTGTTGCATGTCCGGTTTGTAACGCATTCATCCAACGATTAACATTTAAATGCTCTCTTCCGTGAAAAACCGGAACAAACAATCTCTCATTTATCCCCAATTTTACGAATTCTAAAACCTTATCATGTTCTGGGTAGCGCTTTAACGTATCTTCATATGTTTCGTAATAATATTTCTGGAAGCTATCTTCTTTTATTTTTTCAAAATTTGGATTCGCAACAATACTTACACTAGTAAATACAGGTGATCTACCTGAAATATCCTTATGTTTTAGTAATACATTGTATAATTCCTGAATATCATCATTGCTTTCAAGCGCATCATACAAATTATAATGATTATTAGATTCATCAATACCTTTCAGTTTAAGTTTTTCGAAAGCTATTTTTGATGACATTCTAATACTTCCCCAATCATCCGATTCAAAAACAACAATTTTTCGTTTAGTTTTCCAATCAGCAATATACTTCAACTCGTTAATTATCCGCATATAATACTTTCTACACAATTATATTTTATTTTTTTGCAATCTCATTAAATACTGCCATATATTCTTTGAATTTAATTTGCTTATCAAAAAACCGTTCTGCTCTCGTTCTACATTTAATCGATAAATCTTGTTTGTCCTTTTGAATTAAGCTTTCGATAGCATTCATTAATTCAAGAATATTTCCTTGTTGAACCACAACTCCTGTTTCGTTATCAATTGCCTCAGGACTTCCGCCTGTATTGTATGTAACAACAGGAGTACCACATGCTAAAGCTTCTAAATTTGTTGTAGGAAAATTATCTAAATATGTTGGATTTACAAATACGTCGGCTATACTATAAAGTTCGGCCAATTTATGAATATTTTCAGTACGACCAATTCCGATTATTATGTTTCCTATCAGTTTAATTTGGTCCGTGTTAAGCCCAACTAAAACTATTTGATAATTTTCGTCCAAAAGTTTTGCAAGCTTAATAAAATCATTCAAGCCCTTGCGAACATCCCATATTGAAGCACATCCTAACACTATTCTTTTGTTCTTTAGATTCATGCTTGTTTTCAAATCAGATGTAGTCGGTTTAAATAGATTAAGATCAACTCCACTATTGATAAGCTTTGTGGAGTACGAAGATATGAATGATTTTTTAGTAATATTATTCAACCATTCGGAATGTACAATAATCTGAAGGTTTTTTACTCCATTAAAGACATTTCGTTTATGAATATAATTATTTTTTGAGTTATCAATAAACAAACTCTTAGGATATAAATTACGTTTAGGGCATTTCTCACATTGAACAGTCCATTTTTGACAATTAATATTATCAAAATAACTACAATGCCCTGTAAATGCCCAACAATCAAACAATGTCCATACGACAGGAATATTTTTCTTTTTTATATAATTAAAAAGCATTTCAATGTTGATGTAATACCCATGTATATTATGTAATCCAATAGCATCGGGATTGATTTTATCTATTTTTCGAAGAAAAAAATACGTTGCTATTCTTGAACTAAACCCATGCCGATCGAAAAGCAATGACTCAAAATAATGAATTATTACGTTCAACCGATTACCAATTTTAATTTTTATTGATTTGCTTTCTCTATCATTTCTACCAAAAGCAATATAGCTTTCATGTCCGTTATCAATCAAGACACTGCCAATATCTTCAGCTATTCGACCTGTGCTACCTGAATTTATGCTCGCATTTATTTGTAGTATTTTCATTCGTATAAATAATTACTGATTACAACTTCGGCATTAATTTTCTCTTCAAACTTAAAACTAGTAATCTCAATTTTATTTTCAAATATACTAAGAATTGCTTCAGCAAGAAAAATGATATCATTTTTAGAATGGCAATTTTTGCCGGTATCATTATTAGGCGTTATTGCTCCATACGATGTAAAAAAAACTGTTGATAAATTTTTATCGTACTTGTCTTCGACCGACATTATCTCCCATAATCCAAAAGATGAATTAGTTGACACAACTGGAGTACCAATAATCAACGACTCAATTACAACACCAGGTAAACCTTCGCTATACGAACTTGAAACTAACAATGATGAATTTCGTATCATACAATACGGATTAAGTTGTGTACCTAAATAATGTACTCTTTCTCTTAATCCATCAAGTTCTGATTGTTTTTTGATTGTAGACCAACAAGAATCATTGTCGGCTCCAACAAAGACTAATTGTAAATTAGCTAAACTATTCGATATTGCAGAAAATGATTGATACAATCTTTCAGGTGCTTTGTTTTTATCAAGTCTGCCACAATAAATAATTGTAGGGTTTTCAAAAATATGTTTGTATTCCTTTTGAATTGGCTCAAAACTTTGTCTTCTGATATCATCAACATTATGAATATTATAAACTGTTTGTAATTTATTCAAAGGTATGTTTTTAAAACTATTTTCAATAGATTTTCTAACTTCTTCGCTTACACAAAACAAACGATCTAACCTTTGATAAATAAAACGATATGAAAACCATGAAAATAGGTGTGCTAGTTTTCCTTTTAGTAAAGTCTGACTATGAGGCGAATGAAATACCCCGATTTTTCTATCGTTTCCACCAGATAACACACTGATAATTGAACAAATAAACAATGTATTTATCGTAATATCAGGATTATAACTTTTCTTGATGTGTTTAAACCACAAAATACGTTTGAGTAATTTAAACAAATAAAATGTATTCTTCTCGAAAGATTCAAATGATTCTAATTGTTTAAAATTCAACTTACTATCAGTATAATTTGTCAAACTAACAACCTTCAAAATAATATCATTACGATCATTTAAAGCATTATATAAATTGTATGATACTGATGCAATAGTGCCTTTATTGCTCGGAATAAATAGTAAAACCCTTTTTATCATGTATTTATGCTTATTTTTAGTTTCTCAAAATGATTTTTGGTATGATATATTTCGAAAAAATTTTGATATTAATTATATTTTGATGACAATATTTCTTCACCTAATTCGTCTGAACTCATAAACTCGACATCTGGCCACTTTTTTTTAATTTCATGAAGTAATACTTGTAAGCTTTTAATATTATTGATGCGATTTTTTTCATCAATAGAACCAATGTAATTTAAACGGTGTGTACATATTATTGCCGCTTTACCCCAACGAAATGCATACTTAATGCGTTTTAAACAATCATGAACTACATTTTCATTATAATTTTGGAGTGTTGGTTCAAAAAAACAGTTTCTCATTAAATATAACTGTCCATATCGGTTACTTCTGCCCTGATAATTCCACTTTTTGTACTTAAAATGATCACCTCCATCAACAGGTATTTTTTGGTTTATTAAACCTTGTAAAAATTTAACACCTTCTGATTGCAGGGTAAATTCTAGCTCTTCGCTCCAGGTATAAGTAGTTGCAATAAATGATTTTGATTTGTAGCCAAAAACAGATTCAAACATCTTTAAACCTTCTCTAATTGAATGTTTATACTCTTCTAAGTCACTTTCAAAAGCTGAATCAAAAGCCCCCATGTAGTTCCGATTAATTCCGGCAAAAGTTTCGGCAGTTAAACCATAGGTTTTATGTTCAAATCCTAATTGAGTTGCATATTCATTTTGTTGTAATGCTTGCAACCACTTTGACATATTTAAATGTTCGCGCCCGTGAAACTGAGGTTTAAAAACATTAGCAGAAATACCTTGTTTCCAAAGCTCAAAAACGTTTTCATGATTTGGATAATATTGTAATGTTTTGGTAAATGGTTCAAAAAAATACTGCTTGAAGTTTGATTCCTTAATTTTTACAAAGTCAGGATTTGTCATAATTGTATTTACCGTAAAATTTGCAGGATTTCCATTGATATCACGTACTGAATTTAACACGTCAAATAATTGAGTCAAATCATCACTATTGGCTAGATTATCGTACTTACAATATGGATCATTATCAACCCGAATGCCATTTTTAAGAAGTTCAGAATACACTTCTTTCGATGGCATACGAATGGCTCCCCAATCGTCCGATTCGAAAACAACAATTTTACGGTTGGTCTTCCACCCTGGTACATTTATAGCATTTCGCTTTATTGACTCAAAAACTTTCATTTTTTATACTTGTATTCTTAATATGCAATTTTCTGATACCATATTTGTATCATAGTCCAAAGTGATGTATTCGTTGTATCGTTAACAATATGAAACACACTTCCATAATACAAAACCAAACTAGTATACTCTATTATAAACCGTAAATCTAACATTATCTTTAAACCCATCAGTAAAGAAATAATTGTAAGAATGTTTTTCAACAGCTGATTTGAGAAGTTTTGTTGTTGTAAAACAAACAAATAATAAAAAAACAATAATCCTATTACCCTCATTAATCTCAAACCCAAATTCGAAATATCTGCAGAAATATTGACTATTATAAGTAGTAGAATTGTTAATGAAAGAATTTTTAATAAGTATGATTTATGATATACTTTCTTCCGATAAAAAAACCAAATAAATACGCCTAATTTAATTGATAAATTAAGCAACATACCGGGAAATACTACATACCAACTAGCATTCGTATAAAAATAGCTTTTATTTTCATTATTAAGTACACTATCAGTGTAAGCTGATGTACGTGATGCAATACCTTCGCCAAACATTGTACCTATATCACTTGGTAAAACACTGGATAATA
>Ga0114938_1002484_pt1 | contig 11597 bp, 8 predicted proteins | sample AshMeaBigSpring_FD_88675 | JGI IMG/M metagenome (GOLD analysis project Ga0114938, IMG submission 88675) | Groundwater microbial communities from Big Spring, Nevada to study Microbial Dark Matter (Phase II) - Ash Meadows Big Spring | ecosystem: Environmental > Aquatic > Deep subsurface >...
CCGCTCGACCTCGCCGGCTTGCGGCTTGCGCGCCGGGCGGCGTGATGCGGGTGCGGTCTCCCATTCCTGGCGCGCCATCTCCAGCCGCGCCGTCAGCGGCACGTAGACATCGTCCAGCGGCAGCTCGATCAACTGGCTGCCGCCGCGCCGCACGCCGCGCAGCGTCACGCGCCCGTAGCTTTCCTGTACCCAGGCCAGGTATTGGCGGATGCAGCGCGCCATCTCGTCGGTGTCAACCTGTTCGTCACGCGTACGGTAGTAGTTGATCACCTGCGTCACGTACCGCCCCACCGCCACGTGCTCGCCGCCGCTAACGGTGACATTCAGTATCACGCGGCTGCCCACGCCTTGCAGTGCATCCTGCATCGTCTGCTCGAACCAGCGTTTGTCAGCGTCGCCCAGGCTGGCTTGCAGCGTTGGCAGCATTGCGAACTGCTCAAGCAGTGTGTCGAGCACGGCGCGCTGCTCGGCGTCTGCGGCGGCGTGCGTCAGTTCGGCGGGCAGCGTCTGCTCGGCGTCGCTGCGATCCTTCCACTGCTGCACCAGGTTCGTGACCAGGTTGATCCCCGCCGCGCCCAGCAGTTGGTAGACCGCATCGTAGGGCATGGCGCCCTGCTGCGCCGCGCTCACCAGCGGCAGGATGGCGCAGCCCGTCACCGCGCCATAGAGCACGTTCGGCGTCCAGGATTGGATCGAACGGGCAAGGTCGCGCAGGCGGTCGGCGGTTTGTTGACGCCAGGAGGTTTCGTTCATGATGAAGTGTTCCTGTGATGTACGGATGCGCTTTGCAGCGTGGCGTTCACCATGGTGACGCAGTGCCTGGATTTACACAGTTCCATCCGCACGCAGCTTATGCCGCAAACGGATTGACAAGGGTCACCCCGCGTACAACACGCCCGGTTTGCATATCCTCGCTCAGTAAAGTTGTGCAACCTGACGCGCTGGCCGCCGCAACAATCAATGCGTCGAACCATGAAAACCCCGTTTCTAGTTGCATGTACAAGGCGTAATCATAGAAACTTGGATTGGGGAAATGTTGGCAGAGCGGCAAGAGGGTCTGATGTAGATAATTTCGAGCATCGGGCACACTCATTGGCTGTGGGAATCTGCGCAGCGCCACATTCAGAAATTCCTGGATCACCTGTGTGCTGATGATGCCGCGCTGACTGAACAACGCATGGGCAATGATCGACCTGGCCTGCTGCTGTTTCTCAGGCGCCGTGTCATCGAACGAGTACACCAACACGTTCGTATCGATGAAGTAAAGCCCAGCGAGATCAGCGACGTTCATTCATTTCCTCACGCGTGTAGTGGCGTCCTGCGCGCACATGCGCCAACTGCTCCATCAGCGCTGTATACTGCTGGGCAGCGGTTGACTGCGTCACGTAGCGTTCGAGCCAGGTGCGGAACAACTCATTCAGTGTGGTGTTTTCCAGCGCAGCCTGGCGTCGCGCACGCTCGATCAGCGCTTCATCGGCGGAAAAAGTGATGTTCTTCATACGAAGAAAGTGTACACGAACTTCGTGTGCATTTCAAGCATACAGAGCGTATTTCTTTGTGCAAAAATCCAGCGAAAGGTTGGACATTCCACCGACTTTCCGCTATACTAGCAAGACTAGAACCTATGTTCGACGGGTGTGTTCTGCGCGTTGCGGAGAGGAGCGGGCGAGAAAGCTATGCCACCAATTCAAGTTGTCAGCGAGTTCCAGCCGACGGGCGACCAGCCGCAGGCGATTGCGCAGTTGGCCGACGGCGTCCGGCAAGGGATGAAGCATCAGGTGCTGCTCGGGGTCACGGGCAGCGGCAAGACCTACACCATGGCGAAAGTCATCGAACAGGTGCAGAAGCCGACGCTGATCATGGCGCACAACAAGACGCTGGCGGCGCAGCTCTACGCCGAAATGCGTGAGTTTCTGCCTAACAATTCGGTCGAGTACTTCGTCTCCTACTACGACTACTATCAGCCGGAGGCGTACATCCCGCGCACCGACACCTACATCGAGAAGGACGCGCAGATCAACGAGGAGATCGACCGCCTGCGTCTGGCCGCCACGAGCGCGCTCTTCAGCCGCCGTGATGTGGTGATCGTCGCCTCGGTCTCGTGCATCTACGGCCTGGGCAGCCCCCAGGATTACGGGCGCGTCGTGCTCAACCTGCGCGTGGGCGAGATGGTGCGCCGCAACCAGATTCTGCGCCACCTGGTCGAGATTTACTACGACCGCAACGACAACATCCTCCAGCGTGGGCGCTTCCGCGTGCGCGGGGATGTGCTGGAGGTGCAGCCCGCAGACCGCGAGACCGCCTACCGCATCAGTTTGTGGGGCGACGAGATCGAGCGCATCAGCGAGATCGACACGCTCACCGGCGAGCTGATCGCCGACCACCAGCAGGTGGACATCTTCCCGGCCAAGCACTTCGTCACCCCGCAAGATCGGCTAGAGGAGGCGATCGAGGACATCCGCAAGGAGATGGAGGAGCAGGTCGGCCTCTTCCAGACGCAGGGCAAGTTGCTCGAGGCGCAGCGTATCCAGCAGCGCACCAACTACGACATCGAGATGCTGCGCGAGGTTGGCTACTGCAACGGCATCGAGAATTACAGCCGGCCGCTGGCGGGGCGTCCGCCCGGCTCCACGCCGTGGACGCTGCTCGACTACTTCCCGTCGGACTGGCTGCTGATCATCGACGAGAGCCACATGACCGTGCCACAGGTGCGCGGCATGTACAACGGCGACCGCGCGCGCAAGGAGGTGCTCGTCGGCTACGGTTTCCGCCTGCCCAGCGCACTTGACAACCGCCCGCTCATGTTCAGCGAGTTCGAGGATCACCTCAGCCAGGCGGTCTATGTCAGCGCCACGCCCGGCCCCTACGAAAAGGAGCACGCCGAGCAGGTTGTGGAGCAGGTGATCCGCCCGACTGGGCTGATCGACCCCGTCGTCGAGGTGCGCCCGACGAAGGGACAGATCGACGACCTGCTGCGCGAGATCAAGCTGCGCACGGCTCACGGCCAGCGCGTGCTGGTGACAACGCTCACCAAGCGCATGGCCGAAGACCTGACCGAGTATCTGGCCGAATTGACGATCAAGGTACACTACCTGCACAGCGAGATTCACACCATTGAACGCGTCGAGATTCTGCGCGACCTGCGCCTGGGCGTCTACGATGTGGTCATCGGCATCAACCTGCTGCGCGAGGGGCTGGACCTGCCCGAAGTGTCGCTCGTCGCCGTGCTCGACGCCGACAAGGAAGGTTTCCTGCGCAGCGGCAGCGCGCTGATCCAGACGATCGGGCGCGCCGCACGCCACGTCGAGGGCAAGGCGATCCTCTACGCCGACGTGATGACCGACTCGATGCGCTATGCCATCGACGAGACCAACCGCCGCCGTACGATCCAGGAAGCGTACAACCGCGAGCACGGCATCGAGCCGCAGAGCATCGTCAAGGGCATCCGCGACTTGACCGACCGCGTGCGCGTGATGGCGGAGAGCAAGCCCACCTACACCGTGGCGGACGGCGGCGCCGACCAACAGGTCGTGCTCGACGCCGACCTCGAACACCTGTCGCCCGAAGACCTGAACAAGCTGATCAAGTCGATCGAGCAGGAGATGAAGACGGCGGCCAAAGCGCTGGAGTTCGAGCGTGCCGCCGCACTGCGCGACCAGTTGGTCGAGCTGCGGCGCATCGAGGTGGAGCGGAAGGTGGCGGCGTAGGCGGCTGTTGATTCCAGGCAGCGGTCGTGTATACTCTGCGACGATGTTGCCGGCAGAGTGTTCCAAGGAGGGATGAGCATGACAATCAAAACGATTCAAATGACCTTCGACGATGCGCTGCTGGAGCAGGTCGATGAAGTTGTTGAGACCCTCCAGGTCAGCCGGGCGGAATTCCTACGCCGGGCTATTGAAGATGCGCTAGCGCACTACCGGATCAAACGTCTGGAAGAAGAGCACGTTGCGAGCTACATCGCGCATCCACAAACGCAGGAAGAAATCACAGAGTGGGACGGAGTCAGAGCGTGGGGTGATGAATGAAGTGCGGCGAAGTGCGGTGGTGTACACTGCGCCCGCCGGATAGACGCCGACCTGTGGTGATCTTGACTCGTGATTCGGCCATTGCACGGCTAACCAGTGTGACGGTAGCCCCTGTGACCACAACGATTCGGATGTCACCCACACAGGTGCTGTTAAGCCCAGAAGACGACGGCGTGCCGCAGCCATCTGTGATCAATCTTGACAATATCCAGACGATTGAGAAATCAACCATTGATTCACTAATTACGACGCTTTCACCTGCGCGGATGCGTGAAGTCGAAGAATCCCTCTGTTTTGCCGTGGGGATTCAGTGGGCGACAGATTGAGGCCGTTCTCTGGATATCGAACAGGATCAGACATCGTGCAAAAAAGTGATCTGCCCTTTGGCAGCGAGATTTGACCTTAACAGATCGAACCGCCAGCGCTGCCGGATCTCGCAACAACGCACCCTGGTGACGTCAAGGCACTGCAGGCTGCGATCCAAGCGCGTTTCTTTTCGACGCATGGTGCAGGCAATGCAAAGAATCAAGCTACGCTTGCTATGAATTGTCGCCTCGGTATGAAAGCCTATGGCTTGATTGACGAAGACGCCAACCTGACCGATTTTGGACGTGAACTCTATGGCATCAAAGATGACGAGCCAAAATTGTACCAGACGCTTGCCCGCCATATTTTGCTCAACCTGAAGGGCATGGCGTTGGTGCAGTGCATCCGTGACATGACCGCTGCTGGGGAGGTGGTCAACCTGACGACACTGCGCAGCGGTCTGGCAGAACGCGGTGTCCATTATCCATCCGGCGGCAAGCATCCCAGTATGATGCGCCTCTGGTTGGCAAAGGCTGGCGTATTTGTCGGAGAACGGTGGCAAATCGACGAATTACGATTGGCTGCCGTACTTGGCGCCAATCCGGATGATTACGGTGTGCTGTCGCATTTCACTAAAGAGCAGCGTGCATTCCTGCTGGCGTTGGCGAACACAGGCGTCAGTGATCCGCAGCCTGCGAACGAGATTGCCAAACTTGCTGCTGCCACCTACGGCGTGAAGTTCCCGGAGAAGAGCCTGCCAAAACTGGTTCTCAATGCACTTATCGATGCTGGTTATATCACCGCAACCAAGACGACAGAGGGGCGCGGGGCAAAACCTTTCCTCGTGACGCCGACTGCAAAATTGAACGCAGATATCGTGGGGCCGCTTCTCGATCAACTCAAGGATCAGACCGATCCCAAGCTGCTCGATCTGCTGCGCAAACCATTAGCCGACATCCTGGTCGAGATTGATTCCACAGATCGCTACATTGGGGGTCTTGCCCTTGAAGCCTTGGCCTTCAAACTGATGCGACTGCTCGACATGCGATTTGTAGCTACGCGCTTGCGGGCTCAGGTCACGGGGGGCGCAGAGACCGACTTGATCTTTGAGTCTGATCGTCTGGTCTACTCTCGCTGGCAGGTGCAATGCAAGAATACTGCCCGTGTGTCTCTCGATGAAGTGGCAAAGGAAGTTGGCCTGAGCCAGCTTTTGAAGTCGAATGTCCTCGTTATTATCAGCACAGGCGATATTGGCGCGGAGGCGCGACGATACGCCAACAAGATCATGGCAGACACCAATCTGAGTATTGTCATGATTGACCGCATCGATCTGGATAAGATTCGGAGCAATCCGACGCACGTTGTCGATGCTTTCAACCGCGAGGCGCACCATGCCATGTCGCTGAAGCAGCTGGAGTTGTGAGGAAAGCGCTATGACCGGTACAGCCAACAAATCTGCCCCCAGGCTTTTCCATGAGACCGCGCGGGGACGCATTTATCTGGGTGATGCGTTGGAGGTTCTCAGTGACACCCAAGATAGTAGAATCGACCTGATCATGACAAGCCCGCCGTTTGGTCTGGTGCGCAAGAAAGAGTACGGCAACGTCGAAGCCGACCAATATCTCGACTGGTTCAAGCCGTTTGCCGAGCAATTTTCGCGGGTGCTCAAGGACAGCGGCAGTCTCGTCATCGACATTGGCGGGGCGTGGAATCCCGGCGTCCCGACGCGCAGCTTGTATCATTTCAAGTTGCTGATCATGCTGTGCGAGGAGTTTGGGTTTCATCTGGCGCAAGACTTCTACTGGTGGAACCCTTCGCGCTTGCCCACCCCTGCGGAATGGGTGACGGTGCGCCGTATTCGCGTCAAGGATGCAATTAACACAGTCTGGTGGCTCTCAAAAACGCCATGGCCCAAAGCCAGCAATCGCCGCGTCTTGCAGCCCTATAGCCCGAGTATGCGCGAACTGCTCGAAAAAGGCTATAAGGCTAAGAAGCGCCCAAGCGGCCATGAAATCAGCGAGAAGTTTTCAATCGACAATGGTGCGGCAATCCCGCCCAATCTCATCGCAATTCCGAACACCGAAAGCAACAGCGCCTATCTGCGCTACTGTCAGGAGCATGGACTGAAAGCCCATCCTGCGCGCTATCCCGCCGCCTTGCCCGAATATTTCATCCGCATGTTGACCGACGAGGACGATCTGGTCTTCGATCCCTTTGGCGGCAGCTGTGTCACGGGCGAAGTGGCGGAGCGATTGCGGCGGCGCTGGACATGCTGCGAACTGAACGAGGAGTATTTGCAGGGTGCTGTAGGCCGGTTCAGTAGAAATTCAGCGATGCCACCCGATGCGCGGCGTCCCGATGACGACTCTAATTACTACAAGATGCCCCATCCCGGCATTCTCTGGAACGGCGCCGATGGTTCGGTGTTGCCAGCTGATGGCGGAAAGCAGCGCATCCTGGTCAAGCGCGCACAGGTCGCAAAGTCGTCTCCGCCGCAGCTTGACGAACCAATCGTAGCAGACGACGCCCACCTGCAAATGAGATTGCTGGACAGCGCGCAACCATACCACACAGACAGCGACTGAACGCACGTCATAAACAGGAACCGAATTTCATGGCAACCACCAACGGCGCCGCCGCCGAAACCAATGGCGCAAACGGCGCCACCGACACCAATGCCGGCCTCGTTCGCGCCGCCGACATTACGCAGGAGATGCAGACCGCATATCTCGACTACGCGATGAGCGTGATCGTGGCGCGTGCGCTGCCGGACGTGCGCGACGGGCTGAAGCCGGTGCATCGCCGCATCCTCTACGCGATGTGGCACGACCTTTCGCTGACGCACGACAAGCCGCACAAAAAAAGCGCACGCATCGTCGGCGAGGTGCTCGGCAAGTACCACCCGCACGGCGACACTGCCGTGTACGATGCGATGGTGCGCATGGCGCAGCCCTTCAGCCTGCGCTACCCGCTCATCGACGGGCAGGGCAACTTTGGCAGCATCGACGGCGATAACGCTGCGGCCATGCGCTACACCGAGGCGCGTCTGGCGCGGCTGGCCGACCTCATGCTCGAAGACCTGGAAAAAGAGACCGTCGAGTGGCACGACAACTTCGACAACACACTGCGCGAGCCGGACATCCTCCCCGCCGCGCTGCCCAACCTGCTCATCAACGGCTCCAGCGGCATTGCCGTCGGTATGGCGACCAACATCCCGCCGCACAACCTCGGTGAGGTCGTCGACGCGCTGGTCTTCATGATCGACCGCTTCGACAAGGTGGACGACATCACCGGTGAAGAGTTGATGCACTTCGTCAAGGGGCCGGACTTTCCGACCGGCGGCATCCTCTACCGCTATCGCGAGGAGGGCAAGGGCGAGGACGACGCCGACGCCATCGCCCAGGGCTACGCTGTCGGCAAGTCGCGGCTGATCATCCAGGCCAAGGCGCACTTCGAGGAGATCAGCCGCGGACGCACGCGCATCGTCATCACCGAGCTGCCCTACCAGACCAACAAGACCGCGCTGATCGAGCGCATCGCCGACCTGGTGCGCGACGGCAAGATCGAGGGCATCAGCGACCTGCGCGATGAGTCCGACCGCACGGGGATGCGCATCGTCATCGAACTGACGCGCACCGTCGAGCCAAAGGACGTGCTCGCCAACCTCTTCAAGTACACGCCGCTGCAACAGACCTTTGGCATGCAGATGCTGGCGCTGGTCGACGGCCACCCGCGCCTGCTCAGCCTCAAGCGCATGTTACAGCTCTTCATTCACCACCGCCAGGAGATCATCCGCCGGCGGTCGGAGTACGAGTTGAGAAAGGCGCGCGAACGCGCGCACATCGTCGAAGGCTTGCTGCGTGCGCTCGACATCCTCGACGAGGTGATCCAGACGATCCGACGCAGCCAAACCGTGGACACTGCGCGCAAAAATCTGGTGGAAAATTTCAAGTTCAGCGAGCTGCAGGCGCAAGCGATCCTCGACATGCAGTTGCGCCGGCTGGCTGCACTCGAACGCAAGAAGCTGCAAGAGGAGTTCAACGAGCTCAAGAAGCGCATTGCCTACCTCGAAGAGCTGCTGGCGAACCCGGATATGGTGCTCGGCGTGATCAAGGACGAGTTGCTGGCGATCAAGGCGGAGTTTGGCGACGCCCGCCGCACACAGATCGTCGACCGCACCAAAGGCACGCTGACGACGACCGACCTGCTGCCCGATCAACTGGCGTGGGTCAGCCTGAGCAAGAACGGCGACCTGCGCCGCCAGGCGGTCAGCAAGCCCGCCCTCGCCACGATGAAACAGATCGGCAAGGAGAGTCAGGTGGCGCTGCTCACCGCCAACACGCGCGACCTCCTCTACGTCTTCAGCAAGGACGGACGCTGCAGCCGCCTCGGCATTCACGAAATCCCGGAGGAGGGCGGCAAGAAGGTCTCGGAACTGACCGACTTTTCGGGGCGCGACGCCATCACCGCCGCCGTGACGCTGCCACGCGAGCGCAACGGCGACGACGGCGGCTACCTTTTTCTGGTGACGGATCAGGGCACAGTGAAGCGCGTCGCCACAGGCGATGTGCAGGCCAACACCGGCAGCGAGTTTGCGGTGATGAATGTCGAGGAGAAGGAGCGGCTGCAGTGGGTGCTGCCCACGCGTGGCGCGCAGGAGGTGATCCTGGTCAGCGCGCAGGGGCAGTCGATCCGCTTTGGTGAGGAGGAGGTGCGCAGCATGGGGCTGGCGGCAGGGGGCGTCGGCGGCATGAAACTCAAAAAGAAGGATCGCATCGTCTACGCTGGCGTGGTTGATCCCGACGGCGAACTGCTGACGATTACGGCGGCGGGCTTTGGCAAGCGTTCGCCGCTGAGCGAGTACAGCGTGCAGGGGCGCAACGGCGGCGGCATCGTCACGCACAAGATCACCGACAAGACCGGCGAAGTCGTGGCCGCGCTTGTGCTCCCGCCCAAGTCCGAAAACGCCTGGCTGGTCTTTGTCACCGGGCGCGGCGTGGCGAAAGCAGCGCTGACGGTCGAGGTGCCGGCCATGGGGCGCAGCGTGTTGGGCAAGGTGGTTGTCGAGGCGTCGCCGCAAGATGCGCTGGCGACGATCTGGCGCCCGGACGCCGGCCCGCACAGCGCCGAGGAGCCGCCCGTCGCTCCCGCGCCGCCGGCGACCCCACCCAAGAGTGCGCCGACCGCCGCGCCCCAAAAGCCAGTGACCGCGCCGCTGCCGCTGAAAACTGTGACGCCCGCTCCGCTCAAGCCGCCCGCGCCGGTGAGGCCGGCGGAAAAACCCGCTGCCAGCGCTGTGCAAAAGCCGACCGCGCCCGCTAAAGCAAAGCAAGTCACGCCTGCCGCAGCGACTGGCGACAAAGCCGCGCCAAAGGCCAGGCCAGCCACGGCCAGCCCAGCGGCGCCGGCAATAGCGACCGGCGCAACCCGCAGCCCGTCCACTACGCCAGAGGATGCGCCGGCCGCACCGCCAGCTCAGCCCGCAGACGCGGCGCCGTTGGCGTTCGACTTTATCGACGACGTGGCAAAAGCGCCACCCGCCAAGCCGACTGCCGCCAAAAGCAAGTTATCCGCCGTGGTGAGCGTGCCCAACGCCCAGGCAAACGCGGCCAAGAAACCCAAAGCGTGAGGCAATGATGATGACAGCCACGCTCCGCACCGCCGCCGACCTCCAGCGCTTTATCGACGCGCACACGATCCAGGCCGAACTGCTGCCCGACATCGGCCACACGCCGACCGTGCCGGCGGCGGCGCAGGCGCTGGGTGTCGAAGCGGATCAGATCGTCAAGACGCTGCTTTTTCTGGTCGAGCGTCCAGCGGCGGGCGCCACGCCGGTTGTGGTGATCAGCCACGGCGAGCGCCGCGTCGACAAAGGCTTGCTGGCAGCGCGCTTTGCCGTCAGCAAGAAACGTGTGACCCTCGCGCCGGCCGATGTCGTGCTGGCGACGCTCGGCTACCCAGCGGGCGGGGTGCCGCCCTTCGGCCACCTCACGCCGCTGCCGGTGATTGTGGATGCCAGCGTGCAAGCGCTGAGTACACAGCACGGCGGCGTCATCTTTGGCGGCGGCGGCGACGACCGCACGATGATGCGGTTGACGGTGGCGGAACTGCTGCGGGTGACCGGGGCGGAGGTGCTGGCGGTGAGTTGAGTGCAAACGTGGAGATGGCGCGCACATCCGGCGGGGAACGGCGGCGTTGATCTACGTTGTTGTTTAGCTGCACAGCATCACCTGACCGCGTGTCCCGTCTACGCGGATCATCTGCCCATCCTGGATGCGCTGCGTCGCCTGCGGCACGTTGACTACCGCCGGCAAGCCGTACTCGCGTGCAACAATCGCACCGTGTGAAAGCGTCCCGCCGATCTCCAGCACCGCCCCGCCAATGAGCGAGAAAACCGGCGTCCAGCCTGGATCGGTGGCGCGTGTGACAAGGATGTCGCCAGGCTGTAGAGTGGCCGCTTCGGCCGGCGTCAACACCACACGTGCGCGGCCCTCGACCTGTCCAGGGCTGGCGGCCATGCCGGTCAGGACGTTGCCGCCATTCGCCGCGACCGCCACCGGCGCACCCTGCGCGTCGAGCGCGTCAGGCGTCGGCTGGGTGAACCAGTATGCGTAGGCGGCGCGGCGATCCGCCACGCGTTGGCCCAAGTCCAGCCCCGCCTTGTCCGGATCGCCCGCCACCGTGACTGCCGTCAGTTCCTCCGCCACCAGAAAGAAGATATCTTCCGCTGCGGCCAGCCAGCCACGCGCCGCCCAGCGCAACCCCAACACGGCGTAGAGATGGCGCATCGGCAACAGCAGCTTGACGACGTAGTGCTGGCCGTTGTCGCGCAGCCGGGTGAAGCGTTGCACGCGCGCCAGCGTCTGCCGGAAGCTGCGCCGTTGCCACCAGGAAAGTTGTCGTTCGACCAGCGCTGTTGCCTCCTCACGCCGGCGCATAGCATCAGCGCCAATGGCGGCCGGCGCAACCGGCATCGCCAGGTAGGTCGCCAACGACGCAATCACTTGCTCCGGCGCCTCGGCCCAGCGCGGGTGGAGCAGTTCCGCCTCGACCATGCAACGATGGCCGTGGCGCTGCAAAAAGCGTGCAAGCTGCGCCAGGAACGGCGCCGCCGCCGGCTGTGTGCGCAGCGTCGCCAGGGCAGCCGCGGGCGGCTGTGTTGTGACGATCTCCGCCAGCCCTGCGGCGTGCAGCGTCTGCGCCATTGCCCACAGATCGGGCGCAATTTCGGCGGCGATCACGCCGGACAGCCCGCCCGCCAGCGTC
>Ga0114938_1002486_pt1 | contig 11595 bp, 11 predicted proteins | sample AshMeaBigSpring_FD_88675 | JGI IMG/M metagenome (GOLD analysis project Ga0114938, IMG submission 88675) | Groundwater microbial communities from Big Spring, Nevada to study Microbial Dark Matter (Phase II) - Ash Meadows Big Spring | ecosystem: Environmental > Aquatic > Deep subsurface >...
CAGCCAATATGAAAATCGAGCAAATTTATACAGGATGCCTGGCACAGGGCGCTTATTACATTGAATGCAATGGTGAAGCGGCTGTAGTGGATCCGCTGCGCGAAGTATCGCCTTACTTGGAGAAAGCTAAAAAGGATGGCGCCAGGATCAAGTATGTATTTGAAACCCACTTTCATGCTGATTTCGTGTCTGGTCATCTCGACCTCGCCAAAGCTTCCGGCGCAACGATTGTGTACGGTCCCACGGCGAAGCCCGCATTTGAAGCACATATCGCCAAAGACGGAGAGGAATTCAAACTGGGCAATATCACGATCCAGGTAATCCACACGCCCGGTCATACCATGGAATCCAGCTGCTTCCTGCTGAAGGACGAAACTGGAAAGCCAACCAGCCTGTTCAGCGGGGACACGCTGTTTATTGGCGATGTGGGTCGCCCTGACCTTGCGCAAAAAGTCATTGCAGAACTGACGCAGGAAAAACTCGCGGCGCACCTGTATGAATCCCTTCGCAACAAGATCATGCCCCTGGCCGATGATATTATCGTTTACCCGGCCCATGGTGCAGGCAGCGCTTGCGGCAAGAACATGAGCAAGGAAACCACAGATACCCTGGGCAACCAAAAGAAAACAAACTATGCGCTGAACCCGAACCTCACGAAAGAAGGGTTTATCAAGGAAGTGCTTACCGGGCTCGTAGCGCCGCCTGCTTATTTTCCATTGAACGTACTCATGAATATCAAGGGATACGACAGCATTGACGAAGTATTGAAGCGCGGACAACATAAGCTGGGCCCTGCTGCTTTCGAAGCGGCTGCCAATGAAACCGGCGCCCTGGTAGTGGATACACGCACTCCTGAATCTTTTGCCCAGGGATTCGTTCCCAATTCGATCAATATTGGTATCGATGGCAGTTTCGCCCCATGGGTGGGAACCCTGATCCCCGATATCAAGCAACAGATACTGCTGGTAACAGAACCGGGCAGGGAAGAAGAAGTGATCACGAGGCTTGCGCGGGTAGGGTATGATTACTGCATTGGGTACCTGGACGGTGGATTTGAAGCCTGGAAGAAAGCCGGCCTTGAAACGGACAGCATCCGTTCCATCACCGCAGACGAACTCGCAGACATCAGGGCGAAAAACAAGGACGCCCATATCCTGGACGTTCGCAAGAAAAGCGAATTTGATTCAGAGCATGTGGTTGACGCGGAGAACGCGCCACTGGATTTCATCAATGACGCCCTGGCCAGGATCAACAGGAAGGAAACCTACTACGTGCATTGCGCTGGCGGTTACCGGTCCATGATTTTTGTGTCCACCCTGCGCGCCCGCGGATTTGATAACCTGGTGGATGTGAATGGCGGCTTCAAAGCCATCAAGGAAACCGGAAAATTCAAGATCACGGATTATGTGTGCCCCAGCACCATGCTTTGATATGCAAATGGTCAAACGACAGTAAAAGATAGTGGACATTGAACGTTCACATTCAGGTTCTTTAGTGTTTGAGTAACGGGGGGATGTTTCTACTCCCCCCTTGATTTTTTACCAACCTTAATTATTTTATATGGAAACCATAACGCTTCATTCCATGCCCCGCATTGGCGACATGGCGCCCGATTTCAAAGCGATCACCACACAGGGCCCGCTGCAGTTTTCGGACTTTAACAAGGGCCACTGGGTTGTTTTCTTTTCACACCCGGCCGACTTTACGCCGGTCTGCACCACCGAGATGAGTGGCTTCGCGCTTGAGCAGGAATCTTTCTTTGAAAAGCGAAACACCAAACTGCTCGGTCTCAGCATAGACAGCATCCACTCCCATATTGCCTGGGTGGATAACGTGAAGAAGAACACTGGAATCTATTTCAGGTTTCCCATCATCGCCGATCTGGATATGTCCGTATCGAAGCTTTACGGCATGCTCCAGCCCGGCGAAAGTGAAACAGCTGCCGTGCGCGCGGTATTCTTTATCGATCCCACCGGAAAGATCCGGCTTATCATGTACTATCCGCTCAGCGTAGGCCGGAACATGCATGAAATCAAACGAGTATTAATCGCCCTGCAGACCAATGACGAGCATAAAGTTGCACTGCCGCTGAATTGGGAACCGGGCGATAAGGTCATCGTTCCGCCGCCGAAAACCCTGAAGGAATACGAAGAAAGGGTGAATAGCGGACTAGAAATGGTAGACTTCTACCTGGCTAAAAAAGAACTTAAGTAATTAATAAAACCAATCGCCCGTACACCGGGCGCCGTAAAATAATACCCATGCAGTCATTAAAGGAAATCATCAAGGAAAGGAATGTTGTTTTTGTAGATGTCAGGACCCCGCAGGAATTCAACGAAGGCCATATCCCGTCTGCCCTGAACATACCCCTGGACCAGATCATGGGGCGGATGGAAGAACTGGAAGGTGCGGAGGGACCCATCATCCTCTATTGCCGCAGCGGCAACCGCAGTGGCATGGCCCTGCATATCCTGCAGGCAGAAGGGTTTAAAAACCTTTATAACGGTGGAGGTATTGATGACCTGCATTACCTGCTGAACTGAAACATTCCAACCATCAAAAACGAGTTATGAAAGCCACGTTTCGCAAGGTCGCCATGGCGATTGCGGTCTTCTTGTTTGCTGCAGGCATACACGCACAGGACACAACCGGCAAAGCCATATCATCGGAGAAATTCGAGAAACGCATGCATAAGCGCAAGGTAACGGTGCTGGATGTGCGCACACCCGAAGAATATGCGGAAGGCCATTTGCATCATGCCGTGCTGATCAACGTGCTGGACAGCACCGCCTTTGTGTCAAAAGTGCAATCGCTGAAGAAAAACAGGACCTACCTGATTTACTGTAAAAGCGGACGACGTTCCGGGAAAGCGCTGGTGATGATGCAGCAGCAGGGATTCCGTAAACTATATCAACTGGACGGCGGAATCACCGCATGGAAAGGGCCTGTTGAAAAAACGGAGGAACCCTGATGGAGCGGATGTTACAGAAGACCGTGACCGCCCTGTCCATGCTGATAATTTTTCCGTTTGCTGAAGCACTGGCCCAGCATGGGGAGGATGTGCATTCCAATGGCAAGGCATCATCGGACACAAACACCCTGCGTCATGCGTTCCGGAAAGGAAAGTTTGATGCGCATTTCCGGCTATATTACATGACCACGCAGAATGAGCAGGAGTTAAGCGATTATTACGCGCTGGCTTTTGGGGGTGGTGTCAAATACGAGACAGGCGCCTACAAGGGTTTCCGGTTGGGTGTGGGAGGATTTTTTACATGGAACCTGGCTTCTTCGGACCTGGCTGCCCTGGATCCTGTTACGGGCTCGAAGAACCGGTACGAGATCGGTCAGTTTGACGTGGAGAACCCGGAGAATAAAAACGACCTGGATCGCCTGGAGGACTTTTACATTTCCTATGAACATAAAAAATGGAAACTCACGCTGGGTAAACAAGTGATGCAATCGCCCTTTGTCAACCCGCAGGACGGACGCATGCGCCCAACCGGGGAACAAGGGTTGTGGGGCTATTGGCAGCCTTCTCCCAAATGGAAAATGGAAGGCGGCTGGCTGACCAAAATTTCCCCAAGGGGAACCGTACGTTGGTTTGATATTGAAGAATCCATCGGGGTTTACCCTGCCGGGCTGAACATATACGGCGAAAGAAGCCAGTACAAGGGTAACCTGGAATCCGCCGGCATCGGCATACTGGGATTGCATCATACCGTAACGGATCATATCAGGCTGCAGGTATGGGATCATTTCGTGGAAGGTATATTCAATACCGCTTTCATCCAGGCCGACGGCGAATGGCCCTCCACCAGGAACTTCAACTGGGTCGGAGGCCTGCAATACACTTACCAGCATGCCGTGGGTGACGGCGGCAACCCCGATCCCCACAAAGCCTATTACCACCCCGATGAGCAATCGCAGGTGTTCAGCGCGCGGGCCGGTGTCCGGAACAAGCATACGCAGATCCTGCTGAATGCAACCCGGATTACTGCCGACGGCCGTTTTCTCATGCCTAGGGAATGGGGGCGGGAACCCTTTTATACATTCCTGCCCAGGGAACGCAGCGAGGGCAATGGCGATGTGAAGGCGATTTCAATGAACTTGATCCGGCAGTTTCCCCACCAGCGAATCCGGGCGGAGCTTGGATATGGGTATTATGACCTTCCGGATATTAGGAATGTACGGTTCAATAAATATCAGTTCCCCTCCTACCACCAGTTCCTGGCGGATGTCCGCTACCAGTTCAGGGGTTTCCTGGAAGGCATGAATATTCAGGCATTGTATACCTTTAAACTGAACGCCGGGGAAACCTATGAGGATCCCCGGTATGTGATCAACAAGGTGAACATGCACCATTTCAACCTGGTTGTCAATTACCTGTTTTGATCTGCAGGAATATTTAACACGATAAACTATAAGGCTCTGTGATATAAATCACGTTTTGCCTGACTTTTTTCCGCAAATTTTACATAAACATAAATTTTCAGCGCTTATGTCATTTATTGAATGGATTAAACAACCGTGGCCATGGTATGTGGCTGGCCCACTCATCGGGCTGATGGTTCCCACCCTTCTGATCCTGGGAAACCGGACTTTTGGCATCTCTTCTTCATTGCGCCATGCTTGTGCAGCCTGTGCCCCTGGTGATATTGCTTTTTTCCAGTACGACTGGAAGAAGGAAGCCTGGAATTTGCTTTTCGTGGCAGGAATCATCGTGGGTGGTTTCCTGGCGGCATCCTTCCTGAGCAATGGCCTGCCGGTAAACGTCAATCCAAAGCTGGTGGAGGAAATGAGCGGATACGGGATTACCAATTACACAGGGACGGTGCCCACTGACATTTTCAACTGGCCGGCACTGCTGACGGCCAGGGGATTGATCATGATGGTCCTCGGTGGATTCCTGGTAGGTTTTGGAACCCGGTATGCGGGTGGCTGTACATCCGGTCACGCGATTATGGGATTATCCAACCTGCAGTGGCCTTCGCTGGTTGCCACCGTTTCGTTCATGGCCGGGGGGTTCATCATGGCCAATCTCGTGCTTCCCTTCATTCTTAAACTCTGACAAAAATCTTTATGGAAAAAGTAGCAGATATCAAGGACCCTGTGCTGGTCGAAGAAAAAAATACCGATTTTGAAGTAAGATCTCTCGATGCGGTTTGCATTAACCAGGAAGAAGTGCCCGTTCCTAAATGGCACCTGATCAAGTATATGCTGCTGGGGGTTTTGTTCGGGATCATCCTGGTGAAATCCGAAGTGATTTCATGGTTCCGCATTCAGGAAATGTTTCGCCTGCAGAGTATTCATATGTTCGGCGTCATCGGGTCGGCCGTTGTGGTGGGGATGATCTCCGTGTTCCTGATCAAGAAGTTCAAGGTGAAAACGATATACGGGGAGAAGGTCGTGCTCAGCGACAAGAAATTCAACAAAGGACAGATTTATGGCGGCCTGACCTTTGGGTTTGGATGGGCCCTCACGGGTGCCTGTCCCGGTCCGCTTTTCGCACAAATTGGCTCGGGTGCTACGGTCATTATCGTCACCCTGCTTAGTGCCATTGCAGGCACATGGATTTACGGACGATTCAGGGAAAAGCTGCCCCATTGATCATGACAACCTTTGCCTTCATGAACATCAGCTTTGCTTTTCTCAACCGGGTTTTCCGCCAGGGGCGATCGCAACTGTCGCTGGCATTGGTCGGCTTCGTGCTGGCCGCAACCTCCTGCGGTGGAGGGGAAGGTGACGAGAGGGGAGCCCAAACAGCGACTGTGACCGACTCTGTAACGGTTGAAGGATCGCCCTGGCGCGGCTGGAACAAGTACCAGATCAAGCTGGAGGATACACTTGCACGCTATGGCCGGGAACTTATAGAACATACGTCCCGGTACCTGGGTCCCAAAGGAACCGTGGCAGCCATTTCCAATGGAATGAACTGCCAAAACTGTCACCTGGACGGCGGTACTATTCCCTGGGGAAATAATTACAGTGCCGTGGTATCCACGTATCCGAAATTCCGTGATCGCAGCGGTTCGGTGGAAACCATTCCCAAAAGGGTTAACGACTGTTTTGAACGCAGCCTGAATGGAAAGGCGCTGGATACTGCCAGCCGTGAAATGAAAGCCATTCTTGCCTACATGCACTGGCTGGGCGATGACATACCGAAGGGCAAAAAACCCAAAGGTTCAGGGATCATGGAACTCTCGTTTATGGATCGTGCAGCAGACCCTGTGGCCGGGAAGGCAGTTTACATAGCCAAATGCCAGGTCTGCCATGGGCCGGATGGCCAAGGGCAGAAAGCAGCCGATGGTTATGAATATACTTATCCCCCGCTCTGGGGTGAGCACAGTTATAATGCCGGGGCAGGACTGTTTCGCATCACAAGGTTTGCGGGGTATGTGAAGGCATCGATGCCTTTTGGGCTGGCCGATTACAAAAACCCGCAACTGAGCGATGCGGAAGCCTGGGATGTGGCTGCCTTTGTGAACTCACAACCCCGGCCTAAGAAAGACCTCAGTGGCGACTGGCCGGATATTTCCAGGAAACCTTTGGATCATCCCTTTGGTCCGTATGCGGATGGATTTACGGAAGATCAACATAAGTATGGGCCTTTCGGACCGATAGAAAAAGCAAGAAAAGAGAAAAATAGGAAATGATACCCCCTTCATTCGAGGGCATCATTTCCGGGTTCTTTGAACACTAGCCAGCGAAAACATAGCCGCAGCCTTTTTCCTGTGCCCTGCCCAAGGCCCAGACGCCGGAAGGTACCGGCTGTATACCAGGAATAAGGTTATTCGTCCATTCGCTGATCACGTCGTTGGCCTTGAGTTGCATGGAACTGGCAACCACATTGCCATACACGGTCATCGCGGCCTGGCAGACACAGAACATAACACCGCTTTTCATGAGCTGGTTGATACCGATTTCAACTTCGCCAATACCGGGAACCATAAAAGCGCCGGGTGGCGGATTCCAGAATGGATTGCGGGTGGCCGGTTTGTTGGTGGCAGGGTCCATGGCCTTAAAGACATCACCGAACTTGTATTTTTCCCACATTCCCTGGGTCATCGCATAGGGGATGGCTGCATGCCGCAACACAACAACGGCGCAGCAATCATTCTCGAGGGCCCCGGTAGCCTTGTTTGTCATGAGGAAAACCCTTGGCCATGCAAAGGGATAGATTTCATGAGGTTGGGTAACGTCAAAGACCATTTTGTGTTTCCCTTTGATACGGCCGACCCAGGCTTCCGGGTCTTCGGCGAAATGAGTGGGTGTATTTGATTCAAGGGGTGTGGAAATTTCATCGAAGGATGAAAGCCCGATTGTAGCGGCACCGGCTGCAATGGATTGGATGAATTTACGGCGATTGGAGTGGTGCGCCGTTGCATGCGGTTCCATGTGTAATGGTTTTAAGCGTTAAGAAAAGATCTAAAAGCAACTATTAAGGTACATTATTCAAATAGGTACATCCAAATTTATTACGGTAAACGTTCAACCTGCAAACCATATGAAACCGGAAAAAAGCCAGATCCAGGTACCTTGTTCCTGCGGCAGCGTCCATGCACAGGATCGCCGCCACTTCCTGAAAGACATGTCTCTTGGTTTTGCGGCCCTTTCCGGGATCCCGCAAGTGGCTGGCGCAATGGGGAGTATGGCTTCCCGGGAACAGGAATGGTCCCGTACTGGCGTATTGCAACAGGGCAAGGCGCAGCGGATCACCCTGCTGCATACGGCGGATATCCATGCGCAACTCTATACACACGACGAGTTTTTCTGGGAAAAGGGAGGGCCGGTTTACAAGCCCCGTGGCGGCATGGCTGTACTGAAGACCATGTTGCAGACCCTTAGAAAAGACAACCCGGGTAGGACATTGCTGATTGACGGGGGCGATTGCTTCCAGGGCGGCGGCGTGGCGGCCCTGAGCGAAGGGAAGGCCATCGTGCCCCTGATCAATAATATCGGGTACGACCTGATGCTGCCCGGCAACTGGGAGGTGGTTTATGGAAAGGAGATGATGGAGAAAGACCTGGGCGGGTATGATGCGCAGAAAATCTGTGCCAACATGTTTCACGATACCCGGGATGACCGCAAGGGGGAACTGATGTTTCATCCCTGGTGGACCACACATTTCGGGGACACTAAAATTGGGTTTATCGGATACAATGACCCCCTGACCCCCCGTCGACAATCGCCTGCTTACAGCGAAGGTATCCAGTTTACCAAGCCAGAGAAAAACGTGGCGCGGTATATCCGGTACCTGAGGGATTATGAGCTTTGTGACATGGTTTTCCTGGTGACCCATATGGGCCTTGCGCAGCAGGTTGACCTGGCCAACCAGCCCTTCGTGGATGGCGTGGATTTTATCCTGGGCGCAGACACACACGAAAGAGTGCGGGAACCGATCCAGGCAAAATACTCGAAAGTCACGGAGCCCGGTGCATTTGGATCCTTTGTGTCCAAACTGGACATTATCATTGAAGACGGCAAGGTGAAAGATACCAGTTACCAGTTGCTGGATGTGGACCCTGCCAGGTACAAGCCCGATCCTGAAATGCAGCAACTGGTAAGCAAGGCAAGGGAACCCTACAAACAGGAGCTGGACAAGGTTGTGGGTAAATCAAAAACCACGCTGGTTCGGTATTATGTGCTGGAAAACCCCATGGACAACCTTATTACGGATGCCATTTACTGGAAGTTCAAACCGGATATCGCGCTGAGCAATGGTTTCCGTTTTTGCCCTCCACTGGTTCCGGATCCTAAAACGGGGGTAGCGGAAATTACCAATGAATTCCTGTGGAGTATGATCCCGGTTGACAGTGATGCCAAGACCGGAGTTATAACGGGAGAACAACTCTGGAACTGGCTGGAAAAGGAACTGCACAACGTATTTGCCAAAAATCCCGCTCAACGCTTCGGGGGATGGGTGGTTCGCTTCAAAGGCATGGAGATCAATTTCACCGCTTACAACGAAATGGGTAAACGCCTGAACTGGGTTAAAGTGAAAGGAGAGCCGGTGGACCTGAAAAAACAGTATACCATCGTGGCCTGTGAACGGCATGGAGATCCGGATGACAATCTTTGCCGGGTAGAACATGTGAGCGAGGCCCGTAAATTAGGGGCAACCCTGCACCAGATCATGCGAGAATACCTGGCCGCACATAGTCCTGTTTCGCCGCGGATCGAGAAAAGGGTAACCGCCACGGATGTGCCCCAGGACCTGCTTTCCCAGCTGGAGGGGTATCCTTATACTTTCCGTTAATGTGACCGTCGTCACCTTTTGGGCAATGCATGCTTGGTACCTTTAATTATACAACAAATCAACAAACATGAAATCCCATTACCAGGTGCTGATCATCGGAGGTGGCACCGGCGGCATCATGACGGCCGCGCAACTCAAACGCAAGAACAGTAAATTGTCCATCGGGCTCATTGAGCCAAGTAAGGAACATTTTTACCAGCCTGCCTGGACATTGGTGGGCGCAGGCGCATTCAATTTCAATAAGACAAGAAGATCCGAAGCATCATTAATTCCGAGCGGGGTGGACTGGATACAGGATTACGCCACCACCTTTCAGCCGGAGTCAAACCAGGTCAGTACCCGCAACAGCGGCAATATTACCTATGAAGTAATGGTGATCAGCGCAGGCATACAGATGGACCTGGATGCCCTCCCCGGTTTACGGGAAGCATTGAAGACCGACAGTGTATGCAGCAATTACCTTGATCCGAAAAAGACTTTCGAAGTCCTTAAAAAATTTAAGGGAGGCAATGCTGTTTTTACACAGCCGGCCACGCCGATCCGTTGTGGCGGTGCGCCCCAGAAAATCATGTACCTGGCGGAGGAATATTTCAAGAAAAGCGGGGTAAGGCCGCAGACCAATGTGGTCTTCGCCACACCCGGCTCCGTCATTTTCGGCGTGAAAGTTTTTGCTGATGAACTGAACCGTATCCTGGAAGAGAAACATGTGCATTTCAAAACATATTACAAGCCGGTTAGTATTGATCCGGTGAAAAAAGAAATCTCCTTCCAGTACACCAAACCGGACGGTGTACTCGAAGCGTCTAACCTGGATCAGGCGATCGGTGAAAAAACAGGCGAAAAGAATATGGTGACCATGCCCTATGACATGCTTCACCTCGCACCCCCCCAGAGCGCCCCGGACTTCATCAAGCAATCGCCCTTTGCTTACCAGGACGGTCCCAATAAAGGCTGGCTGAATGTGGATATCCACACCCTGCAAAGCAACACCTATGCGAATGTGTTCGGCCTGGGTGATTCCGCTGCCCTGCCTACGGCCAAGACCGGTGCGGCCATCCGCAAGCAGGTTCCTGTGGTGGTTGAGAATGTCATCCGGATCTTGCAGCAGATGCCTGTGGGGACAGAGAAAATTTATGAAGGCTATTCTTCCTGCCCGATTGTTACCGGGTATGGTAAAATGTTACTCTGTGAATTCAAATACGATAATGTGCGTGACAGCGACCCCTTCCTGAGCAAATTCGTGGACACCAGCAAAGAGAAGTGGAGTATGTGGATCCTGAAGAAATTCGGACTGCCCTGGCTCTACTGGAATATGATGCTCAAAGGACGTATGTAGCCAATCTTCGTTGGTTGTTGTAAGGTGAATAAAAAACACCTTGCCGGCATGTGTTGACGTGCCGGCTTTTTTTTAAGCGAACACGGGAAGGGGAAAACGGAAACCTGCAACTGGCGCGGGACGGATAAAAAAACCGCCCCGGGGAACGGGGCGGACAGACACGGATGAAACAGCAAGATCATTCGAATCTCATCATTGTTCTTCTACTTTTACTTCTTTACCGGTTTTATCAATGGCCAGCCATTTGCCATCAAGCATTACTTTCGCGCTGCCATTGGAAAACTTTTCGGCATAGCCGTAGCGGATTGGTATCACTTCCTTCCCCGAACTGTTAATGTATCCCCATAGGTTTTTACGGCTGACGGGCGCAAGTCCCTCGGAAAAAGATCCGGCTTGTTCATAGATAGGATCAATAACATATTTCCCTTCCTTGTTGATGAAGCCAAACTTGCCCTCATTGACGGCGGCTAAACCTTCATGGTAGGAATAGACTTCATAATATTTTAGCGGGATCACTTCCTTTCCGACGGTGTCAATAAATCCCCATTTGTTCTTGATCATAACAGCACCACGCCCCTCTGAAAAACAGAGTGCGTCATCATATTTCAGGGGTACAACCAACTTTCCGGTGATGTCAACATAACCCCATTTACCGTCCTTTTTAACTTTGGCCAGATCTTCCGCATACTGGTCAACCAGTTCATAATCCTTCAGACTCTTTTGGCCATAGCTTATGTTAAAAGCCAGCAGGAGGACGATGGCTAATAATTTTTTCATGGCAGTAGTATTAAGCGTGAACAATGATTTCACCTACAAGGTAAATCCATGTACACCCGCAAACCATGACGGTAAACAGGGTATTTCATACTTGTGATCAGGAATTCATGATGCCCGGGCGGGATGGCGCAGCCACTTCTGTTACTCGACAGCCCTCACCGTATAGCCGGCTTTTCGGAGAAGGTTGATGACACCTTCCGGGCCGGGTAAATGACCCGCGCCGACA
>Ga0114938_1002488_pt1 | contig 11593 bp, 11 predicted proteins | sample AshMeaBigSpring_FD_88675 | JGI IMG/M metagenome (GOLD analysis project Ga0114938, IMG submission 88675) | Groundwater microbial communities from Big Spring, Nevada to study Microbial Dark Matter (Phase II) - Ash Meadows Big Spring | ecosystem: Environmental > Aquatic > Deep subsurface >...
CACACCGACACGCTCAACGAATCGGGGTTCGTCGAGGACACGATCGACGCCTTCGAGGGCCGTGCCGTCCACTCGTTCCACACCGAGGGCTCCGGCGGCGGCCACGCGCCGGACATCATCCGGATCTCCGCGCTGCCGAACGTGCTGCCGTCCTCGACCAACCCGACCCTGCCGTACGGCATCAACTCGCAGGCCGAGCTGTACGACATGATCATGGTCTGCCACCACCTGAGCCCGGACATCCCGTCCGACGTGGCGTTCACCGAGAGCCGCATCCGCGCCGAGACGATCGCCGCGGAGAACGTCCTGCACGACATGGGCGTGATCTCGATGATGTCCAGCGACTCGCAGGCGATGGGCCGGATCGGCGAGTGCTGGCTGCGCACGATCCAGACCGCGGACGCGATGAAGACGGGCCGGGGCAAGCTCCCCGAGGACGCGAAGGGCAACGACAACTTCCGCGTGCTGCGCTACGTCGCGAAGATCACCATCAACCCCGCGATCACGCACGGCATCGCGCACGTGCTCGGCTCGGTCGAGGTCGGCAAGATCGCGGACCTCGTGCTCTGGGAACCCGGCTTCTTCGGGGCCAAGCCGAAGATGGTGCTGAAGAACGGCGTGATCAGCTGGGCGCTGATGGGCGACCCGAACGCCTCGCTGCCGACGCCGCAGCCGGTCTATTACCGCAAGATGTTCGGCCAGTTCGGTCGCGCGCAGGCGGACAGCTGCATCACGTTCGTCTCCGGGGCGGCGTACGCGGCGGGCGTCAAGAACAAGCTGGACCTCGAGCGGCAGGTGATCGCCGTGAAGAACACGCGCCGGATCCGCAAACGCGACATGGTCCGCAACTCCGGGACGCCGAAGATCGAGGTGAACCCGGAGACCTTCGCGGTCACCGTCGACGGCAAGCACGCGACGGTCGAGCCGCAGAAGACCGTCTCGCTGAACCAGAAGTACTTCTTCAGCTGAGGCGCGCATGATCCTGGTCGAATCGATCCTCGGCAATGCCGCCGACCCGGCTTGGGCGTCGCGTCTGGCGGGCGCGACGGTCGACACCTTCGCGCTCGACCACTGGGAGGCGCAGAAGAACCGCCTGCGCAAGAAGACGTCGGGCGGTCTCGAGATCGCGATCTCGCTCGAGCGCGGCACGTTCATGCAGGACGGCGACGTGCTGCTGTGGGACGACGCGCAGCGCGCGGCGGTGGTCGCGAAGCTCAGCCTGCGCGACGTGATGGTCATCCATCTCGACGCACTCGGCCAGGGTGCGTCCGAACTCGCGTTGCGCACCTGCATCGAACTCGGCCACGCGCTCGGCAACCAGCACTGGCCCGCGCTCGTGAAGGACGGCGTCGTGTACGTGCCGCTGACCGTGGACCGGAAGGTGATGGCCTCGGTGATGAACACGCATCGCTTCGAGGGCATCCGTTACGAGTTTGTCCCCGGCGCGCGGATCGTTCCGTACCTCGCGCCGCACGAGTCGCGGCGCCTGTTCGGCGGCGCCGAGGGGCCGGTGCACGTGCACACGAACGACCACTTCGTGGCGGTCGACGAGGCCACCGGCACGCCGTACGGCCGGCCGCCGGTCGCGCTGCGTCCGGGCGCATGACGCCGAACGGCACCGGCCTGGGAGCGCCGGACGGCGCGGCGGACCTCGTCCGGATGCTGCAGTTCGGGGACTCGATGCTGCCGGTCGGCAGCTTCGCGTTCTCGGGCGGCCTCGAATCGGCGATCCAGAAAGGGGTCGTGACCGGGCCGGATACCCTGCTCGCGTACACGAGGACGGCCGTGGAGCAGGCCGCACGCGGCGACGGCATCGCGCTGCTGCACGCCCATCGCGCCGCGTCCACCGGCGACCTCGACCGGGTCGCCGAGATCGACGCGCTCGTCTACGCGCGAAAGCTCTCGGCCGAGACCCGCGCGATGACCGTCCGGATCGGCCTCAAGTACGCCGCGCTCGGCGTCGACGTGATCGGCGCGCCGCTGCTGCAGGCGTGGCGCGAGCGCGTGGAGTCGGGCGCGACCCCGGGCTGCTATCCGATGGCGGTCGCGACCAACTTCGCGGCGCAGGGCCTGCCGGAACGCGCCGCGTTCGCCGTCCACCAGCACGGCGTCGCCGCGATGATCCTCGGCGCGGCACTCCGCCTGCTGAAGATCGGCCACGTCGACACGCAACGGATGCTGTACCGGCTCAATGCGGAAGTCCCGGGCGCTTACGAGGCCGCGGCCGCGGCCGGCCTCGACGACATGTCGAGCTTCGCACCGCTCGCCGAGATCCTCGCGGCGGTGCACGTGAAGGCGCACGTGCGCCTGTTCATGAACTGACCCAGCGGAAACAGACCCATGAAGCAGAAGAAGATCACCCGGATCGGCGTCGGCGGACCGGTCGGCTCGGGCAAGACCGCGATCGTCGAGGCGATCACGCCGAAGCTGCTCGACCTCGGCATCAAGGTGCTGATCATCACCAACGACGTCGTCACGACGGAGGACGCCAGGCACGTGCAGCGCACGCTGAAGGGCATCCTGCTCGAGGAGCGCATCATGGGCGTCGAGACGGGCGCCTGCCCGCACACCGCGGTGCGCGAGGACCCGAGCATGAACCTTGCCGCGGTCGAGGACATGGAGGCGCGCTTCCCGGACGGCGACGTCGTGCTGATCGAGAGCGGCGGCGACAATCTCACGCTCACGTTCTCGCCGGCGCTGGTCGATTTCTTCATCTACGTGATCGACGTCGCCGCCGGCGACAAGATCCCGCGGAAGAACGGCCCGGGCATCACGCAGTCGGACATCCTCGTGATCAACAAGACGGACCTCGCGCCGCACGTCGGCGCGAGCCTCGAGGTGATGGAGCGCGACTCGAAGATGATGCGCGGCGACAAGCCTTTCCTGTTCACGAACTGCAAGACCGGGGAGGGCATTCCCGAGCTCGTGCGCGTGATCTGCTCCGACCTGCTGTTCGACTTCGAGCCGTCGGCCCGGCAGCGCGCCTGATGCACGGCCCGGCGCCAGAGTCGTCGCCCTCGCCGCCGCCGGAGTTCGCCTGGCGGGCGGCGTCGCAGCTGGACCGGCTGCGCGACGAGCCTGCGCAGATGCCGAGCGGGACGGTCGGCAAGTCCGGTTTCCTGCGCCTCGGCTTCGAGCGGCGTGGCGACACGACGATCCTCGCGGATCTCGACCGGCGCGTTCCGTATCTCGCGCAGCGCGCACTGCATCCGGACGAGGCGCTGCCGGATCTCGCCCACGTCTTCCTGATCACGTCGTCCGGATGCCTGCTGCAGGGAGACCGGTTGGCGCTCGAGGTCGCGCTCGGGCCCGGGGCGCGCGCGCACGTCACGAGCCAGTCGGCGACCAAGATCCACTCGATGGACGTGAACCTCGCGGTGCAGCGGCAGTCGTTCACGCTGGACGAGGGCGCCTACCTCGAGTTCCTGCCCGAGCCGCTGATCCCCCACCGGCGCTCGCGCTTCGCGAGCGACACGCGGATCACGGTCGCGCCGGGCGCGACGCTGCTGTACGCCGAGATCGTGCAGTCCGGGCGCAAGCACCACCACCCGGACGAGTGCTTCGGCGCGACGCTGCTGGCCCTCGCGGCCGAGGCGCGCCGACCGGACGGTCGGCTGCTGTTCGCCGAGAACCTGGTGTTCGAGCCGGGACTGAACCCGCCGCGGCAGACGGGCGTGATGGACTCGTTCGACGTGTTCGCCAACGTGATCCTGCTGACTCCGCCCGCGGAGGCCGACCGGATCGCGGCCCGGGTCGGGGCGGACGTCGACCTGAAGGCGGGCGTCGCGCACGGGGCCTGCCGGCTGCCGAACGACGCTGGGCTCATCTACAAGGTGCTCGGCCGCGAGACGCTGCAGGTCAAGGAGAAGGTGCGCGAGTTCTGGGGCATCGTGCGCGAGGAAGTCACCGGGGCTGCCATTCCGCCGCCGCACTTCTGGCGCTGAGGAGAATCGAACGTGAAAGCGCTGCTTGCACCGTGGGAACGACTGTGCGCCTCGTCGGCGGTCCTGCGCTTCGTCGACATCAACCTGCGCGGTGTCGGCCAGGTGATGTTCATGGACAACCCGCTCTCGGGACTGCTGTTCCTCGTCGCGATCGGCTGGGGCTCCTACGCGGGCGGCGTCCCACAGGTCGCGACCGGCGGGATCGTCGCGCTCCTCGCGTCGACCGTGGCCGCGTACTGGCTGGACGTCGACCGGACCGACCTGCACGCCGGCCTGTTCGGGTTCAACGCCTACCTCGTGGGCCTCGCGCTGCCGACCTTCCTCGCGCCTTCGCCGCTGCTCTGGCTGTACGTGGCACTCGGCGGCGCGGTCTCGGTCGTGGCGATGCTTGCGATCGCCAGGGTCTGCAAGACCTGGGGAGTCGCTGCGCTGACCGCACCCTTCGTACTGATCACGCTCCTGATGCTGCTCGCCGCCCGGGCCTTTGCCGGGTTCGGGACCGGCGCCCTGCCGGTCAGCGCGCTGATCACGCCCATCGACCCGTCGGCGGCGAACCCGCTGCAGTTCGGTGACTTCGTCGAAGGCGTGCTGCAGAGCATCTCGCAGGTGTTCCTGAAGGGCAACGGCCTGTCGGCTGTGCTGCTCGTGGCGGGGCTCGCGGTGAACTCGATTCCGGCGGCGGTGCTCGCAGTCGCGGGCGCGACGGTCGCCGTCGTCACGGCGCATATGCTCGGTGCGGAGGACGCGCTGATCACCGGCGGCCTGCTCGGCTTCAGTCCCCTGCTGACCGCCATCGCGCTCGGTTGCGTGTTCTACCCGCCGAGCCTGCGGGTGGTCCTGTACGCGCTGGTCGGCACCGTGTTCACCGTGATCCTGCAGGGCGCGATGAACCTCGCGTTCATGCCGTTCGGGCTGCCCGCGCTGACCGCTCCGTTCGTGGTCGCGACCTGGCTGTTCCTGCTGCCGGGGCTGCAGCTCAAGGCAACATCGGCGGTGCCGGTCAAGGCGACGTCGTGACCGCCGTCCGTCGGCGAACTCGCGGCCCGAATCGTCCCGCGGTGCGCCGCTGCTCCGCACCATTTGCGTTCTATACCAAGGGCTAGTCCTCACCCGGGCAGTGATCTTCTACCCTGCTACACTGCGGTGCAGCCCAGCGTAATGCCGATACGGAGCCGACGCGTGCCAACGAAGCCCACCTCCACTGACGTTACGGGTCCGCGCGCAACGAACCGGGTCTTCGCGACCGCGCTCCTGGCGCTGCTCGGCGCGTGCGGGTCCGACCAGGCAGCGCCACCCGTCGACGTGCGTCCGGTGCGCGCGATCACGATCGAGAAGCGGGATGCCGGCGACTCGGTCGCGCTGACCGGCACGGTCCAAGCTCAGGCAGAGATCAACGAGTCGTTCCGCATCGGCGGCCGCCTGATTGAGCGCGCCGTGGACGTGGGCGACACGGTGAAGCCCGGTCAGCTGCTGGCGCGGCTCGACCCGCAGAACGAGGAGAGCGGCCTGCAGGCAGCGCGCGCCCAGCTGGCGGCCGCGCAGGCACAGCTGGTCGAGGCCCGGAACAACCACGAGCGCATGCGCGACCTGGTCGCCGAAAACGCGGTGTCACGCGCGTCTTTCGACCAGGCCGTTGCCCTGCTGCAGACGGCCGAATCGCAGGTCAAGGCGTCGCGGGCGAACCTCGAGCTCGCGGAGAATCGCCTCAGCTACACGCGGCTGTTCGCCGAGGTCGCGGGCGTCGTGACGTCGCGCGGTGCCGAGCCGGGTGAAGTGGTGTCGGCGGGCCGCATGATCGTCCAGGTCGCGCGCGAGGACGCCCGTGATGCCGTATTCGACGTACCTGCACAGATCAAAGAGAGCGCCCCGCGTAGCCCCGAGATTTCCGTAGCACTGACCGGCGATCCTGCGGTCCAGGCCATGGGCCGGGTGCGCGAGGTGTCGCCGCGTGCCGACCCGGTGACCGGCACGTTCGCGGTGCGCGTGCAGCTGATCGATCCTCCGGCGGCGATGCGATTGGGCAGTACGGTCACGGGCCGGATGACACTCGAGTCCGCGCCCGGAATCGAGATCCCGCCCGGCGCGCTCGCGCGGGCCGACGGCGCTACGGCCGTGTGGGTCGTCGATCCCGCGAACAGCACCGTTTCCCTCCGCAACATCTCCATTCGCGGTTCGAGCGCTTCGGCGGTACAGGTGGACTCCGGCCTTGCGCCGGGTGACATGGTCGTCACCGCCGGCGTGCAGGCGCTGCGTCCTGGGCAGAAGGTGCGTCTGCTCGGAGCCCCCGTGCCGTGATCGGCCCCAACCTGTCGGAATGGGCGCTCAGGAAGCGCTCGCTCGTCGTATTCCTGATGGTGCTCGGGGTGGTCGCGGGCACGATGTCGTTCATGGGCCTCGGGCGCGGGGAGGATCCCGCGTTCACGTTCCGCACGATGGTGGTCGCCGCGGCCTGGCCCGGCGCGACCGTCGACGAGACGATGAAGCAGGTGACCGAGCGGCTCGAGCGAACGATCCAGGAAACCGACTACCTCGACCGGGTGCGCAGCTACACCATCGCCGGCCAGACGACGATCTTCGTCGACCTGAAGCAGTCCACGCCGCCCGACGTGGTTCCGGACATCTGGTACCAGGTGCGCAGGAACGTCGGCGACATGCGCGGGCAGCTGCCACAGGGCGTGCTCGGCCCGTTCTTCAACGACGACTTCGGCAGCACGTTCGGCATCATCTACGCCTTCACCGCGGACGGCTTCGGCTTCCGCGAGCTGCGCGACCACGTCGAGGCGATCCGCTCACGGCTGCTGCACGTCCCCGACGTCTCGAAGATCGAGGTGCTCGGCGCGCAGGACGAGCACATCTACATCGAATTCTCCACGGAGCGCCTGGCAGGACTGCGCCTGGACATGGGCGCCATCCTCGCCACGCTGCAGGCGCAGAACGTCGTGCGGCAGGCCGGTACGATCCAGGGCGAGCGCGAGCGCGTGTTCCTGCGCGTCTCCGGCGCGTTCGACTCCGAGGCGGCGATCGAAGCGGTCAACCTGGTCGTGGGCGACCGGATCTTCCGCCTGGGCGACATCGCGACCGTGCGCCGCGGCTACGTCGACCCGCCGCAGCCGATGTTCCGCGTCAACGGTCAGCCGGCGATCGGGCTTGCGATCGCGATGCGGGACGCCGGCGACATCCTGGCTCTCGGCGAGAACGTCCGCCGGGAGATGGCCGCGATCAAGGCCGACCTGCCGGTCGGCATCGAGCCCGTACTGGTCGCCGACCAGGCGGTCACCGTGGACACCGCGATCAACGAGTTCCTCACCTCGCTGTGGCAGGCGATCGTGATCATCCTCGCCTGCAGCTTCGTCAGCCTGGGCGTGCGTCCCGGAACCGTGGTCGCGCTGGCGATCCCGATCACGCTGGCGATCGTGTTCGCCGTGATGGACGTGGCCGGCATCGACCTGCACCGCATCTCGCTCGGCGCACTGATCATCGCGCTGGGCCTGCTGGTCGACGACGCGATGACGACGGTCGACGCGATGCTGCGGCGGCTCGGCCTGGGGGACACGAAGGACCAGGCCGCGACCTTCGCCTACCGCACGCTGGCCGCACCGATGCTGATCGGCACGCTGGTCACGATCGCGAGCTTCGTGCCGATCGGCTTCGCGCGCAGCTCCGCCGGCGAGTACACGTTCGCCATCTTCTCGGTGGTCGGCATTTCGCTGATCGTCTCGTGGCTGGTGGCCGTGATTTTCGCGCCCCTGATCGGCAAGGCCCTGCTCAAGCCGCCAAAGGCGCAGCAGGACCCGAAGCCGAGTCGGATCGAGTCGGCGTACGCCAGGTTCCTGAAGGGCGCGATCGCGCTGCCGTGGCTGACGATTGGCGTAACGCTGGCGGCGTTCGTGGTGTCGCTGTTCCTGCTGCGGTTCGTGCCGGCGCAGTTCTTCCCGTCCTCCGACCGGCCCGAGCTTACGGTCGACATGACGCTGCCGCAGAACTCGTCGATCCACGCGACGCAAGCGCACGTCGAGCGGATGGAAGCGCTGCTGAAGGACGACCCGGACATTGATCACTACAGCGCGTACGTGGGCCGCGGGGCGATCCGGTTCATCCTGACGCTGAACGTGCAGCTCGCGAACCCGAACTTCGCCCAGTTCGTGATCGTCGCCAAGGACGTCGAAGGCCGCGAGCGGCTGCGCACCAAGATCGAGCGGCTGCTGGCGGAGGAGTTCCCGGACGTGGTCGGCTTCGTGTCGCCGCTCGAGCTCGGACCGCCGGTCGGCTGGCCGCTGCAGTACCGGGTGTCCGGCCCGGATCCGGACGAGGTGCGCCGGATCGCTCTGGAACTGGCGGATGTCATCGGGACCGAGCCGCTCACGCGTCACGTGAACTTCGACTGGATGGAGCCGGCGCGGCAGCTGCGCGTGATCGTGAACCAGGACCAGGCACGCCAGTTGGGCATCAGTTCACAGGCCCTGGCCGGAACGTTGAATGCCGCGATCAGCGGCACCACGGTGACGCAGGTCCGGGACGACATCTACCTCGTCAACGTCGTCGCGCGCGCCGTCGACGACGAGCGTGCCTCGTTCGAGACGCTGAGCTCGCTGCAGGTGGCCACGCCCAGCGGCCGCATGGTGCCATTGCGACAGTTCGCCACGCTGTCCGAGCAGCAGGAGCTGCCGCTGATCTGGCGCCGCGACCGCGTGCCGACGCTCACGGTCCGCGCAGACGTCATCCCGGGCGTGCTGGCCGACAACGCCGTGCAGGCGCTGGCGCCGAAAATCGAGGAATTCGCGGCGAAGCTGCCGGCACCCTACCAGTTGGCCACCGGCGGCCTGCCCGAGGAGAGCGCGACGTCCCGCGCCTCGGTGTTCGCCGTCGTGCCGCTGATGCTCATGCTGATGCTCGTCATCATGATGGTCCAGCTGGTGAGTTTCCGCCGGCTGGCCATGGTCGTCGGCATCATGCCGCTCGGACTCATCGGCGTCGTGCTGACGCTGCTGCTGTTCAACCGACCGCTGGGTTTCGTCGCGATCCTCGGCGTACTGGCGCTGATCGGCATGATCGCGAAAAACGCGGTGATCCTGATCGTGCAGATCGAGACCGACCGTGCCGACGGCAAGAGCGTCTACGACGCGGTCATCGCGTCGGCGACCTCGCGCATGCGGCCGATGATGCTCGCGGCGATGTCGACCATCCTCGGCCTGCTGCCGATTGCGCCCACCGTGTTCTGGGGCCCGATGGCGTTCGCGATCATGGGCGGGCTGCTGGTCGCCACGATGCTGACGCTGATCCTGCTGCCGACCCTGTACGTGGCCGTGTTCGGGCGGGAAGCGAACGCAGCGCCCACCCCGGCCACGCCGACAGCCGCGGCGGGCCTGGGCTGACGAGGAGAATCGATCCGTGCAGCGCGAGGGGCAAACCGCAGGCGACCCGGCACTGGCGGCCGTCACCGGCGGGCCCGGTCACTGCGACGTCCTCGAGTTGTACCTCTCTGACTCGAGACGGTTGTTCAACTCGATGGACCCCGCCCCGTTTCGCGAGCGCGACCTGGACCCCGAAGCGGCGGCGTACATCGTCGAGTGGGCGGAAGAGGTGCCGGCCGAGCGGCCCCTCGGCCTGGTCGTGCGACTCGGCAGCGGCCCGGTGGCCGCGACCGAGACGGCGGTCGTGCGCGATTCCGTGCACGACTACTTCCAGCGGCGTGCGGCTGCGACGCAGCGTCGGTTGCAGCAGATGCTGCGTCTCGGTCGTTACTCCCTGCTGATCGCCCTCGTGTTCCTGGCGGTGGTGGTCGTCATCGGTGAGTCGCTCGCCAGCGTCGTCAACCGTGAACGCTACGCGGCGCTGATCGAGCACAGCCTGGTGATCGGCGCATGGGTCGCGCTGTGGCGGCCGCTCGAGATCTTCCTGTACGACTGGTGGCCGGTCCGTGCCGAGGCGCGGCTGTACGACCGACTGGGCAAGATGGACGTCCGCCTCGTCGAAGCGAGCGCGGCCGCGCGCCCTGTCGACGGAGGTGAGCCGTGAGTGCCGGTGCGCCACCCGTGATCACTGCGGAACCGGGCTCGCTGCCGGCCGCGGCGACGTGGCGCGGCGCCGGTTTGTTCCTGCTCTGGATCCTGTTGATGCAGAGCTGGAAGCCGGCAGACGTCGCCGTCGGCCTGCTGGCCTGCGCGGCTGCCACCTGGGTCAGCGTGCGGCTGCTGCCCCCCGCCGCGGGCGGCGTGCGGCCCGGCAGGCTGCTGGCACTGCTGCCCCACCTGGCTTGGGAATCGGTCGTGGCGGGCATCGACGTGGCCCGTCGCGCGTTCCATCCCCGGGTGCCCCTCAGTCCGGGGCTCGTGCCCTGTCCGCTGTCGTTGCCGCCGGGGTTTGCGCGCAACACGTTCGCGACGATCACCAGCCTGCTCCCCGGCACGATCGCCGCCGACGAAGTGGACGGCGTGCTCGTGTATCACTGCCTGGACGATACGACGCCCGTCGTCGAGCAACTCCTGCAGGAGGAGCGCCTGCTGGCCCGGGCGCTGGTCGTGGGTCGCCGCCATGGTTGAGTTCCTGTTCGGGGCTGCTGCCTTCATCGCGGCCACGGTCGCGCTGGGGCTCATCCGCATCCTGCGCGGACCGGGCGACGCCGACCGCATGATGGCCACGCAGCTCCTCGGCACGGGTGGCATCGCGGCAGTGCTGCTGCTGGGCGCGGCCTTCGGCGAGGCGGCGGCGGTCGACGTCGCGCTGACGGTCGCGCTGCTGGCGGCGTTCGCCGCTTTCGCTTTCGTCAAGGCGCGCGCTGCGAGTGCCGGGACCGGCAAGGGCGAGCCCTCATGAGCGCCTTCCTGGACTGGTGGACCGTGCTTGCCGTCGTCGCGGGCGCGTTCTTCTTCCTCGCGGGAACCGTCGGGCTGCTGCGCTTCCCCGATTCGCTGACCCGGCTGCACGCATTGACCAAGGCCGACAACCTCGGCCTCGGGCTCGTCGTGCTCGGCCTGTTGCCGCAGGTCGACAGTCTCGCCGCCGGCTTGAAGCTCGGCTGCGTCTGGTTGCTGGTGCTGCTTTCGGGCGCCGCCGCGGGGCAACTGATCACCCGCGACCTCGTGCGCGGTGGGTCGCAGACATGATCGACGTGTTGAACGTCGCGCTGGCGGCACTCGTCATCGGCCTGGCCGTGTGGACGGTCGTGGCGCGCGATGCTTATGCCGCCGTCATCGGGTTCGTGGCCTACGGACTGCTGCTGACCCTCGTCTGGGTGCAGCTGCGCGGGATCGACGTTGCATTGACCGAGGCCGCCATTGGCGGCGGCCTGACGGGTGCGCTGCTGATCGGCGCGGCCGGCCGGCTGCGAGGCACGGAGTCGGCGGCCCGGGCGGAGCGCCCCGGGCCGACCACGCGCCTGATCGCGGGTCTCGTCTCCGTCGCCACGGGCGGTGCGATCGCGGCGTGTGTGCTTGCGTTGCCGGCGCCGCCGCCGACGCTGGCCCCCGACGTGGCAGCCAACCTCGCGGCCACCGAGGTCGGGAACCCGATCACGGCCGTGCTGCTGGCGTTTCGCGCGATCGACACGCTGCTCGAGGCGATCGTGCTGCTGTTCGCCCTCGTCGGCGTGTGGTCGCTCGGGCCCGACCGCGCCTGGGGCGGAGCGCCGGGGATGCGGCAGCAGGCCGACC
>Ga0114938_1002489_pt1 | contig 11593 bp, 10 predicted proteins | sample AshMeaBigSpring_FD_88675 | JGI IMG/M metagenome (GOLD analysis project Ga0114938, IMG submission 88675) | Groundwater microbial communities from Big Spring, Nevada to study Microbial Dark Matter (Phase II) - Ash Meadows Big Spring | ecosystem: Environmental > Aquatic > Deep subsurface >...
CTACCCGGAACTCCCGGAGGCCGGCCTGCACCTGCTCGACGTGTTCCCCCCGGGCCCGGTGAACTCGGCCGCGCTGCGCGAGGGCCTGCTGCCGGGCCCGCAGTCCGTCGAGCTCAAGATGAGGACGCGCGACGGCAAGGTCTGCGACGCGGAGGTCACGACCAGCGTCATCGCCTACCGGGGCCGCGACGTGTTCTGCCTGGTCACGCGCGACGTCACGGCCCGCAAGGCCGCGGACGCGAGGCTGCGGGCGAGCGAGAGGCGCCTCGACCACCTGGCGCACCACGATCCCCTCACCGGCCTGCACAACCGGCTATTCCTGCAGTCCTACCTCAAGCGGGTGATGGCCGAGTCCGACGCGAGCGGCAGGCCGCTCGCCCTCTTCTTCCTGGACGTCGACCGTTTCAAGTTCATCAACGACTCGCGCGGCCACGAGACCGGCGACGCCCTGCTGAAGGAGCTGGCGCGGCGCCTCACCGACTGCGCAGGCCCGGGCCGGCTCGTCGTGCGCATGGGCGGCGACGAATTCGTCGTGGTGATGCCGGACGCGGTCGACGAGCGGGTCATCGCGGAACTCGGCGACCGCATCCTCGAGGCGCTGCGCCAGCCGTTCTGGTTCGGCAAGCTGCAGTTCCTGGTCACGGGCAGCGTCGGCATCGGCGTGTACCCGCGCGATGCGCGCGACCTCTCGATGCTGGTGCGCAGCGCCGACACCGCCATGTACCACGCCAAGGAAAAGGGCCGGAACAACTTCCAGCGCTTCCACGCCGGCCTCGACGCCCGCATCACCAACCGCGTGCAGGTCGAGGCGAAGCTGCGCAAGGCCGTGGAAGAGGAGCGCTTCGTGCTGCTCTACCAGCCCCAGTTCGACCTGCGCTCCGGCGCGATCGTCGGCGTGGAGGCCCTGCTGCGCTGGCGCGACGAGGACGGCCAGTTGCAGTCCTCCGACAAGTTCATGCAGATCGCCGAGGAGACGGGCCTGATCATGCCGATCGGCGAATGGGTGGTGAACGAGGCCTGCCGGGTGCGCCGCGCCTGGCAGCAGGACCTCAAGAGCGACTTCCGCCTCGCCATCAACCTGAGCCCGGTCCAGCTCCGGCGCCCGGAGTTCATGTCGGGACTTCACCAGGCGCTCGCCACGAGCCGCGTCGGCGCGCAGCTGCTCGAGGTCGAGCTGACGGAGAGCGCCTTCATGCAGCACGCAGGCGACGAGGCGCAGCCGCTGCACGCGCTGCGCCAGCTCGGCATCGGCATCGCGGTGGACGATTTCGGGGTCGGCTATTCCTCGCTCTCCTACCTGAAGCACTTCCCCGTGAACAAGCTCAAGATCGACCGTTCCTTCATCCGCGACATCGCGAGCGATCCGAACGATGCGGCCATCGTCCGCGCCATCCTCGCACTCGCGCACTCGATGAAGATCCCGGTCTGCGCCGAGGGTGTCGAGACGGCCGACCAGGTCGCGTTCCTCGTCGAGCATGGCTGCGAGTACGCGCAGGGGTTCTACTTCGCCGAGCCCATCGACGCGGAGTCCTGCTTCCTGCTGCTGGCGGGGACCGTCGGCGGGTCGGTGGCCGTGCGCCTGCGCCGGCCGCAGCACTCGGGCTAGCCCCGCGCAGAAAGAAAAGGCCCGGGAGTTTCCTCCCGGGCCTTTCGTTCGAGCCGTAAAGCCTTCCGGCCTTACATGTCCATGCCGCCCATGCCGCCGCCGCCCATCGGCGGATGGTCGTGCTCCTCCTTCGGAGCCTCGCCAACCATCACCTCGGTGGTCAGCAGCAGTCCAGCGACGGATGCCGCATTCTGGAGCGCCAGGCGCGTGACCTTGGTCGGGTCCAGGATGCCCATGTCAATCAGGTCGCCGTACTCGCCGGTCGCGGCGTTGTAGCCGAAACTGTCCTTGCCCTCGCGGACCTTGGCAAGCACGACCGAGCCGTCCTCGCCGGCGTTCTGCACGATCTGGCGCAGCGGCTCTTCGATCGCGCGCGACAGGATGCGGATGCCGACGTTCTGGTCCTCGTTGATGCCCGTGAGCTTGTCCAGCTCCGCCTGCCGGACGACTTCAAATGCCGGATCCACGTAACAGCGGGCTTCGGCATGGGATTCTGAAGCCACCAGGAATATCAGCAACAGGAGACGGACAGTCCTCATCAGCGTGACCTCTGGTGAAAACATCCGGGCTGGTCGTCATGCCTGTCTCGTACCGCTGAGTTCACAATTCAGGAGCCCGGTTACCCGTGCTCAGGCTTCGGCGTCTCAAGCCATCGAGGCAGCCGACCGTCGACTCGCACGAGCAGGCCATCCTTCTGCAGGTCGCCCAGCACGTTGAGCAGCATCTGCTCAACGATCGTGCCAAATGCCGCCCCGGGAGTAGTCGGCGTCAGGCCCTCGGGTCCTTTCTTGTTTCCAACCGTGCTGATGAGCACGTGCTTGTAGCCGGACTTGGTCACGGTCTTGCCGGCGGTGGTCAGCGTCACCGTCATGACGTAGCCGTCCTGGACCGTGCTGCCCGCAAGTCCAAACGTAAGCCCGGTGCCGAATCCCTTGGCAGCAGACTTGCCCAGGTCACCGACGTTGTCTACGGCGATCGTGATTTCCCCATCGGCTGCCGATTCGGACGGCGTGATGAGGCCCGAACCGCGCAATACCCGCTCGACGTGTCCACGCACTTCGTTGTCGGCCTTTGGTAGCCGTTGACCGTTACGCAAGAATTCGACGTTGACTTTGAGTGCCAGTACTTGCGCCGGCTTGCGCAGATCCTCGTAGGCTGTTCTGGCATACGTCGGATCGACGTACGACTTGACCGAGATGCAGCCACTCAATGCCATGGCGCTCGCGAGCGCAAACGTGCCGAATCGGAAATTCATGGGCACCTCCTGACAATTACTTCATTCGCGTCGAGAACCAGATCCCTGCCGTCTCTGAGGCGTCAAGCCCGGAATCAATCGTCCGCAATGGGCTGCGGGATGATCTTTTGCTGCCCGAGTTTCTCCAGGAATTCCGCCAGCAATTCCCTGACGATGTCATCGTTTGGCCGCTCGACGTCCCCGCATGCCAGCATGGTTCCCACCCTTTTCTGCACCCGTTGCACGGCAAGCTTGCCGAGTTCTTCACCCGCGCGGTTGGTGACGACACCCGTCAGTGTGTGAGTCGTCGGACAGGACCAGGGCGTTATCGACCCGAGCATCCACCCCATGAGGCCGGCGGAGCCGGCACCTTCCCGGTTTCGTCTCTGCCTGCTCCGATCGACGACACTCGCGAAATGCAGGCCGAGCCGGTGCACGTAGTTCTCCGCCGCAGGCTCTCCCTCAAACATCACCAATAGCGGCGGTGTGCTGGCGGCTGCTGCATCGCGCACTGAGGATTGCAGGCTCGGGTCGATCAGGACCAGAATTGCGACCGCTGCAACAGCTGCGGTCGCGGTAGGCGCGGCGTCACCGTCCGGCGACACAGGCGCGAGCGTCGTCGCCGGCTTGTACCACATGTCGCGCAGGAAGGCGTTCTGCCGGACCCACCCCTGCAACTCGATATCGTCGCAGTAAAGGATTCGTAACCGAAGGTACGGATCGTCCGGCAGCCATCGACAAGAGCCAAGGCCAGTCATTTCACCGCGCTGGCGCACGGTCATAAGCGAATTGACGGTCCCAGGACCGAACTCGTCAGGGCTGCGCCCCATCCTCACCTCAATCACGTCTCCAATTTCCGCCGTTGCGCCCGGCGGCACGAAGACCCAGATGGCTTCCGATTCCTCGGTCGAACCTCCGCAGCAATAGACGCGCGCGATCGCAATTCGCCCGTCGCCGAGATAATCGTCGGGAATGCCGGTTGCCAACAGCAAGGAATGCGAATTGCCAGCGTCAACGATCATCTGGCGCGATGCCAGCGCGACGACCTGCGCCAGCCGCACGACGCCTGTCTCATCCTTGAAATGCGGGAAGAGTCGTGATTCGACCCTGGCGTCGGCGGGTCCTGGGCCGAGACCCAGCAGCAACAAGGCAACGAGCGCAACTGCCCTTGCCACCCGCAGCTTCCGCAATCCCAGGTCGGCGATTTGCCCGGTCATGGTCTTGGCGATGTACCGCCTGGTAGCCGCGCCCAGCTATGGCTTGCACTTGCCTTGTCGACCAGCGAAATAAATTGCCCTGATCTGGTCCCTGGTCAGCGCACGGCCAACGAATATCTCGACTTCATCGATGCCGCCATCCAGATAAAACCCGCTCTCGTCCTCGGAACCCGGAGTGTCCGCGGAATTTCCGCGATGTCCGAACTTGATTGAGGCAGGCGAATCCGCGTTCATGTTGCCTTCGGCGAAGAGCGAACTGGCAACGCGCTGGCCATTGACGTACAGCGCAAAGGTGCCTGCGCGGCGAGTCGCGGCGAAATGTGTCCAGGTACCCGCCGGAATGGGTACGGGGTCCGAAACGACGCCCTGGCCCGCACCTGCCGATTCGATGAAGAATCCCAACTCGTTGCCGGGAAAGTGGGTGAAAGTCCAACCACTCGAGAGCCCCGAGAAGGACTGGACCCATTTCTCGATCAGCACCTGCTCGCCGGCCGCGGGATCACCGAAGAACGCCCAGAAATCAACAGTGAAATTGCCGGTGCCGAAATTCAGCGCCGGATCGTCAGCGACGCTGACGTAGTCCCCGACGCCGTCGCCATCGCCATCGCCGTGCAGCAGGAATGCCTGATCGACGAAGGCCAGTCCGAACGATGCGCCCGAATGGAGCTCGGCATCCCGGCCACCCACGATGTCGTATGCATTGCCGTCGCCTGGCCACCACCCGGTCAGGCCGGGGGGCGGCGGCAGGCACCAGTGCTCTCGGCCGTCATCGCTGGCCGAGGCAACTGCCGTCCAGGCAAGAAGACAAACACTCGCACCAAGGCGAGCGGAATTGCAAGTCAGCTTCATCATGGTCGTGCTCCCGTATCGCGATACCAGGTGATACCCAACTCGTCGGTGTCGAACAGTCAGACTTCGAAGTACTCGCCCGAGCCGAGCCCGGTCAGGCGGTTGGATGTGCCGTCGCCGGCGCAATCAGACTTCGAGTCTCGGAACTGCACGCAAGGCGCCTCTCCTTGTCCGACACGCATCGTCAGCGTGCTGCCATCCGGGTCCGTCGCGGTCCAATGACCGGTGAACTGGCTTCCCGGGATTGACGTAGTCCATGCAGCCAGTGCCGGCAACAGGGCCCATGAAGCCAGAGCCGTAATCGTGAGCAGAGTCCACTCTGCGTTCATTCGTTTGGCCCCCCACGCAAGAGCACGCGCACCGGAATCGTCGCCGGCTCGAGGTTGCCAGGCTGTGAATGAAGTGCATCTCAACAATCGGTTAAGAGCCTCGCGCGGCTGGCTCGGGTACCGGAGATTGCAGGTCGCCATGACTGCATGCATGCCTGAAAGTCAGGCGAGCGTGCCGACGGATGAAGATTCCGGTACCCGAAATGGCCGCGCGGGACTCGTATGCCTAAGGAGGCTGGGAAACCTACGTACAATGCCGTGACCATGGCTGACCGGAAGAACACGCTCGTCGACCGGCTGTTTGCCCAGCACCGGACCGCCCTGCAGGCCTTCTTTCATCGGCGAATCAGGGTCAAGTCCGATGCCCCGGACCTGGCGCAGGAGGTCTATGTGCGGATGCTTCAGGTCAGGGACACCGATGCGATCCGCAATCCCGAACTCTATCTCTACGCCGTGGCCAGCAATCTCGCGAAGGAGCACGCGGTTCTGGATCGCCGGCAGGCGAGCGGCATCGACATCGATGAAGTCATCGTTCAGAAGCAGCTTGCGCAGCTGCCGGCGTTCGATGGGCAGCTTGACGCGAATCAGCGCATGACGCGGCTGCGGGTCGTGCTGGCGCTACTCCCGCCCAAGTGTCGTGCCGCAGTGATTCTCCAGTATCGGTACGGACTGAGTTACCAGGAGATTGCCGACCGCCTGGGGGTGTCCTCTCATATGGTAAAGAAGTACCTGGCGCAGGCACTCGGCCATTGCCGCCGGCGCATGGCGCGGTTGGGATGAGATCATGACTCCGAGCGAAGAGCGGATTCGCAGCGCAGTCGCCCTTCAGGCGGGCGAGTGGTTCGTCGCACATCGCGCCGGGCCGCTAGACGAAGCAGATCGGGCCGCATTCGTCGACTGGCTGATGGCCTCGCCGGTCCATGTCGAGGAGTACCTCGGAATCGCGCTGGTCGCGCGAGACCTCGCCACTGTCGCAAGCGATCATGGCGTTCCGCTGGAGTCGATCCTCGACGAGGCGCGCGCCGACCAGTCGGACAATGTCGTGACGTTGACCGAACCGATCCCGGTTCCTGACCCGCCAGTGACGCGGTCCTGGACGCCGCGAGCCTGGCCACTCGCCGCATCTGCCGCCGCTGCCGCCGTCATGCTGATCGCGTGGGTACTTTGGTGGGGCCACGAAGGCGAGTTGGCCAGCGCTCCGCAGACATACGCCACCGCTCACGGCGAGCAGAGCGAAGTCCAGCTTCCGGACGGCTCGGTGATGCGTCTCAATACGGACTCGGCTGCCACGCTTCGCTACTCGGGCGCGGAGCGCGCCATCAGCGTGGAGCGGGGACAGGCGCTGTTTCAAGTTGCGCACGACAGCGAGCGACCGTTTCGCGTGGCGGCTGGAGATGCGCAAGTGCTCGCGATCGGGACCCGATTCGAGGTTTACCGCAAGTCCGGCAACAATGTGCTGGTAACGGTTATCGACGGCGCGGTCAACGTATTCATCGGAAATCCACCGGCGACACGGAAAGCGGACCTTTCCAGGCACGTCCTGCGTGTCGGGGCGGGCCAGCAGGCCCGCATTGAAGCCGGAATCATGCCGAGCCAACCCGTGCCGGTGAACCTGCAGGAGACCTTGGCATGGCTGGATCGAAAGCTTTCGTTCGAGCATCGGCCATTGGGTGAAGTGGCCGACGAGTTCAACCGGTATGCGCAGATTCCTTTCCAGATACAAGACCCCGCCCTGCGGGCTCTGCCGATCAGCGGTGTGTTCGACGCGGATGACACGGACTCATTCGCGGCGTTCCTGGAGACGCTGGATGGGGTCGCTGTCGAGCGCGCATCGACCGGGATTCGCGTCGTGGGCAGGCACTTGCCGGACTGAAAGGCCGCCACTGGGAGTCGTTGACAGAATACGTCAGCGCAGGTTCTGCAGCGGCAGGAAGGAACCCGGCCTGTTCGAATCCTGATACAGGACGCCCGGTGGAGTCCTCAGAATACCGCCGTCGTTCGTGCTCGTGACGCCACTGTTCGTGACGATGTCCGGCAGTCCATCACCGTCGATATCTGCGACCACGACCGCGTTCGCGGCGATCGGCGCGCTGTAGGTACTTGCCTCCGAAAACGCCCCGGCGCGGGTCGCGTCCTGCAGGAGAACCGCGACCAGCGCAGAACCACCGCTCACGATGTCGGGGTAGCTGTCGCCGTTCAGGTCGGCAACGACCACACTCAGGCCAGCCGCCGCGGGCAGCTCAAACGTGGAAGCCGGCAGGAAATCTCCAGCCACGGCGCCGCTCTGCTGCAAGACCGCGAGCGAACCGCCGCCCGGATCGGCGATCACCAGATCATCGAGCCCGTCAATATTGACGTCGGCAACGGCGACCGCGCCAAACTCCCCTGGGCGCGCGTTCATGTAGACCGTACTGGTGTTCGCGATCGTTGGAGTCCCGGTCGACGAAGTCACGAACAGCAGATGCACGCCGTCGTCGTCGGCGACCGCGATGTCGGGAGTTCCGTCTCCATTCAAGTCGCTGACTGCCAATGACCTGAATATGTTGCCGCCTGGACTGGAGAACAGGTTCAACGGTGCATCGAACGTTCCGGGCGCACTGGAATCCTGCAAGGACAACAGCAGCGGTCTCGCGGCGATGATCAGGTCTGGAAGACCGTCGCCATTCATGTCCGCTGCAGCGACCTGGGTGACACGAATGGCGGGCAGGCTTTGGACCGCGCCGAAAATCGCCGAGCCGTCCGCGGAGTTCAAGAGCACCCGGACGGTGGCGAACCGGGGGTCGCTCGTCACCAGGTCGGCCCAGCCATCGCCGTTCAGTTCCTGGGCAAGGATGGCGTAGGGGTCGCCGCCGAAGGGAAAGTCCACCCGCGCGGCGTAATCCTTCCCTGAAACCGGCTGATGCTGATAAATCCCTACCGCTCCGGGCGGGTTACCCCCATACGACAAGGGGATCGCGACGTCTGGCTGGCCATCGCCGTTGAAATCAGCGACGACGACGCCAAGAGCGATCTCGCGCAGTGGCGGGCTTCCGCATGGCCCGATGGCACTCGGTTCTCCGCAATCCTTCCCGCCACAATCGGCTAGGGCCAGGGCGACGATTCCGGTCACGCCAATCCTGGCGGACAACCGGGCGGCCGGAGGCGTCGATTCGACGGTCTGCCGCAGCCGAGCGAGCATCCCAGTTCCATTCACCATGAAGACTTCGCCTTCGGGCGGCAAGGAGTATACGATCTGCCGGCTGTTTTCCGGAGTTTCCGTCCCGGTCGCTTCGGGAGGACTTGTGCGCGTGACTCGAGTCCTGCGAGGCTCTGCGCTGACGTCCCTGCGGAGTCTGTTGATCTGTTGCGCAATCGGCGCTTGCAGCGCGAGCGCGACCTGCTGGGCACAGTCACCCGACAGTCTGTCGATCGACATTGGCGCGCAGCCGCTCTCGCAGGCCCTGACTGAATTCGCCGAACGCACTGGTCTGCAGCTCATCTATGTTTCGGAGCTCGCCAAGGGTCGAGCCAGCAAGGGAGCGCACGCCGGCGCGCCACCATTCGAGGCCCTGGAACAGCTGCTGGACGGGACGGGCCTCAGTTTCGAGTTCCTCAATGCAAGGACGGTCAGGATATTCGTTGCGGCCGGCGAGTCGCCGCCAGCGCACCCGGCCGTCCCGGCAGGAATGGTTGCGCGCGCGGAACGTCGTGTGGACCCGGTAGCGACCGCGCTTGGGGAGATCACCGTGACGGCATCGAAGCGCGACGAGGCGCTCAGCAAGGTGCCAATCAGCATCAGCGTCTGGACATCGGCAGCGATGGACGTTTCTGGTGCCAGGAACATGTCGAAGGTCGCGGCGCTCACGCCCGGCATCGAATTCGACTCGTACCCGGACCAGGGCCCGGGCATCCAGACCAACATCGCCATCCGTGGCGTGAACTCCAGGGACGGTTCCACGACGAGTATCTATCTCGACGACACGCCGATTCCCATGGATCGGGCGAGTACTTTCGGCCGCGCATTTCCTCTGACTTTCGACCTTGATCGCATCGAAATCCTTCGCGGCCCGCAAGGAACCCTGGCGGGGGAGGGTGCGGAAGGCGGCGTCGTCCGATTCATCACGAAGCAGCCGGGAATGTCGGGTTTCACCGGCTTCGCACTTGTTGAAATGGCGACAACCGAGAATGGCGACCAAAGCTTCGCAGCGGAAGTGGCCGGCGACGGATCCCTGGTGGCTGACAGGGTCGGCTTTCGCCTCGCGGCGTCGACGGCAAGGATGGGAGGATACGTGGACCGCGTGAATCCATTCACGGGCGCGACGGTCGACGACGATTCAAACCGCGAGCGCCGGGATGGTGTCCACGCCGCCATCGCGATTGCGCCGACGGACTCGACACGGATAACGCCGGCAATCTACTACCAGTCGGTCGACGTCGATGACACGTCTTCGTTCTACACCTACCTGTCCAGCCCGGACGATGGCGTATTTCGAAGTGGGAAGCTGCTCCAGCAGTGGGCGACGGACCGCTTCTACGTGCCCTCTCTGACGATTGCCGTGACATTCGGTCTGGTCGAAGTCGTTTCTGCAACTGCGTACATCGACCGTTCGGCGGAAGCGATCGTGGACGGAACCAATAACAGGTTCTTTTTCTGGCCGAATCCGCTGGGTCCGGAGTATCCCGTCTCGTACACGAATGCCCGGGGCGGCCTGGCGTCGCTTTCGCAGCGCGTCATCTCGGAGGAGTTGCGAGTCGTGAGCCGCGAACCCGGGGCGCGGCTCGCGTGGATTGCCGGCGCTTCATTCCTTGAGGCAGATTACGTGGAGAACCAGGGCATCGTCACCGCGGCCCTCGCCGACGGCGGTTTCGTCAACGGCGCAGCCTTCGTGTCCCGATCGACAAGGCAGATCGGCGGATTCGGGCAGCTCAGCATCCAAATGACGGACCGGATCACGGCCACCGCTGGCCTGCGCATCGAGCGCGCGCAGTTCCACTCGCGTCAGGGTGTCGGCGCGATCGGTGGGGACCCGACTCAGCAACTCTTCGATGTCGCCGATGCGGCTACGCTGACCGCCCCACGATTCAGCCTGTCGATTCAGGCCGACCCGCACAACCTCTATTACGCGACAATAGCGAAGGGCTATCGGATGGGAGGGCCGAATGCACTGGTCGGCTTCGCGTGTCCCGCCGATACACCACCATCGTACGACCCGGATTCGCTCTGGAGCGTCGAACTGGGTGCCAAGAACAACCTGCTGAGCGGTCGGTTGCGACTCGACAGCGCCGTCTTTTACGCCCGCTGGCGGCGGCTCCAGACGCAGATTCCCTTCCCGGAGTGCGGCTTCGGATTCACGACCAATGCCGGCGAGGCGGTAAGTCGGGGCGTTGATTTCGGCGCGGAACTACTGCTGACCGAGGGTCTCAAGTTGGGCCTGACTGCCGCATACGTTGACGCCCACTACACCAATACCGTCATGCTGAACGGTGCGGTCGTCGTCGGTCGAGGCGACGCAATTGGCGCTCTGCCGATCGTTGCAGCACCGTGGACTATCACGGCGACTGCCGACTATCAGCTCCAGCGTGGCACAGGATTCACCATTGACCTGCATGCCCAGAATGTCTATCACAGCCGGAATCCCGGTCCGTTCACTTCCGACAACCCTGATGCCGTCGTCTACGCCCCGGCCCGTCGGCCGAACCCTGCGACGAACCAGCTCGATCTTCGTGCGACGGCCACCTGGAAAAGCGCCGGCGTCACCCTGTTTGTCAACAACGTGTTGAACTCGCAGCCGACCCTGCAGCGCCGAAACTACACCGCTATCGACACTCTCTTCTATGCGACCACCCTGCGGCCGCGTACGGTGGGCCTTAGCGTCATTTGGCAGTTGAGGTGACCAGGGATTTGTAGACACCTTCGTGCCCTGCAGAAGGTGCAAAAAGGGCGGGAACCATGTTGGCATGCAAGGAGGTCGAGCGGCCCAACGATGACATCGGCAGGAAGTTGCTGGCGGAATTCCTGCAGGAACTCGGGGACGAGAAGATCCTTTCGAAACCCGTCGCTGGCAATCGATTCCAAGAATTGCGCCTCGGAGCTGACATGGATCAAGATCTCAACGCGAACGAGGTGGCTGTCAGGGCCTTGTCCATGAAGTCGCGAGTCATCACTTTGGCTCTTGCAACCGCCGTTGCCTTGAGCGCCTGTTTTTCTGTCACGTTTTGCGTCGATCCGACATATGCAAGAACTGGCTACGGCAATTGGCCTTGCCCCATCTCGGATGACACCAGCCTAAGTTGAGGCCGCGGCATTCTCGTATTCCGCGGGACTCACGTAGCCGATCGTCGAGTGCCTCCGTCGTTGATTGTAGAACCGCTCCACGTA
>Ga0114938_1002490_pt1 | contig 11586 bp, 11 predicted proteins | sample AshMeaBigSpring_FD_88675 | JGI IMG/M metagenome (GOLD analysis project Ga0114938, IMG submission 88675) | Groundwater microbial communities from Big Spring, Nevada to study Microbial Dark Matter (Phase II) - Ash Meadows Big Spring | ecosystem: Environmental > Aquatic > Deep subsurface >...
GAAAAATGGCCGTAAGATGCGGCGGTCAGGCGTTTTTTGTTCATAGCGTCATGCTCCCCCAAAAGTTCGCAAACATTTCCACAGCATAGCACATCCTTCCGCAAAGCACAGATTTCCGCTACTGGATTTGCCGTAACGTTTGCGTAATTGGCGTCGGTCATCGTCTCTGACGTGACATAGTTGTCGGCAAATTCACGTGAAACAGAGCACGCGACAAATCTGCCTTGACGCAACGGCAGCGAGATGCCACAATCTTGCCCAGACGCCAATTGCGGCATGCGCAGCCGGCGTCCGTACAACAACAAGAAAAAGGGGAGATACAGCGTGGACAAGGCGGCGTTGCGACAGGCAATTGTGACCAGGGCGGCTGAACTCGGCTTTGATCTCTGCGGCGTCACCGCCGTCGCCGAAGCCCCGCACGCCGATTTCTTCGACGCCTGGCTCGACGCCGGGCGCGCCGGCGAGATGGCCTACCTGGCGCGCCACCGCGACAAGCGCCGCTACCCCGCGCTACTGGCCGAAACCGTAGACGCAACCTTCCAGACATTGATCGTGATCGGCGTCGACTACCATCAGTTTGACTTGCCGGCAGAACTGCGCGATGACCCCAGTCGCGGGGTCATTGCCGCCTATGCCTGGGGCGACGACTATCACGAGATTATCCGCCCGCTGCTCTACGAACTAGATGCCTTCATCCGCACACAGACCGGGCGCACCAGCCTGGGCAAATGCCTGGTCGACACCGGCCCCGTGCTCGAACGCGACTGGGCGGCCGTCGCCGGGCTAGGCTTTACCGGCAAGAACTGCTGCACAATTCGTCCATGGCGCGGCAGTTGGCTCCTGCTCGCCGTGATTCTTGTGCCGGAGATGCTGGCAGAAGGTGAGAAGGAGAGACAAGGAAAGGGGGAGACAAAGAGAGGGGGAAACAAGGAAACGTGGATGACTTCTCCAATTCCCTATCTCCAATCTCCTAATCTCCAATCGCTTAATCTCTTAATCCCCCAATCTCCCAATCCCCCCTCCCCCACCTGCGGCCGCTGCACGCGCTGTCTGGACGCCTGCCCGACGACGGCGTTTGTCGGCGCCTATGACCTCGATCCGGCGCGCTGCATCGCTTACTGGACGATCGAGGCGCGCGGCATCATCCCGCGTGAACTGCGCCCGCGCTTTGGCAACCGCATCTTCGGCTGCGATATCTGTCAGGAGGTCTGCCCGTACAACCAGCGGCAGCCTGCGCGCATACCGCGGCTGGACGGGCTGCACGCCCAGCGCGCCCGCCTTGCGCCACCGCTGTTGGAGGGCTTCGACCCCGCCCATCCCTACTGGCTCAACCAGACTGCGTTCAGCGAGCACTTCGCGCGTTCGCCGATCAAGCGCGCCAAGCGCGGCGGAATGCTACGCAATGTCTGCGTGGCGTTGGGCAACTGGGGCGATCCGGCGGCAATCGATGCACTGGACTTGGCGCTGGCCGATCCCGACCCGGTGGTGCGCGTCCATGCCGCGTGGGCGGCGGGACGTATCCTGGCGCGGACACAACACACACCCGCCGCCGCGCTGCTGACGACACAGCTTGCCCGTGAACCGGACGCCCGCGTACGCGAGGAAATCCACTTGGCATTGGTAGGTGCAGTCTGAGACCGCACGTCTCCTGGCGTGACAACATTGTGCGGTCTGAGACCGCACCTACTGCGCGGCGAAGCGCAAGCTGGTTGCGTAGTTGCCGGATGCAACTTCTTGCCCGACAATGCGTAGTACTTTGGGGCATGGGAATGACCGGTGCGGCGCCACGAACAACAGCCAGACGGCGCCCACCGCCGCAGGATTTGATAACAGAGGAGACTTATCATGGATTTCGTAAAAGCATTGACCTTTATCCCCGAAGACCCGCGTTGGAAGGAGAAGGTGGCGATTGGCACGGCGCTGGCGCTGCTCAGCTTCCTCATCGTGCCGTTCATCATCATCATCGGCTACGGCGTGCGGCTGATCCAGAACATGCGCAGTGGCAACCAATTCCCGCTGCCCGAATGGGATGATTGGAGCGGTGACCTGGTGCGCGGCTTCAAGCTGGCGGTGGTTTACCTGGTGTGGGCGCTGCCGCTGATCTTGGTGTCGCTCCCGATGACGGTGGGCGGCATCATGGCCGATACAGATGGCTTTGCCCAGGCGCTCGGTGTGACGATCTTGGTAGGGACAAGCTGTTTGACCTTCATCTACGCCATCTTCATCACGTTGATGACGCCCGGCTTCACGCTCTGGTTCACACGCGACGAGGAAATCCGCAGCGGCTTGCAGTTGAGCGACATCTTCCAGTGGACGCGCGAACACGTCACCGACGTGATCCTGTTCATGTTGGCCTACATCATTGCCAGCTTTGTCATTTCGACGGTGGCGAGTATCGTCGGTGTGCTCTTGTGCATTGTGGGTTTGATTATCACAATTCCGGTAGCAACCTTTGTCACCTATATTTACCAGTTCAACCTGCTCGGCCAGATTGCGTACAAGGACAGCGCCGGGCGCGTCTACTACCAGCCAGTGATGGCGCCCGTCGCCCCGGTTGCGCCCGTCGCCCCGGTTGCGCCGCCGGTCGAACCGCCGCCAGCCAGCAATGAGGATACGCCGCAAAGCTGACGTGGCAAATTATACAACAAAACGGGAGGAGCGTGCTTGCTCCTCCCGTTTTTATTTTTGCAGTTCAGGGGTGTGACGCCTCGCCATCTGCCAACTAGCTTTTATCCGATTTTGCCTGGCAGACGCCGATTGAAACCGGCGGGATGGGTGGCGCTGCCCTCACCCGACTACTGATTCCGCACACAAAAAGCCCCTAGATATGAATATCATCACAATTTCACTAACCTGCTGCATTTTTTGCATTTTATGGGCTTGACAGATGCGAATCCAACATGATAGGGTGGAGATGGAAAGTGTACCACGATAAACGAAGTGAGGACATTCCGTTGGCGACGTTGACGTTGGACAAGACCGACCGGGCGATCATCCAGGCGCTCAAGAGTGATGGGCGGCTGCCCTTTAGCACAATCGCCGGGCAATTGAACGTCTCGCCGGGGATGATCCGGCAGCGCGTGCAGCGGCTGACCGAAAACGGCGTGCTCCAGTTTGCGGCAGTGACCAATCCGCTGCGCACCGGCTACCACACGATGGCGCTGATCGGCGTCAAGGCGGACGGCCACCGGCTGCGCGAGATCGCCAGCCAGATCGCTGCGTTCGAGGAAGTGATCTACCTCACCATCACGTCGGGAACCTACAACTTTCTGGTGGAAGTGACCTGCATCGACAACGCCGACCTGCTGCGCTTCTTGAGCGACAAACTCTACAGCGTCGAGGGCGTGCGCGAGGCGGAGACCTTTATTTATCTGGACATCGTCAAAGAGATTTACGCCTGGGATCCACCGCCTGGCGAGCGTTGACGCATGACGTGATTGTCACTCGTCACTCGTCATGCGTCACCATCAATCTCGGCGACTCACAAGGAACATTTTATGGACGCGGAACCCACGGACAGTCGCCGTGGCTTCCACAAGGGGGGTGACACGCGTTGCTGACCGCAGCGCCCAATCAACTGGTTCGTCGCCTGTTCAATCAACCTTGTGCAAGCCCTGGAGAGCAAATCATGAGTATCAACACAACCAAGACCCGCCAACTTTTCAACAAAGCCAAGCAGTACATTCCTTATGGCGTCAACTCGAATTTCCGTTATTGGGGCGACGACGAGACGCCAATCATGACGCGCGGCGCCGGTGCGTATATCTGGGACGCCGATGACAACCGCTACATCGACTATCGCCTCGGTTTCGGGCCGATCATCCTGGGACACGCACACCTGGAGGTCAACCGCCGCGTCGCCGAAGCGATCCAGCACGGCGTGCTCTTTGCCGCCACCACGCCGATCGAGATCGAGCTGGCCGAACGCTTTACGCGCATGACCGGCATGGACAAAGTGCGCCTCTCCAACACCGGCACCGAGGCCAACATGCATGCCCTGCGCATTGCCCGCGCCTACACCGGGCGCGAGAAGTTCATCAAGTTCGAGGGCAACTATCACGGCAATTTCGACTACGTGATGTTCAGCGGGCCGACCGCCAATGCCGAAAAACTCGGCCCGCGCAACCACCCACACCGGCTGCGCGCCACCGAGGGGATGCCGGTCGCCATCCGCAACTACATGATTTCGCTGCCCTACAACGACATCGAACTGCTCGAACGTGCGATGGTCGAGCACGGCGAAGAGCTGGCCGCCGTCGTGCTCGAGCCGATCATGGGCAACGTCGCCTGCATTTTGCCCGACCTGGCCTGGTTACGCCGCGTGCGCGAACTGTGCGATGCATACGGCGTCGTGCTGATCTTCGACGAAGTCAAGACCGGCTTCCGGCTGGCGAGGGGCGGCGCGCAGGAGTATTTTGGCGTCAAGGCGGATTTGGCCGCCTATGCCAAGGCGATGGGCAACGGCTTCCCCGTCTCCGCCGTCGCCGGGCGTGAGGCGATCATGGCCGTCGTCGAACCGGGGCGCGTGGCGCACGGCGGCACCTATTGCGGCAATGTCGTCGCCGCCACCGCCGCCGCCACCACACTGGAGATCATTGAGACGCAGCCGGTGATCGAAACGATCTTCGCCAACGGGCGCCGCCTGATCGACGGCCTCCACGCCATACTGGGGCGCGCCGGCGTGCCCCACGCCGTGACGGGCGTGCCGTCGATGTTCAGCGTGCTGCTCGGCAAGGAGACGCCGCCGACCGACTATCGCAGCTACAGCGAGTTCGACGCCGCACTCTTTGGACAGTTGGGCGCCGAGCTGATTCATCGCGGCATCCTGGTCGATGACGACCCGCGCGAGCCGTGGTTCATGTCCGCCAGCCACAACACCGCCGTGATCGACGAGTCGCTGAACCTGATCGAGGACGCGGTCACAGCAGTTTTTGGGCGCCGCAGCCAGCCGAAACGACTTGCTGCCTGAGAACAGGGCGAATTGTGAGGGGCAAGGGGCGCAACCGTCTTCTCGGAAGCGGGCAACTTCCGGGAAGACAATTGAGCGCAGTGAGTGAAAAGGAGTGTAAACGCATGACCGAGCAGACCAAAGCGATCGTGCAGCGTGAGTTTGGCGCCAACGCCGCCGCCTATGTCACCAGCGCCACCCACGCCAAAGGCGCCAGCCTGGAGCGGCTGCTGACGCTCACCAACCCGCAGCCCGACTGGCAGGTGCTGGACATCGCCACCGGCGCCGGGCATACGGCCTTCCTCTTTGCGCCGCATGTGCGCCGGGTGTGGGCGACGGACATCACGCCGGAGATGCTCGACCAAGTGCGCTACCACGCGCCCGCACGCGGCGTCGACAACTTGGTCATCGAACTAGCCGATGCCGAAAAGCTGCCCTACGCCGACGGCGCCTTTGACTTGGTGACCTGCCGGATTGCGCCGCACCATTTTGATTTTCCTGAGCATTTTGTGGGCGAAGCAGCGCGCGTCCTCAAACCGGGTGGGATGCTGGCGATGGTCGACAACATCGTGCCGGACGGCGTCGCCGGCGACTACGTCAACGCCTTCGAAAAGCTGCGCGACCCCAGCCACGTGCGCTGTTTGAGCATCGAGGCGTGGCAGGCGCTCTTTGAGCACCACAGTCTCGTCGTCGAACACGCCGAAACGCTCTATAAGCGCGTCGAGTTCACAACCTGGGCGGCGCGTCACGACGTTACCATGCAGCGTTATTTGCTGGCAATGCTCCATCAGGCAACGGGAGACGCCGTGGAGTTCCTACAACCGGAGCTAGACAGCACATCCCCGACCTTCCGCCTGTGGGAAGGGATCATCATCGGGCGTCGGAGCGCAGCGTAAAACCCGCTGCACCCCGACGCCGCGGCGCGCAAATCAGACCATTTCACAACGGAATCCCAACGCTGCCATCCCCAGAGTACACTACGATTGTCGTATCTATTACTAGCAGAGTCGAATCTTTTTGTGTACTGTCCATCTATAGAAACGCAATTGAATCTACTTGTCATCGCACCTATACTGAAGACGGGACCAAGCGCAGCGCAACCTACTGGCATTTTATCCGCCAGCATGTTGAGATGCGCAAATCGACAGATTCGTTGCTGCAGTTGTTTTCGAGTTCACTGGTGGCTCACCTTCATCAAACGGTTCATCCATCGCAGAGGGTGTCAGCACTCACCTCAGGCGTCGTTGATGCGGACATAGAAGCCCATGGATGAGCTATCAGCCAGAGCTGCATTTATCCTGTTGTTCATCTGAACGGAGCGGAATCATGATTAGGGTGCTGATCGTCGAAGAGTATGAGGGAATGAGGCAAGGGTTGTTCGATTTGCTGAGGGACTTGCCGTATGTCGGCGCTATTGACATCGCCGAAGACCTGGTGGAGGCTTCACGTCTGCTCCGCCGCGCCAAGTACGATGTCGTTGTGCTTGGCTTGGAAGATGCAGATCGCAGCGGACTGGGCGTGATTCAGGCGTTCCGCCAGATCAGCCCGCTCACGTCGGTGTTGCTGCTCGGACTGAGCATCGACACGCGGCTGGCAATGTGGCCGATCCGCTTTGGCGTCATGGGGTACATCCCCAAGGAAGTCATCGCTGAAGAGTTGCCGGCTGCGTTGCAGGAAGCTGCCGCTGGCAAGCCTTACGTGCCGCGCATGTATCATGAGTCGGCGGCGCCAGGGTGGATGCTGGTTCCTCAGGTCGTCGCCTAGCCTGTCAGAGCGTTGTCGGGCACATCGTTGCCAACACTGTACATCAGGCAGCGACAACGTTCACCGTAACAGTGCTCCCAGAAGGAGCTTGTTCGTGGAAGTCGATTTGGTCCCTATTGCAGGGGGTGGTGGAAGCACCACCCCCTGTTTCATTGTGGCGCGCCGCTGGTGATTTCCCCACTCACCAGCCGAAGCGTTCTTCCTGCCACGGGTCGCCTTCCATGTGATAGCCGGCGCGTTCCCAGAAGCCAGGGCGATCTCCCGACATAAACTCAAAGCCACGCACCCATTTTGCACTCTTCCAGAAGTACTTTTTGGGCACAAGCAGGCGCAGCGGATAGCCGTGATCTGGCGCCAGCGGCTTGCCCTCATATGCAAACGCCAGCATGGTGTCGTCGTCGTCGAGCACGTCGAGGGCAATGTTGGTCGTGAAGCCCTGCTCGCAATGCACCATCACGTGCGTGGCGTCCGACTTAATCTGAAAGTGCGAAATAAACTGACGCCATGGCACACCTGTCCATGTCGTATCAAGCTTGCTCCAGCGCGTCACGCAGTGGATGTCCACCGTCTGCGTGTTGCGTGGCAGCTGCATGAACTCCTCCCACGTAAATGTGCGCTCCGCCGCCACCAGCCCAAAGACGCGCAGCGTCCAGTGGCTGAGGTCGGCGTACCGTGGGGTGGCGCCGTAGTGCAGCACGGGGAAACGGTCGGTCAGAAATTGACCCGGCGGCACGCGTGCATCGACTGGCGTCTCCGGTGTGTGCTTGACGCGTTTCAGCCGCTCGACGCGGGTAAATGGATTCTCGATTCGCATGATGGTTGCTCCCCTGAACGATCTGGCAAGCCGTAGCTCTTTCTCGCAGCATAGCGCACTGCGGGGGCGGATTCTGTAACGCCGCACAGAATCCGCCCCCGCAGTCGGGGTGCATCCCGACAGGTGCTGGCAGTCGCCAGGCAGCAGAGGTTGCAGCAGCCTGTTAACGCGTTGTGGAATGTGCGCGCGTATGCACTACAATGGCTGTCACAATTTAGCTTGGTGGAGGAACTTATGCGTATTGTGAAACGAATCCTAAAAATGATTGGGTATATCGTACTTGCCCTGACAGCGTTGATTCTGGCGGCCTACCTGGGCATCTATCTTTGGTCGCTCACCATGCCCGCCATCCCACCAGTTGCCCTTGTCTCGACGCCCAACCCGGCGCCGGATTACGCCGCTGCGATGGCGCAGTTCGACGCACTGCTCGCCGCAGAACGGACGCGCGGCGACATCGACGAAAAGTGTCTGCCCTACGTGTTGACGCACGAACAGCGCACCGAACGGGCGATCATCCTCTTTCATGGCCTGACTGCCTGTCCTTTCCAATATCACGAACTGGCGCAGCTCTTCTATGATAAGGGCTACAACGTCTTCGTGCCGCGCCTGCCGCGCCACGGCTACAGTGACCGCACAGCGAACGCGCTGGCGGAGTTGACCGCCGAAGAGCTGGCTGCGATGATGGATAGCACCGCCGACTTGGCCGCCGGGCTGGGCGAGGAGGTGACGATGGCGGGGCTGTCGCTGGGCGGCAATGTGGCGGCGCAAGGCGGACAGTTGCGCACCGACCTGCGGCTAGCCGTCCCGATGTCGCCCGCACTGGGCTTCCGCTTTGTCCCCAACTTCCTGACGCCCGCACTGACGCGGCTGATCCTGGGGCTGTCGCCCGACATTTACATCTGGTGGGATCCGATCAACAAGGCCGCCTTTCAGGCTGAGAGCGGCTATCCTGGCTTTTCACTGCGCGCGCTGGGTGAAATCTACCGGCTGGGGCTGGCAGTGCAGGCGCTGGCCGACAACCAACCGCCGGCGTCACAGGCGCAGCTTGTAATCGACAACTGGGGCGATCCGGCTGTCAACCTCGGCGCCATCGAGGCGTTGGCCGCAGCCTGGCGAGATCACGGCGGGGACGTAGCAACCTATCGCTTCCCGCTCATCCCCTGGCTCCCACACGACATCATCTCGACGGACGCCGTCGGCGCTGCCACCGACATCACTTATCCGAAGTTGCTTGAACTGATCACAACCTATCCGTGAGAAAGGACGCTGACGCAATGAGTAGTGAGTTGTACGACCCTGACCTGACGCAGTGGCTGCAATTGAGTGGCGAATATATTGGCCGGGTGCGCCCCGCTGCCGAACGTGTGGACTGGATGCTCTTTCTGTGCGAGCAGATCAAGCCCTTCCTGCCGCCGGAGGAGTACCGGCAATTCCTGGGCGAGGTGCAGCAGGCGCTCGACACGCACTTGCAATCGCTCGATCAGTGACGCTTCATTGCAGCGACCTGCGTTGTGTCCCCGACGCAGGCCGCCGCGTATTCTACAGATGCTCCCGAAAAAATTCGATCGTGCGCTGCATCGCCTCGCCGAAATAGGGCGAGGTGATGTTGTGTCCGCCGCCGTCGTATTCGTAGAATCCGTACACCTTACCCGTTGCGTTGAGCACCGCCGCCAGATCGCGTGAATAGTCGATCGTGACCACGTTGTCATCGACGGCGTGATGAAGTTGGAGCGGCGCTTGCAGCAGGTCGATGTGCCCGGTCAGTGACACGGCTTGCCAAAAGGGTTCGGCGGTGTCGGGCGGCCCGTAGGTCTCTCGGATCAACTGCCCGATCCGGCGACTGGGCGATGATGCCGCCGCCGCCGGATTGTAGGAGGGATCGTCGATAGAGTAGCGTGTAAAATCGTCGTAGCTGTAGACGGCGCCCGCCCAAATTACGCCCGCCTGGATCGCCGGCTCGACCAACATGGCGCGCAACGTGACGTTGCCTGCCATGCTGTGCCCCCACAACCCGATCCCATCTGGATCGACGTAGTCGAGTGTCTGCAGGCTCTTGAGCGCTGCAATCGCATCGATGCTGTAATCCGGCGAGAAATAGGCGCCAGTTGGCTCACCCTCCGATTCACCAAAGCCGCGCAGATCGATCTTGAAAACGACAAAACCAGCCTGCGCCAGCGCATCAACATAGGCGACGTAACGCTCGGTCGTGCGGTATTGATCCGGCGGGATGTAGCCGTGGATGAAGATGATCGCCTTGTGCCCGCCTGCGGGGGCATCGCCAAAGGGCACGGTTAGCAAGCCGTAGATTTTGTTTCCCTCAGAAATGTAGCTGGCGATATAGCGCGCATAATTGGCGCCATCTTCCAATTGCTCCTCGATGGTGACTGCGCTTCCCTCGATTGACCGTTCTAGCAAGGCGACGATGGTCAGTTCGTTGCCGACGGCAAAGCCAAGTAGGGGCGTCGGTTCCGGTGTAGGTGCGACGGTCGGCGATGGTTCAGGCGTTGGCGTGGGCAGCGTCATAGTGGTCGGGACGACGGTGGGTGCGTACGTAGCCAGCGTCTTGGCAACTTGCGCGGTAATTGGTTGGCAGGCGGCCAGGCTCACTGCCAGCAGCCCCAGACCGATCGCGGAAAGAAGAAAGCGATGCACCTTCATGTGTGATTTCCCCCGACCGTGACGAACAAGGATGAGTGACAGTCAGAATGCTACCGCAAAAGTTAATGCGGGGAAAATCGTTCAACATCTTACGGTTTGACTGCAGCAGCACGGGCGCGCTACGCGTCCCCCAAAACGTAGAGGGGCGCAGACATCGCTGCGCCCCTCGTGAACTTGCCAGCCCGGAAAAACCCAGGCAGCCCCGAAGCACCCAATCTTATGAGTTGGCTTCCGGCGTCTCCGTCGGTGTGGCTGGCGCCTGGTTGCCCGGCATCATGCGGTTGCCGCGCCCTGGCATCTGGCCGTCCATGCCCGGCATCATGCCACGGTGATGAAAGTCACCGCCGAACATGCGGTCACGCAGCATGCCACCGCCAAACATGCCGCCAAACATGCCACGCCCCATCTGGCTCTGCTGTTCGAGCAGCAGGTCGGCCTGCTCCTGCGTGATGGCGCCCGCCTCAACTGCGGCGTTCAGCGCATCTTCAACGCTCTGCGCGGTCTGGTCGGCATAGAACTGCATGAACGCGCGGCGCGCCTTCATCAAGTCCGCCTGTTCCTGCGTGAGCGTGCCATCTTCGACAGCCTGGTCGATCATGGCGTCCTGCGCCTTCAATTGCGCAGCCTGCAGATCTTCGACCGTGATCCCTAGCGCCTCGGCCAGGTAGCCCTGATACTCGCCACGCATCTCACCCAGATCGAAACCCTTCATGGCAAAGTCCATCATGCCGCTGCGACCCCAAGGGGCGGTAGGGGCGGCGGTGTCGTCGCCGGTGCTGTCGTCAGTCTGCGCGAAAGTCGTCATCGGCGCCAGCGTCAGCGCTGCCAGCGCGATGGCGCCCACCACGATCCCGGCAGTCAACCACTGTTTCCACATCGTTTGCATGTTCATACGTCACTTACTCCTTGTTAGCAGTCACTTGTAGATTGTAGGGCTAAGATTGCTGTGTCTCTTGCCTGTCTTTAGTTTGCGGCAAAAATGCAAGAAAAGCGCGCAGAGAGTGTTCGGAGTGTGTAAATTTTTGCATTGGCTCATGTTGAACGACAGGTAGCGCACACACAGTCATGCAGCCGCAATTTCATTCGTAGGCTTCACGCGCGCGCGGCGTTGTGGCGCCTGTCGTGTATGATGGTATGGTTTTGCGCAAGCACCGTCGCTTGCTTCATCAGTTGTGAGTTTGATGGAGATGCTCTGGAAACCTTCGCTGCTTCGTATTGCGATGACTACTTTTTCACTTTATTAACCTATGCCAAAACGAACTGACCTTTCCACGATTCTGATCATCGGCTCCGGCCCCATCGTCATTGGCCAGGCGTGTGAGTTCGACTACTCCGGCGTGCAGGCGTGCAAGGCGCTGCGGCAGGAGGGCTATCGCGTCGTGCTGGTGAATTCCAACCCGGC
>Ga0114938_1002491_pt1 | contig 11586 bp, 9 predicted proteins | sample AshMeaBigSpring_FD_88675 | JGI IMG/M metagenome (GOLD analysis project Ga0114938, IMG submission 88675) | Groundwater microbial communities from Big Spring, Nevada to study Microbial Dark Matter (Phase II) - Ash Meadows Big Spring | ecosystem: Environmental > Aquatic > Deep subsurface >...
AACAGCTCGAAGCCGCGCCGCTCCAGCGGCGTCAGCGCCTCGGGGTCGCCGCCATAGCGCCAGCGGTCGAAGCGCGAGCCCGCGGCCACCAGCGTGCGCTCGTAGGCGGCGATCGCCTCGCCCACCGTGTCCAGCGTCGGCCCGCGGCCGCCGAACGCGCGCTCGAAGCGGCCGGCGTACTCGGGCAGGCCGCGGATGCGCTCCAGCACCTGCCCCGCCGACGGGTTGGCCATTTCCAGCGGGTGCACCAGCGGGCCCCAGACCTGGGCCTCGAGCGAGGGCTCGCGACCGTCGTGGAACAGGCGGTCCTGCCAGGCGACGTTGAGCAGCGTGGGCGCGTTGCGGCGCAGGCTGCGCCCCTCGATGCCGACCGCGAGCCGGGACGCGTTGGACGCAAAACCCTCCTCGGGCACGTGGCACATGGCGCAGGACATGCTGCCGTTGAACGACAGCCGGCGGTCGAAGAAGAGCCGCCGGCCGAGCTCGACCCGCTCGGCGCTCGCCTCCGCCACCGCCGGCCGCTGCGGCAGCCCGAGCGCGGCAACGGCGATCGCGCCGCCGGCGCCCGGACCCGCGGCCGCCGGCGGCGCCCGCCGCTCGCAAGCCGCCAGCGCCGCCAGCACGGCCAGCGCCGAAGAGACGGCCGCCCCGCCGAGCCCGCGCCGCACGGCCCTCATCGTGCGGCGTCCAGCGCCAGGGTCCGCAGGTCGTTGAGCATCACCTCGGGGTGCAGGAAGGCCGCGCTGTAGACCTCGCGCACGCGGCCGCGCTCGTCGATCAGGAAGACCTTGAGCATGTGCGCCAGCGTGCGCGTCGGTCGGCCCTGGGCGTCGAGCTCGACCTCGACGTCCTGCCCGAAGCCGTCCAGGATGGGCGTGAGCCAGCGCACCGAGTAGGTGGTGAGGAAGGCCCAGGGCACGAGAGGGTCGCGCGCGCGCGCGCCGCCGTACAGCTTCATCTGGGCCGGGGTGTCGTGGCTCGGGTCGAAGGACAGCGACACCAGCCGCACGCGCCCGCGCAGCAGCGGGTCGGCGCGCAGCCGGTCCTGCAGCTCGGCGAAGGTCTCGTAGGCCAGCGGGCAGCCGATCGGGTCGGTGCAGTAGGTGTAGACGAAGCTCAGCAGGGTCAGCGACCCGTGCGTGTAACCGGCCAGCCGGCGCGGCCACCAGCTACCGTCGAGCACCCAGCCGTCGGCGGCGTCCTGGATCGGCGGCAGCGCGTAGGTGCCCGGCGCCGGCGGCACGAAGTCCTGCCGCGGCCGCGCGACCAGGCCCTTGGCCGGCTCGAACTGGGCCCCGAGCGCCGCCGACGCCAGCGCCAGCAGCAGCCCCGCGGCCGCGCGGGACCCGCCCATCAGCGCGGCGCCGCCGCCACCTGCTGCGGCGTGCCGGCCTCCGCCCGCGCCGCCCCGGGGCGGGCGCTGAACTTCATGTGGTGCGCCCGGCCCAGCTGGAGCTTGTAGAAATCGACCTCGAAGCGCTGCGTCAACTCCTTGCCGTCCCAGTCGAACAGGCGCAGCATCTGCTCGTCGTGCTCGCCCTTCTTGTCCCAGTTGGCGAGCAGCGACGAGGTGATGTAGACGCGCTTGCCGTCCCAGCTCTGCGAGACCATGTTGACCTGCTTGCCGGTGACCTTGGCGTAGGTCTGGCGCGGCTGCTCGGGGTTGGACAGGTCGAAGTAGCGCGTCGTACCGTCCATGAAGGTGTTGACCCACAGGCCCTTGCCGTCGGCGGTGATCGAGATGTCCACCGGCAGCGGGATCTTGGCCGGGTCGCCGATGGTGCCGACTTCCTTGGACTGCCACTGGCCGGCGCCGTCCTGCCGGATCAGCCACAGCTTGGACGTCAGCGCCGACGCGGTGATCGCCCAGTTGTCCGACGGGTTGAGCGACCAGCGGATCTCCAGCGGCGCCCCGGGCACGCCGAACACCTGCTTGGGCTGCATCGACTTCAGGTCCCACAGCACCATCGTGTTGCCGAAGCGCTTCATCGCCTCGCCGTCCTGCACCAGCTTGTCGAGGTCCATCATGTAGTTGGTCCAGCCGGTGAAGCTCGAGGTCAGCAGCACGTTCTTCTGCGGGTTGATGCCGATGTCGTAGCCGTAGCCGTCGCCGCCGCCGATCTCGGCCCGGCCCACCGGCATGTCGTGCTTGGCGACGAAGCGGCCCTGGTTGTTGTAGACCGCCATCCCGGTCACGCCGCTGTGGTCCTTGGCGTTGGACAGCGCCTGGATCAGCATGCGCCCCGGCAGCGCGTAGAAGGTGTGCGGACCCACGTAGCCGGTCTTGGCCACCAGGTCCGTGATCGTGCGCGCCAGCTTCGGCCGGGCCGGGTCGCTGCCGACGTCGAAGACGAAGATCTTGTTGTCGTCCAGGCGCCCGGCCCACAGGTAGCGGCGGTCGTCGCTGAAGCCCATGTGGTGCGCCTCGCCGCGCCCGCCGACCGACAGGCTGTGGATCACCTGGCCGTAGGTCTTGCTGCCCGGGCGCACGTCGACCGTGACCAGCTTGTCCGAGCCGTCGCCCAGGCCCTGCACGCCCAGGGTCCAGACGTGGAGGAACTCCTCCTGGCCCTTGATCAGCTTGCCCACGTAAGGCGAGTTGCAGGTCTCGTCGGCCTGCACCGCGGGGGCGACCGCGCCCAGCGCGGCGACCGTCGCGGCCAGCAGCAGCGGTTGAAACACCTTGCGCATGTCCGTCTCCTCTTTCGTTGTGGTGCATCGCGGACGGTGCGCCGGCGGCGGCCGGTCCGACATCAGGGCATTTCCCTAGGCCCCCCAAGGCTGTAGGCGGTCGCAGCGCGGGGCCGGGCCGATCAGCGGTAGAACTGGGCCGGGAACGGGCCGTTGGGACCCTGGCACATGCCGGTGAAGCTGCGGTGGTCGGGCGCGGCCTGCATGTCGCAGTTGGCGGTGCCCAGGTGGACGCCGTTGACCGTCATCGTCATCGACAGCTTCAGCACGCTGCCGTCGAAGCGGCCGCGGCCCTCGCCGATCGGCTGCCCGCCGGCCTCGGCCACGAAGTGGACCTCGATGCCGTCCTGCTCGAAGTCGTAGGTCTCGCCGGTGTTCGTGCGCCACAGGCCGCTGACGTCCGGCGGCTCCGCCGCCTGCAACGCGCCACCTTGCGGCGGCGCCGCGGAGACCGCGGGCAGCCCGGCGGCCGGCGGCTCGTATTCCAGCGGCGCCTCGCCGCCGCCGTCGCTGTCCAGCCAGACTGCCACCGCGATCAGGCCGACCACACCCAGTGCGGCGCCGACCAGCATCGGCTTGGCGCGCGCCGCAGGTCCCGCCGCCACGGCCGCCGGGGCGGCGGCGGGCGCGGCCGCGGGCTCGGGGCGCCGCTGCAGGCCCGGTACCCGGGCCAGGGCATCGACCAGCCGCTGCAGGTCGCCGCGCCAGCGCCCGTCGGCGAGTTCGAAAGCCTGGCGCCGCACCAGCGGCTGCATGTCCGCGGGCAACTGGTCGGCCTCGGGCAGCGCCGCGCCTTCCAGCAGCACGGGGATGACGCGGACATCGTCGCGCTTCAGCGCGGTGGCGATCTCCTGGCGGATCCAGTCGCCGTCCTGGTCCAGGCGGCGCCGGCCCTGGGCGTCTCGCATGTCCAGCCAGCGCGGCCCGATCAGCACCAGCATCACGACGCAGGAGCGCAGCGCCTTCTCCAGCGACTGCGTGAAGTCCAGCCCGGGCTCGATGCCCTCGATGTCGCGGAAGATGCTCTCGGGCCCGAAGGCCTGGGCCAGGTCGTCGGCCAGGCGCCCGGCGGCATGGCGCGATTCGTCGCGCCGGTAGCTGATGAAGATGCCTGCGGCCATCGCGGTTCCCCCTTGTTCACGGCACGTGCGCGGCCCACTCTAGCCCAGGGGCGGCGGCTGGCCATCCCCTGTTAGCATCCGCGCCCGATGAACCAAGCCAGCGAATTCGCCCCCGGTCTGTTCGTGCGCGGCTTCGAGCCGCCGCTGGCGCTGGCCGACTTCAGGCTCGTGGCCTTCGACATGGACTCGACGCTGATCAACATCGAGTGCGTGGACGAGATCGCCGCCGCCGCCGGCCGCAAGGCCGAGGTCGCGGCCATCACCGAGGCCGCGATGCGCGGCGAGATCACCGACTACAAGGACAGCCTGCGCCGGCGCCTGGCGCTGCTCAAGGGGGTGCCGGTCGCGGCGCTGGAAGCGGTCTGGGCCAACCACCTGCAGCTCAACCCCGGCGTGGAGACCTTCGTGCGCGTGTGCCAGGGCGCCGGGCTGAAGACGCTGCTCGTCTCCGGCGGCTTCACCTTCTTCAGCGACCGCGTGCGGGCACGGCTGAAGCTGGACTTCGCGCGCGCCAACGTGCTCGGGGTGGCCGAGGGCCGCCTGACCGGCAGCCTGGTCGCGCGGCCCTGGGGCGACATCGTCGACGGCGCGGAGAAGAAGCGCGTGGTGCTCGAGGTCTGCGAGCTGCTGGGCATCGAGCCGCGCGAGGCGATCGCGGTGGGCGACGGCGCCAATGACCTGCCGATGATGTCGGTGGCCGGCCTGTCGATCGCCTACCACCCCAAGCCGGCGGTGCGCGAGAAGGCGATGATCTCGATCATGAGCGGCGGCATGGACCGCGCGCTGGAGCTGATGCGGCTCTGAGCGCCGGCGCCCGTTCAGGGCAAACCCACCTTCGCCGGCGTGCCGGCGGCTCCTAGGATGCGGCCTCCAGCCAACGAGGAGACGCCCCCATGAGCGCACCGACCAAGTTCCTGCTCGACGAGAGCCGGATGCCGACCCACTGGTACAACATCGCGGCCGACCTGCCGGTGCCGCTGGCGCCGCCGCTGCACCCCGGCACGCTGCAGCCGCTGGGACCGGACGACCTCGCGCCGCTGTTCCCGATGGAGCTGATCCTGCAGGAGGTCTCCACCGAGCGCGAGATCGCCATCCCCGAACCGGTGCGCGAGGTCTTCCGCCTGTGGCGCCCGGCGCCGCTGTACCGCGCGCACCGGCTGGAGAAGGCGCTCGGCACACCGGCCAAGATCTACTACAAGTACGAGGGCGTCTCGCCGGCCGGCAGCCACAAGCCCAACACCGCCGTGCCGCAGGCCTGGTACAACGCCCAGGCCGGGGTGAAGAAGCTCACCACCGAGACCGGCGCCGGCCAGTGGGGCTCGTCGCTCGCGTTCGCGGGCAGCCTGTTCGGCATCGAGGTGCAGGTCTTCCAGGTGCGCGTGTCCTACGACCAGAAGCCCTACCGGCGCGCGCTGATGGAGACCTACGGCGCCACCTGCGTCGCCAGCCCGAGCTCGCTCACCAACTCCGGCCGCGCGATCCTGGCGAAGGACCCGAACCACCCCGGCTCGCTGGGCATCGCGATCAGCGAGGCGGTCGAGATCGCGGCCACCCACGACGACACCAAGTACGCGCTCGGCTCGGTGCTCAACCACGTGCTGCTGCACCAGACCATCGTCGGCCAGGAGGCCATGCTGCAGCTGGAGATGGCCGGCGACGACCCGGACGTCATCGTCGGCTGCACCGGCGGCGGCAGCAACTTCGCCGGCATCAGCTTCCCCTTCCTCGGCCAGCAGCTGCGCGGCGGCAAGAAGCGGCGCATCGTCGCGGTCGAGCCTGCGGCCTGCCCCAGCCTGACGCGCGGCAAGTTCGCCTACGACTTCGGCGACACCGCGCACCTGACGCCGCTGACCAAGATGCACACGCTGGGCAGCACCTTCACGCCGCCGGGCTTCCACGCCGGCGGGCTGCGCTACCACGGCATGGCGCCGCTGGTGTCGCACCTCAAGGAGTTGGGGCTGATCGAGGCCACCGCCTACACCCAGCGCGACTGCTTCGCCGCCGGCGTGACCTTCGCGCGCGCCGAGGGCATCGTCCCGGCGCCGGAGGCCAACCACGCGGTCAAGGGCGCGATCGTCGAGGCGCTGCGCTGCAAGGCCGAGGGCCGCGCGGAGACCATCCTGTTCAACCTCTGCGGCCACGGCCACTTCGACATGGCGGCCTACAGCGCCTACATGGCCGACAAGCTGGTCGACCAGGCCTACGACGAAAAGGAACTCGCGATGGCGCTGTCCGGGCTGCCGACCGTGCCGGCCTGACCGGCGATCGGCCCCGCTCAGGCCCGGCGCAGCGGCACGGCCAACCCGCGCTGCACGCCGGGCCGGGCCATCATCGCCTCGTACCAGCGCTTGACGTGCGGGAAGTCCGCGAGATCGACCTGGTGCCGCGGATGGCGCCAGGCCCAGCCGAGGATCGCGAAGTCGGCGATCGAGACCTCGTCGGCAAAGCTCTCGTGCAGCGCGAGATGCTGGTCCATCACGCCATACAGGCGCCGCGTCTCGGCCATGTAGCGCTGCAGGCCGTAGCGGCGGTCGGCCTCGTCGGCCAGACCGAGGAAGTGGTGCACCTGCCCGGGCATCGGCCCGAAGCCGCCCATCTGGAACATCAGCCATTCCAGCGCCCGGACACGGCGCACCGGGTCGACCGGCAGGAAGCGCCCGGCCTTCTCGGCCAGGTAGATCAGGATCGCGCCGGACTCGAAGACGCTCAGCGGCCGGCCACCCGGCCCGTCCGGGTCGAGGATCGCCGGGATCTTGTGGTTGGGGCTCAGGCGCACGAAGTCCGGCGCATGCTGCTCGCCCTTCGTGATGTCGACGACGTGCACCTCGTAGGGCAGGCCCATCTCCTCCAGCGCGATGCTGACCTTGCGGCCGTTCGGGGTGTCGTAGGCGTACAGCTGGATCGTCAAGCGGATCTCCCTTCAGGCACCGGCAGGCGTCGGTCGCGCCACTGGCCGAGCGCCACGGCCAGCGTCAGCACCAGCCCCGCCAGATCGGTCGCCCAGCCCGGCTTGATCAGCAGCAGCGAGGCGGCGATCAGCGCCGCGCGCTGCCAGGCACTGCAGGGCCGCAGCAGGTAGCCGAACAGTCCGGCCGCCAGCAGCACGCAGCCGACGGTGGCGCTGGCCAGCGACGACAGCACCCCAGCCCAGGGGCCGATCATCAGCAGCGCCGGCTCGTAGACGAACATGAACGGGACGATGAAGCCGGCCGCCCCGATGCGCATGGCCTGCCAGCCGGCATCCCACATGTTCGCCTTGGCCAGGCCCGCGGCCGCGAAGACGGCCAGCGCGACCGGCGGCGTGATCGCCGACAGCACCGCGAAGTACAGCGCGAACATGTGGGCCGCCGGCGTCGCGACGCCCAGCTTGACCAGCGCCGGCACGAGCAGCGAGACCATCACGATGTAGGCCGGCGTCGTCGGCATCCCCATGCCGAGCACGATGCCGGCGACGGCGGTCAGCAGCAGCGCCAGTAGCAGCGTGTTCTGTGCTGCCGCGATGACGACCTGCGTGAACGTGATCCCGAGCCCGGTCAGCGAGATCACCCCGATGACGATGCCGGCACAGGCGCAGGCCATCGCAACCGCCAGCGCGTCGCGCGCGCCGCCCTGCAGCGCGTCGAGCACGCTGTGCCAGCCGATGCCCTCGCGCGTGGACCGGCGCAGCAGCGCCACCGGCAGGCAGGACAGCGCGCCGACGAGCGCGCACAGCGGCGCCGAGTACGACATCGACATGCCGGCCAGCACGATCAGGATGGGGAGGAACAGGTGCCCGCGCTCGGCCAGCACCGCCCCCAGGCGCGGCAGCTCGCGGCGCGGCAGCCCCGTCAGCCCGGCGCGCTTGGCGTGGAAGTGCACGGCCGCGAACACGGCCACGTAGAAGAGCAGCGCGGGGATCCAGGCCCACAGCGTGACCTGGAAGTAGCTCACCGCGAGGTACTCGGCCATCACGAAGGCCGCCGCGCCCATGATCGGCGGCATGATCTGCCCACCGGTCGACGCGGTCGCCTCCACGCCGGCGGCGAAGGCCGGCCGGAAGCCGCTGCGCTTCATCAGCGGGATCGTCATCGGACCGTCGACCATCACGTTGGCCACCGCGCTGCCGGAGATCGTGCCGAACAGGCTGGAGCTGACCACCGACACCTTGCCCGGCCCGCCCGCGGTGTGGCCGGTGAGCGCGAGCGCGAAGTCCATGAACAGCTTGCCGGTGCCCGACTTCTCCATGAAGCTGCCGAACAGCACGAACACGATCACGTAGGTCGCGGACACCCCGAGCGTGGAGCCGAAGATGCCCTCGGTCGAGAGGTACAGCTGCTCCAGCAGCACCGGCAGCTGGATGTCGGTGGCCAGCAGCGCGTAGGCCAGGAACACCAGCGCGGTGGCCGGCAGTGCCCAGCCGATCACGCGCCGGGTCGCGTCCAGCACGAGCAGCACCGCCAGCACCGCCATCACCTGGTCGCGCAGCGTCAGGTCGTCAATGTAGATGATGCGGTTGGTGATGGCCTCGTAGGTGACGAAGATGTGACCCACCACCGCCGCGCTGGCGACGATGAGCAGCGCGTCCACCCACCACAGCCGGCGCCGGCCGTCGCCGGCCCGCGCCACCGGGAACAGCAGATAGACCAGCGCCAGCGCGAACAGCAGGTGGCTGCCGCGGAAGATCAGCGCCTCGGGCGGCGACGTCGCGGTGGCCCAGACGTGGTAGAGCGACATCGCCACCGCGACCGCGGCGGCCAGCCGGCCCGCGGCGGCGGCCGCGAGGCCCGGCTCGCGCGAGATCGCGGCGCTCACGTCGGCCGCGCCGGGGCTACTGGATGGCCCCGACTTCCTTGTAGTACTTCAGCGCGCCGGGGTGGAAGGGCACGCCGATGTCCACCGCCATCGCCTTGGGCGTCAAACCGTCCATGCCCTTGTTGATGGCCACCAGGTCGGGCAGGTTGGCGACCATGGTCTTCAGCATCGTGTAGACCTGTTCGGCGGGCAGCGCGCAGGCGACGACCAGGTGCGCCGAGTAGACGATGGCGTCGACGTCCTTGTCCTGCTTCGGATAGGTGCCCGCCTTGATCACGCCCTTCGTGTAGCCGGCGTTGATCTTCTTCATCGCGCCGACGATCTCGTCGTTCACCGGCACCAGCTGGATGTCGCGCCCGGCCGCCACGTCCATCACCGACGAGGCCGGGATCGTGGTGCCGAGCGTGAAGACCTGCGCGTGGCCGTCCTTGAGCATCGAGGCCGCGTCGGTGTACGAGTTGACGAAGCTGACCTTGACGCTGTCGTAGCCCATGCCCACCGAGCGCAGGATGTGCTGCGTGATGGCCTCGGCGGTGTTGCCCTTGGGCTGGACGGCGATCGTCCTGTCCTTCATGTCGGCCACCGTGTTCACCCCCGAGCTCGCCAGCGCGACCATCTGGAAGTACTGCGGATAGAGGTTGGCCAGCTGGCAGACCTGGGTGACCTTGCGCGGGAACGGCGGCGCGCCGTTGATCCCGTCCACCGACGAGATGCTGTTGCCGAAGCCGATGTCGGCCTTGCCCTCGTCGACGCCGCGGATGTTGGCGATACCTGCGCCGGGCAGCGTCTGCACCGAAAGGCCCGGGATGGCCTTCTCCCACATGTTCTTCAGCGAGCCGCCCAGCGGCACCCAGACGCCGCCCTGCGGGCCGGTCATCAGGCGCAACTGCTGGGCCTGCGCCGCACCGGCGGCCAGCAGCGCCGCCAGCGCGATCGTGCGGAACGTGAGATGCCGGGTCATGCTGACTCCTTGTCGTGGTCCTGTGACGATCGCCCGTGCGGGCGCGCCGCCGATGGTAGGCCGGGCGCGCCATGCGCCCCTATCGGCATTGACCCGGACGGGCTCGCCTCAGGCGCGGTCGGTCAGCGTCGCCCAGTCGGCCGCCTTCAGGCCGACGCGCGCCGCGGCCAGGCCCAGCTGGCGCCAGGTCTCGGCGTCCAGCGGGATGCCCGCCGCGCGCTCGCGCCGGGCGTGCGCCTCGGGTTCGCCGGCGACGCGGACGCCGCGCGCAGGGTCGGCCGGTCGGGCACTGTGCATCCAGTCGACCAGGGCGTCGATCTGCCGCTGGAAGGTCGGCATGTCGCCGAACACGGCCGGGTCGACGACGATCGTCAGCATGTTGTTGACGATGCGCCGGCGCGTCGGCACCTCGGTCAGCACCGGCCCGCCGAACAGCGCCGAGCCGAGGATCTCGCACATCAGCGCCAGCCCCGATCCCTTGTGCCCGCCGAAGGGCAGCAGCGCCCCGTGCGGGATGGCGAAGAGCGCCGCCGGATCCTGCGTCGGCGCCCCGGCGGCGTCCAGCAGCACGTCCGGCGGCAGGGTCTGGCCGCGGTTCAGCGCCACGCGCACCTTGCCCACCGCGAACTTGCTGGTCGCGAAGTCCAGCACCAGCGGCTCGGCCCCGCTGCGCGGCACGCCGATCGCCACCGGGTTGGTCGCCAGCCGCGCCTCGGTGCCGCCGAAAGGGGCCACCCAGGGGTGGCTGATGACGTTCACGAAGTGCAGCGACACCAGCCCGGCGGCGCAGGCCTGCTCGGCCCAGTGGCCGATGCGGCCGATGTGGTGGCTGTGGCGCAGGCCCGTCAGGCTCAGGCCGTGGCGGCGCGCCGTCTCGATCGCCACCCGCATCGCCTCGTGCGCCGCCACCTGGCCCAGCCCCATGCCGCCGTCCAGCACCGTGATCGCGCCCGCCTGCAGCACGGTCTCGGGGCGGCGATTGAGGTGCAGCTCGCCGGCCTGCAGCACGTCCACGTAGGCCGGCACCATGCCCACGCCGTGCGAGTCGTGCCCGGCCAGGTTGGCGCCGACCAGCTGCTCGGCCACCAGGTGCGCCTCTTCGTCGTGGCTGCCGGCCCGACGGAACAAGGCCTGCACGGCGGCCGACAGGGCCGCGGGGGGGATGACGATGTCGCCGGGGTCGGGCATGGGCGCGTCCTTCGGGGTTCGTGGGGCAGTGTGGTCTCAGGCAGCGATCTGCGTCCAGGCCTTCTCCAGCCGCTTGACGCTCACCGGCTGCGGCGTGCGCAGCTCCTGCGCGAACAGGCTCACACGCAGTTCCTCCAGCAGCCAGCGGAACTCGTCCAGGCGGGCGTCGGGCGCGCCCTTGAGCTCGGCCAGGCGGCGCAGCCAGCGCTGCTCCAGCGGGCGCAGCTCGGCCAGCCGGGCGGCGTCGCGCGCCGGGTCGGCACGCCACTTGTCCAGGCGCAGCACGACGCCCTTCAGGTAGCGCGGCAGCTGCTGCAGCGCGGTCCAGGGGGTGTCGGCCAGGAAGCGCTTGCCGAGCAGGCGCTGCAGCTGCGCCGCGATGTCCTCGGCCACCTCGCGCGCCGGCCGCGCGTCCTTGAGCTTGCGCTGCGCCGCCTGGTACTCGGCCAGCACGACGCCGGCCTGGCGCGCCACCTCCTGCGCGATCAGGTTCAGCCGCGTGCGCCCCTCCTCGACGCGGCGCTTGAACGACGTCTCGTCGGTCGGCAGCGGGTCGGCGAGGAAGGCGCGGTCCAGCGCGACGTCGACGATCTGCTGGCGCAGCTCCTCCAGCGTGCCCAGGTCCATGTAGGCCGCGGCCATCTTCTGCAGCTCGGGGATGTTCTTCTCGAGGTACTTGAGCGGCTCGCGGATCTGCAGCGCCACCAGCCGGCGCAACCCGGCGCGCTGCCGCGCCGCGGCGACCTCGGGCTCGTCGAAGACTTCGATCTCGACATGAGTGCCCTGGTCGGTCAGCGCCGGGAAGCCCACCAGCGTCTGCCCGCCCTTGCGCAG
>Ga0114938_1002492_pt1 | contig 11584 bp, 8 predicted proteins | sample AshMeaBigSpring_FD_88675 | JGI IMG/M metagenome (GOLD analysis project Ga0114938, IMG submission 88675) | Groundwater microbial communities from Big Spring, Nevada to study Microbial Dark Matter (Phase II) - Ash Meadows Big Spring | ecosystem: Environmental > Aquatic > Deep subsurface >...
AGGAGCAAACATCATTTGGCGGCGAGTAATGGGACGATCAGCTTCGCTTCCAAGGCAGAGATCAATACCGAATCTTGACCATGGCTGACTTTGTGCAAACTGATGTACAATGTCGCGGTATGATTTAGAGAAGTCTGCCGGTAAGTTCGGATAGATCACTTTGCCTATCAAGGATTCTTCTATCTTATCACGGGGGCGGGTCGCACAATTGTCATAAAAGAAGTTGTATCGGTAAACTCTGTTTTGAGGTTGATAGTTTTCTTCCAATAAATAGATCAGTTTGGCTTTTTCGTCCGGCTTTAAATTCAATTCTTGTTGCCAGACTTTTCTGTTATCACTTTCGTATTCAGATGCAAAATATTCATAGTCGATCGCTCCCAGTTGGTAATCTGTCTCTCCTAAAGCAAACCTTAAAGCAAAGTTAGGCGTGTTGAAACTAAACAAACCGTAATTGAAAACAACGTCAATGTTTCTGGAGGGATCTTCGTATCGTATAGCCGTATGTCCAAATAAGGAGTAGATCTCTTCACCCGGAGCGCAAGTTAGCAAGCTGAGACGGATGGAATCGTTAGTGGATGTTGAAGAATAGGAGGCTAAACCGGATGATCCAAATAGTAGGATAAAAATAAGCCTGATGAATATTGTATGTTTCATTATTGGTTTTTTACTTGTATTATTGGGAGTGCAAAGATATAAATTTAGAATTAGATAGGCATTATAACAAATATTTTCTTCCTTATTATATCCTTATTTCCTTTTTTTTACTTTACATTTGCACACTAAATATTTAAAAGCATTGAATTTAATTGTTGACATAGGAAATACAGTAGCCAAAATAGCTGTTTTTGATGGATCAGAAATGGTAGAAGTTCTTTTTGATTCGAACCAACTTTTGGATTCTGTGGAAACGTTTTGTGCTAAATATCCGGTTCATAGTGGGATTGTGGCTACCGTGATTGATCTGAGCGATTATGCAAAAGGTCAACTGTTAAAGTTGTCTATTCCTTTGCTTTGGCTGGATCATACCACACCTCTTCCTATTTCTAATCTTTATGAGACACCCGAAACGTTGGGGTACGATCGGATTGGTGCAGTTGTAGCTGCTCATGGTCTTTTTCCGGATAAGAATGTCTTAGTTGTCGATGCGGGAACGTGTATTACTTACGAGTTGATCGATTCTGATGGAGTTTATCATGGTGGTAATATTTCTCCTGGCTTGCAAATGAGATTTAAAGCTTTAAATCAATTTACCGGGCGTTTGCCTTTGGTCAAATTGGATGGACCGGTCAAGGAAATGGGAAAAAATACAGAAGATGCCATTCGTTCGGGAGTTTTGAAAGGAATAGAACATGAAATCACAGGATATATCGTAGCTATGAAATATAAATATCCCGATCTTTTGGTTTTTTTAACGGGCGGTGACGAATTTTCTTTTGATAGCAGCATAAAAAGTATCATCTTTGCAGATAGATTTTTAGTATTAAAAGGATTAAACAGAATTTTAAACTTTAATAATGGTAGGATTTAAACAGACATTTTGTGCTCTTTTGCTTATGATATTTGCAGGAGTAGCAATTGCTCAAAATAATACAAACTCTCCTTACACGCGTTATGGTTTCGGTGATTTATCCGATCAGACCTTCGGTAATAGTAAGGCGATGGGAGGAATTGCGTTTGGATTACGCGATGGTATGCAGATCAATGCATTAAATCCTGCTTCCTACACCGCTATCGATTCATTGACATTTTTGTTTGATGGTGGAGTTAGTCTGCAAAATATGAATCTCAACGATAATGGAGTGAAGATGAATGTAAAAAACTCCAGTCTCGATTATTTGGCCATGCAATTTCGTTTGTATCCTTGGATGGCAATGAGTATTGGTTTACTTCCGTTCTCTAATATCGGATATAATGTTTCTGAAAGCTTCGCTGCAACAGATGGGAAACCGATCTATACTAGAAACTTTTCCGGTGATGGTGGTTTACGTCAATTGTATGCCGGATTAGGAGTGAAAGTTCTTAAGAATCTTTCTTTAGGTGCGAACTTTTCTTATTTTTGGGGAGATCTTACTCGTTCGAATACTGTTATCTATCCTAATACTGATAATGCATTTTCTTATGCTGAAAGAACAAATACTTCCATTTCTGATTATAAAATAGATTTAGGTGCTCAGTTCACTCAGCAAATCAACAAGAAATTGGATATGACTGTGGGCGCGGTCTATTCTTTTCAACATAATTTAAGCAATAAAACAACTGTAAATACGCAAGTAAGTTCAGTTACAACTACTGATGTTGATGCTACCTTTGGTATTCCTCAAAGCTACGGGGCTGGTTTGACCTTTAATTATGATAAAAGGCTGACTATTGGTGCTGATTATAGCTTTCAAAAATGGAGCAAGGTAAAATACATGAATGAAGAAAATGTTTTTGCCGACCGTACAAAGATCGCTGTGGGTGCTGAATACATTCCTAGTTTGGTTGGCCGTTCTTACTTCTCACATATTAAATATCGTATGGGTGCTTTCTACTCTACACCTTATTATAAAATAGGTGATAAACGGGCGACTAACGAATATGGAGTAACAGCAGGTTTTGGTTTGCCTATGCCACGTTCGCGCTCAATACTTAGTCTAAGTGGACAGTTTGTACGTAGAAAAGGCTTAGAAACCAATTTTGTTGACGAAAATACTTTCCGCGTGAGTATCGGAATAACCTTCAATGAAAGGTGGTTCTTCAAACGTAGAGTAGAATAGTATTGAAGATACAGAAAAACTTAGGAAACTTAGAAAATATATAGACACACTTTAATTATATCACAACTAAAATTTTAGATACAATGAAGATTAAAATGCTTGTGGCTGCGTTGCTTCTTTCAGCTGGAGTAACCAATGTTATAGCACAGGAAAGCGCAGAAAGTTCTTGTAACTCAAACAGTAGTATTTCACATGAAGCTGTAAAAGCAGGTAACTTCAAGGATGCATATACTCCTTGGAAAAAAGTATTGGAAGCATGTCCTACTCTCCGTTACTATACCTTCACTGACGGTTATAAGATTCTTAAAGGATTGATGAGCGGTATCAAAGACAAAAATTCTCCGGAATACAAAAAGTATTTTGATGAATTGATGCATACCCACGATGTACGTATTCAACATACGGCCGAATTTATATCTAAAGGAGTTAAGGTATCTTCTGCTGATGAGGCTTTGGGTATTAAAGCTCTTGATTATATCTCTCTAGCTCCTAAAATGGACCCTAATCAAGCGTATCAATGGCTGAGCAAGTCTGTTAATGCTGCGAAAGGCGAATCTGCTCCTCAGACATTGTTCTACTTCTTGAATATGTCTCTTGAGAAATTGAAAAAAGAGCCAACTCACAAAGAACAGTTTATTCAAGATTATTTGGCTGCTTCAGAATATACAGAGGCTGCTTTGGCTGTAGAAACTAAAGAAGCAATGAAGAAAGCTTATCACGGTGTGAAAGATAACTTGGTTGCATTGTTTATTAATAGTGGTACTGCTGATTGCGAGTCGCTGCAAGGAATCTATGCTCCTAAAGTAGAAGCGAATCAAAAAGACTTGGCTTATTTGAAAAAGGTGATCGATATCATGAAAATGATGAAGTGCACTGAGAGCGAAGCTTATTTGAAAGCCTCTTTCTATGCATATAAAATTGAGCCAACTGCCGAAGCTGCAACCGGATGTGCTTATATGTCGTATAAGAAAGGTGAGATTGATAACGCAGTGAAGTTTTTCGATCAAGCTATTAATCTAGAAACAGACAATGATAAGAAAGCAGAAAAGGCTTATGCTGCTGCTGCCGTTCTTGCTTCTGCTAAGAGACTCTCTCAGGCAAGAAGTTATGCGCAAAAGGCGTTGAGCTTCAAAGAAAATTACGGTGCACCTTACATCTTAATTGCCAGTTTGTATGCGATGAGCCCAAATTGGAGCGATGAGGCTGCCTTAAATAAATGCACATATTTTGCTATTATTGATAAATTGCAAAGAGCTAAATCGGTCGATCCTAGCGTTGCTGACGAAGCAAACAAGCTTATTGGTAGATTTTCCGGTTATACACCCCAAGCTAAAGACCTCTTCATGTTAGGGTACAAAGCGGGTGATCGTATTACCATCGGCGGCTGGATAGGTGAGACTACAACAATTAGATAATTTATGTTACAAAAACGAAGTAACAACTTATTTTACAAAACATTGAGCATAACGACCGCCTTTGGGGCGGCTGTTATGCTTCTTTTATTTTCTTCTTGCGGACAGAAAGACAAAGTGTTGGGTAAAGCGATTACTGAACGCGACTCTTTGCCTATCATGAATACGCAAGGTGTGAATACTCTTATTTCAGATTCGGGTATCACCCGTTATCGGATTAAAACGGAGGAATGGCTGATATTTGATAGAAAGCGTCCCTCTTATTGGGCTTTTGAGAAAGGTGTGTATTTGGAGCAGTTTGACTCGCTTCTTAATGTTCAGGCAAGTATCCAAGCTGATACGGCCTATTATTACGATAGAGAGAGATTGTGGAAACTTACCGGTCATGTGAAGATCATGAACCGTAAAGGAGAGCGATTTAATACTGAATTGCTGTTCTGGAATGAGATTACACAACAAGTGTATTCGGATCGGAAGATCCGTATCGAACAAGCGGATAAGATTGTTTATGCTTGCGGTTTTGAAGCTAATCAGGATATGACCAAATGGAACTTACACAATGTGTATAATACTGAGTTTTATTTTGATGAGAAGTCCGATGTGGCAGCAGGATCTGCTGCAAGAAAAGATTCTGTGAAAAAATGATATGAGCATTTTTATATACTTGTTGATAGTGATGGCCTTTTCTGCTTTCTTCTCAGGAGTAGAAATCGCTTTTGTTTCAGTCGACAAACTTCGTTTCGAAATGGAGCGTAAGAATGGGACGGTATATCGCATATTGTCGATATTCTTCCGAAATCCTAATGATTTCATTTCTACCATGTTGGTTGGAAACAATATTGCATTAGTCATTTACGGTATATTAATGGCGCAGATTATTGGCGATAATCTGCTTCAAGATTATATATCCAGCCATTTTGTCATGGTGTCTGTTCAAACACTTATTTCTACGTTTATCATTCTGATAACCGGAGAGTTTCTTCCTAAAACGTTATTTAAGATTAATCCGAATGGTGTACTGAAGTTTTTTGCTCTTCCTTTATTCGTCTGTTATGTTCTTTTATACCCCATTTCGAAATTGACTTCAGGCTTATCTTTTTTCTTTTTACGTGTTTTTGGAATCAAAATAAATAAAGATGCATCCAAAAAAGCGTTCACTAAGGTCGATCTTGATTATTTTCTACAAAGCAGTATTAATAATGCTTTTGATGAAAATGACTTAGATGCGGAAGTGAAGATCTTTCAAAATGCTCTCGACTTCTCAACTATTAAAATTAGGGACTGCATCGTTCCCCGTACCGAAATCGTAGCCGTAGATCTAACCTCTTCTATCGAAGAACTAAAAGCCAGATTTATAGAGTCGGGTATCTCTAAAGTGATTGTTTTTGATGGTAATATCGACAATGTAGTGGGGTATATACACTCCTCGGAAATGTTTTGTAACCCTGATGACTGGAGAAAGAGCGTGAAAACGGTCCCTCTTGTCCCAGAAACGATGGCTGCCCATAAATTGATGAAACTGTTTATGCAGCAGAAAAAGACAATTGCTGTCGTTGTGGATGAGTTTGGTGGAACTTCCGGTATTGTTTCATTAGAAGACTTGGTTGAAGAGATTTTTGGGGATATTGAAGATGAGCACGACAATACCAGTTACATATGCAAGGAGATTGGTGAAGGGGAATATATCCTGTCTGCCAGACTGGAAATAGAAAAGGTCAACGAAAAGTTTGATTTAAATTTACCTGTTTCTGACGAATATCTTACCATAGCCGGATTGATATTAGAACAATACCAAAGCTTTCCTAAGTTGCACGAAATCATTACGGTAGGGCGCTATCAGTTTAAGATTATTAAGGTTTCGTCGACAAAAATAGAACTGGTCCGATTGAAAGTTGTAGAATAATAAAGGATTATTCATAAAAAATTGGCTAATAAATGGATGCATATTAGCATTTTTTGTATCTTCGTGCGCTAAATGACAGAAAATAATAATAAACATAAATCGTATTAATCAAAATGGCAACATTACAAAGCATTAGGTCGAAAGGACCTCTATTGGTCGTTGTTATTGGTTTGGCGCTATTTGCTTTCATTGCAGGTGATGCATGGAAGGTCTTACAGCCACATCAGACACATGACGTAGGTGAGGTGAACGGAGACGCACTTTCCGCTCAGGATTTTCAAAGTTTAGTAGAAGAATATACTGAAGTGATCAAACTTTCACGTGGAGTAACTTCTTTAAACGATGAACAAACCAGCCAGTTACGTGACGAAGTTTGGCGTTCTTATGTTAACAATAAACTGATAGAGAAAGAAGCAAAAGAACTTGGTTTGAAAGTTACGACTGCTGAGATCCAAGATATTTTGAAGCAAGGTGTACATCCGTTGCTACAACAGACACCGTTCCGTAACCCTCAGACAGGAAACTTCGATAAAGATATGTTGAACAAGTTCTTGGTTGAATATTCTAAGATGGATAAAACTAAGATGCCTGCTCAATATGTTGAATCATACGAAAACATGTATAAGTTCTGGTCGTTCATCGAAAAGCAACTCGTACAAACTCGTTTAGCTGAGAAATACCAAGCTTTGGTTTCAAAAGCGTTGATCTCTAATCCTGTTGAAGCAAAAGCTGCTTTCGAAGGAAGAGTTAATCAATTCAACTTGTTGCTGGCTGCAGTGCCTTATTCTTCTGTATCCGACTCAACCGTTCAGGTTTCTGAATCTGAACTGAAAGATTTGTATAATAAGAAAAAAGAGCAGTTCAAACAATATGTTGAAAGCCGTGATATTAAATATATCGATGTTCAAGTAACTGCAAGTGCTGAAGACAAAGCAGCTGTACAGAAGGAAGTAAACGAATACACAGCTCAGTTGTCAACAACTACTGATGATTATACAAGCTTTATCCGTTCTACTGGTTCTGAAGCGCCTTTCGTTGATCTGTATTATAACAAATCAACTTACCCGGCTGATATCGCTGCTCGTTTAGATTCTGCAGCACTTGGAACTGTATATGGTCCTTATTATAATGCAGCCGATAATTCTATCAACTCATTCAAAGTGTTGGCTAAATCTGCTGCAGCCGACTCTATCGAATATCGTCAGATCCAAGTGATGGCTGGTGATGCTGCAAAAACAAAAGTTTTGGCTGACAGCATTCTTACTGCTATCAAAGGCGGTGCAAACTTCGCTGATGTAGCTAAGAAGTATGGACAAACAGGTGAATCAACTTGGTTAAGTTCTGCTCAATATGAGGGAGCTGCTTTAGATGGCGATAATCTGAAATACATTTCTGCTATCAACAATGCAGCAGTAAACGAACTTAATAATGTGGCTTTAGGTCAGGCTAATGTTATCCTTCAAGTGGTGAACAAAAAAGCCGTGAAAGATAAATATAAAGTTGCTATTATCAAACGCACAGTTGAATTCAGCAAAGATACTTATAACCGTGCATACAATAACTTCAGCCAGTTTATCGCAGCTAATCCTTCATTGGAGAAAATGACTGCTAACGCTGAAAGCGCTGGTTACAAATTGCTTGATAGAAACGATCTATATAGCTCAGAACATGGTATTGGCGGTGTAAGAGGTACTAAAGAAGCTTTGAGATGGGCCTTCAGTGCTGAACCGGGCGATGTTTCTGGTTTGTATGAGTGTGGTGAAAGCGATCATATGATGGTTTTGGCTTTGGTGAATGTTACTCCGGAAGGATATCGTTCGTTGAAACAAGTACAAGATCAGTTGAAAGCTGAAATTATCAAAGACAAAAAAGCTGAAAAGATCATGGCTAGCATGAAGTCAATCAATGCTTCTTCTATCGATCAGTTCAGATCAATACCTAACGCAGTAAGCGACACTGTTAAACTTGTTACTTTTGCTGCGCCTGCTTATGTAGCATCTTTACGTAGCAGCGAACCTTTGGTTGGTGCTTATGCTTCAGCAACTCCTATCAACAAGGTTAGTGCTCCTGTTAAAGGTAATGCCGGTGTATTTGTTCTTCAAGTATTCGGTAAAGAAACGTTGAACGAAACATTCAATGCAAAACAAGAAGAGGCTACTCTTTCTAATATGCATGCCCGTTTTGCAAGTCGTTTGATGAACGATTTGTATTTGAAGGCAAATGTTAAAGATACCCGTTATCTGTTCTTCTAATAAAAAGATATAAATCGATCAAAATAAGGGCTGTTTCGAAAGAAACAGCCTTTTTTTGTGTTAACTTTTACTCTATCTCTGTGCATAAATCTACTTTATTTCCTTACATTTGCATAAATAAACCAATAATAGCAATGAATATGACTAAGAATTTTCTTCTGGGAATGACACTCACTGAGCTTCAAAGAGTAGCAAAAAACGTCGGCATGCCGAGTTTTGCCGCTAAACAGATTGCTTCGTGGTTGTACGACAAGAAGGTAACTTCGATTGATGAGATGACTAATCTTTCTATTAAACATCGCGAGTTGCTGAAAGAGAATTATGAAGTTGGAGTTGCCGGACCGATTGAAGCGATGCGTTCTGTAGATGGAACGATCAAGTATTTATATAAGGTAGGTGAAAATCACTTTGTCGAAGCGGTGTATATACCCGATGAAGATAGAGCAACGCTTTGTGTGTCGTCTCAGGTGGGTTGTAAGATGAACTGTAAGTTCTGCATGACAGGCAAACAGGGATTTTCTGCCAATTTGAGTGCTAACGAGATCTTAAATCAGATTCACTCTTTGCCCGAAAGAGAAAAGCTCACGAACGTTGTTATGATGGGAATGGGCGAACCCCTCGATAATCTGGATGAAGTTTTGAAAACCCTTGAGGTTCTTACTTCCTCGTATGGTTATGGTTGGAGTCCGAAAAGAATAACCCTTTCGACTGTTGGTTTGCAGAAAGGCTTGCGTAGATTTATTGAGGAGAGCGATTGCCATTTGGCAATCAGTTTGCATTCACCATTTCCTTCTCAACGATCTAGTCTGATGCCTGCTGAGCGTGCGTTCTCCATTGTAGATATTGTGGAGCTGTTAAGAAACTATGATTTTAGTAAGCAAAGACGTCTGTCATTCGAATATATTGTTTTTAAAGGAGTCAACGATTCTTCTCTCTATGCTAAAGAATTAGTGAAATTACTTCGTGGCGTAGATTGCAGGGTAAATCTGATTCGTTTTCATGCCATCCCAGGAGTTGATTTAGAGGGAGCTGATCTTGAAACGATGACCGAATTCCGTGATTATCTTACTTCACATGGACTGTTCACTACGATACGTGCGTCCCGAGGAGAAGATATTTTTGCAGCTTGTGGAATGTTATCCACAGCTAAACTCGATGAAGACAGTGAACATTAATACTATAAAACTCGAAGATCATGAAAAATTCCTTGTCTTATTTATACATGGCCATCGTAGCCTTTGTATTTTCTTCCTGCTTGGGTGGATCTCCGACATCAAGTGGTCGCCCGTATGAACTACTAGTAGTTGCCGATCAGGCTCAATGGGAACGTCCTGCTGGAGAAGCATTGAAAAGTGTACTTAAGTCCGATGTACCCGGACTACCTCAGTCGGAGTCGTCTTTCCGCGTCATGTATTCATCACCGAACAACTATGATTCAACTTTAAAGTTGATTCGTAATATTGTGATTGTAGATATTCAGGACATTTATACAAAGTCTTCATTCAAGTTTGCTAGAAATGTTTATGCAAATCCGCAATTGATTCTAACTATTCAATCGCCCAGTGAAGCCGATTTTGAGAAGTTCGTCACAGAAAACAAGCAGACGATTATCGATTTCTTCACCCGTGCGGAGATGAATCGCCAAATTGTTTTGCTCAAAGATGATCATAGCGACTTTATTAAAAATAAGGTAGATAGTCTTTTCGGTTGTGAGGTATGGTTGCCATTGGAATTAGGTAGTACTAAAACCGGCAAAAACTTTTTCTGGGCGTCAACCAATGCAGCAACTTCCGATCGGAGTTTTGTGATCTACTCTTACCCATATACCGATAAGGATACTTTTACGAAAGAATACTTTATTCATAAGCGCGACTCTGTAATGAAAGTGAATATCCCCGGAGCAAAAGAAGGCATGTACATGATGACGGATTCGATGTTTACTAATGTCCGTCCGATCAATGTACACGAGGGTTATACTATGGAAGCTCGTGGGCTATGGAGAATGAAAGGCGACTTTATGGGTGGTCCTTACGTCTCTCATACTCGTTTAGATAAAAAGAATAAACGCATTATTACAGCAGAAGTTTTCGTATATTCACCCGATAAATTAAAACGTAACTTGATTCGTCAAATGGAAGCTTCTTTGTATACACTGAGACTTCCGGATGAAAAAGTTCAAGATCAAATTCCATTGGGAATAATAAAAGAGGAAACTGCTACAAAACAAAAATAGTATGGAAAATAATCAAATAAGAATAGGCATAACTCAAGGAGATATCAACGGAGTTGGCTACGAAGTAATATTGAAGGCATTCGAAGATTCTACCATGTTCGACTTATGCACTCCCATTGTTTACGGATCTCCTAAAGTTGCTGCATACCATCGTAAATCGTTGGATATCCCAACTAACTTTAGCATTATTAATTCAGCAAGAGACGCTGCTGCTGGTCGGTTGAATGTTGTCAACTGCACAGATGATGAGGTAAAAGTTGAATTTGCCAAACCCGATCCGGAAGCAGGGAAAGCTGCTTTGTCGGCTTTGGAACGTGCCATCGAGGAATATCGTGACGGATTGATCGATGTTATCGTTACTGCTCCAATCAATAAACATACCATTCAATCTGAGGAATTTTCTTTCCCCGGACATACCGAATATATTGAAGAAAAGTTGGGCGATGGTAATAAGTCGTTGATGATTCTGATGAAAGATGATTTCAGAGTTGCTTTAGTTACGACCCATATCCCTGTGAGTAAGATTGCCTCGTCTGTTACCAAAGAATTGATTGAAGAGAAATTGATGATTTTCAATCGCTCTTTGAAGAAAGATTTTGGGATCGGCGCTCCTCGCATTGCCGTTTTAGCCCTTAATCCACATGCCGGAGATGATGGATTACTGGGAACAGAAGAACAAGAGATCATCATACCGGCCCTTCAGGAGATGACTGCTCAAGGAGTTTTATGTTACGGACCTTATGCGGCCGATGGCTTTATGGGTTCTCAAAACTATCGTCATTTCGATGGTGTGTTGGCCATGTATCATGATCAAGGTTTAGCGCCATTCAAAATATTGGCGATGGAAGATGGAGTGAATTATACTGCGGGATTGCCTGTTGTTAGAACTTCGCCTGCTCATGGAACGGCTTACGATATTGCCGGTAAAGGTCTGGCTTGTGCCGACTCTTTCCGTCAGGCCCTCTATGTTGCGATCGATGTGTTCCGCAACCGTTTGAGAGATGAAGAAGCTAGAGTGAATCCTCTAC
>Ga0114938_1002494_pt1 | contig 11574 bp, 12 predicted proteins | sample AshMeaBigSpring_FD_88675 | JGI IMG/M metagenome (GOLD analysis project Ga0114938, IMG submission 88675) | Groundwater microbial communities from Big Spring, Nevada to study Microbial Dark Matter (Phase II) - Ash Meadows Big Spring | ecosystem: Environmental > Aquatic > Deep subsurface >...
CAACGAGCTCATGCGTGGTTTCCCCCTTGCGTCGTCGGGTCGCCAGATTCGTGCCCAGCGAGCCTTGCCATCTGCAGCGCATCGTACGCCCGACCGTCCACGATCATGTAGTCCCGCAGGCGGCCTTCGAACTCGAAGCCGAACTTCTCGTAGAGCCGGATGGCCGCGGCGTTGTCAGCGCGCACGATGAGTTCGACCCGCTCGATCCCCCGGGCGCATGCCGCCTCGAGCGTGGCGCGCAGCAGCGCCGATCCCAAGCCCTGGCCACGATGTGCCGCCGCCACGCCCATGCCCAGCACGCCGCCGTGCCGCAGGGTCTCGTGGGTCTTCGGGTTCACGTCGCACCAGCCCACCACGCGCCCGTCATCCACCGCCACGAGCTGGGTCATGCCGTTGCGCAGGCCGTTCAGCACGAAACTGCGGACCTTGGGCATGGACGGCGCCTCCAGGAATGCCAGCCAGCGCCGTTCGCGGGCGACGCCGTCGAGCACTTCGCGGAAGCCGGCGATGTGCCGTCGCTGGATCGGGACGATTTCGACGCTCACGGAGGTGTCAGGTTTGCAAGATCTGCAAGATTCCATTCCAATCTTGCAGATCTTGCAAACCTGACACCTTTCCGTGCTCTACCTCGTCGATGCCAGCGTCTTCATCTTCCGCGCCTACTACTCGGTGCCGGTCGAGTTCGTCGATCGCGAGGGCCACCCGGTCAACGCCGTGCACGGCTTTGCCCGGTTCCTCGGCGACCTGCTCGAGCGCGAGTCGCCTGCCCGCATCGCGGTGGCCTTCGACGAGAGCCTCGAGCAGTCGTACCGCAACGAGATCTACCCGGCCTACAAGGCCAATCGCGAGCCGGCGCCCGTCGAGCTGAAGCGGCAGTTCGGCCTGTGCCGCGAGGTGGTGCGGGCATTCGGCGTCGCCGAGTACGGCAGCTCGCGCTACGAGGCCGACGACATCATCGGCACGCTCGCCACCCGCGCCCGCGCGGCCGGCGTGCCCGTGACCATCGTCAGCCGCGACAAGGACCTCACGCAACTGGTGGGCGAGCACGACACGTATTGGGACGCCGTGGCCGACGTGCGCTACGGCTACGACGACATCGAGGAACGCTTCGGCGTGCGGCCCGAGCGCATGGCCGACTTTCTCGCGCTGATGGGTGACGCGGTGGACAACATCCCCGGCGTGCCTGGCGTCGGACGCAAGACGGCAGCCACGCTGCTCAAGCACTACGACACGCTGCCCGGCGTGTACGAGAACCTCGCGGCGGTGCCCAAGCTCAAGTTCCGCAACGCCACCTTTGTCGCGCAGACGCTCGCCGAGCACCGCGAGGCAGCGTTCCTTTCGCGGCAGCTCACCGGCATCGCCTGCGACATGCCGCTCGAGGCGCGGCTCGACGAGCTGCAGTCGCGCACCCCGGAGCTGGCCGAGGTGGACGACATGTACGAGCGGCTCGGCTTCGGGCGGCTGATGCGCGAGCAGGCAAGGCGCCTGGCCGCAAGGCGCAGCTGATGCGCGCAGCGCTCGAGGTTGCGACGGGCCTTGCATTCGGCGCGGCCCCGTCGTTGCTCGGTGCGGGCGGAGGCTTCGCGGCCTGCCAGCGTTGGGAGAGCACGACGGGCCCGGTGTTCGTCAAGGTCGCGCCGCTGTCGCGCGAAGCCGCGCTCGAAGCCGAAGCCGAAGCGCTGCGCGAGCTCGCGGCGACCAACGCCGTGCGCGTTCCCGGCGTGCTTGGAACAGGTGTCGCGGGCGACCGGGCGTTCCTGGCGCTCGAGTGGATCGAGTTCGGTGCCGCGCGTGCCGGCACCGAGGCACGGCTCGGCGAGCAGCTCGCTCGACAGCATCGCGCCACGGCCGCGCGCTTCGGCTGGCATTGCGACAACACCATCGGTGCGACGCGGCAGCGCAACGACTGGTTCGCGGATTGGCCGGAGTTCTTCGCGCGACAGCGGCTCGGGTTTCAGCTCGATCTGGCGGCGCGCTCGGGTCACGACGGCCGCTGGCTCGAAGCGGGTCGCGAACTGTGCGAACGCATGCGCGAGTTCTTCGCGGGCTACGCGCCGCAGCCGTCACTGCTACACGGCGACCTCTGGGGCGGCAACTGGGCGGCCGATGCCTCGGGGGCACCGGTGATCTTCGATCCGGCGACCTACTACGGCGATCGCGAAGCGGACCTCGCGATGACTCGCCTGTTCGGTGGCTTCGGACTCGAGTTCTACGCCGCGTACGAGGCGTCCTGGTCGCTCGATCGTGGCGCGACCACCCGCCGTGACCTCTACAACCTCTACCACGTGCTCAATCACGTGAACCTGTTCGGCGGTGGGTACCGCGCCCAGGCCGAACGGATGATCGGGCGACTGCTGGCCGAGGTCTGCTGAGCCGGAACCGCCGTGCGCGCTGCCGAATGAGCCGCGATCAGGGCAGTCGTACCGTGCCCTTGACGTCCGTGACGCGCACGAGGCCGCTGCCGTCGGCGATGAGCTCGACGTTGCCGCCCACGTCCGCCACGAATACGTCGCCCGACGAGTCCCGGTCGATGGTCACATCGCCCGTGATCCGCTCGATGATCATGTCGCCCGAGCTGTCGGTGATGCGCGCGACGCGCACGCCGTCCACGGACACGTCGCCGCTCGAATCGGTGATCTCCACCGGCAATCCTTCCGGAACCACGACCTGCAGGTCGAGGTATGCATAGAAGACGCCGATGCCCGACATGTCCTCCGGCGTCCGCACGCGCACCTGGATCGCGTTGCCAGCGCGTTCGACGTGCAGCTGTGTCTGGTCGAGAAACTTCTGGTGTGAGGCACAGGCGCGGCCGGCTGCGCCCAACGCAGAGCCCGACGCGGGCCGCACGGTCAGGTCGCCTGCCCGGGCGATGATCTCCACGCGCTCGGCGCCGGTGGTGTCGATGCCGCCCTTGCGCTCCGCGGAGACCTTGCAGCCGTCCCAGGCAAATGCGGTCAGTGGCAGGGCGAGCAGCGCAATGGCGGCGACGAGGCGAGCGAGGGTGTGTGTCATGACTGGGGCACCCGGCGTCAGGGAATCAATGACGATTGGATGCAGCCGCAGGCCGGAAGGTTGCAGGGTGAAAAGAGCGGCCGGAGCAGGGCGGGGGGATCCCTGCCCCGGCGTGCGAGAACCGCTCTGAGGGCTTAGCGCATCCGTCCTTGCTGCCGATGTTCGGCTGATGCTGCCTCGCCGCGGTCTGCCAGTCGCCGGACAGTCGGGGGCTGACGGTTCCGGTGTATGCGAGAATGCCGGCCGTATTTGCACGGATCGTGACGATTCCGTGAACCTGCCGTGGCAACTCGTCGTTCGTGAGCGAGGTGTGCGGTGCAAGTCATTGATTGGGGGGAGAAGCCGGGTCCGCGCCGGTCGAGCCGTAGAATAATGATGAATACACCCGTCATCGTCGGCACCATCGTCGTGTACATGGGCATCTGCCTGGTGCTCGGCTTCGTCGCCTACCGGCGCACGTCGAACCTCGCCGACTACATCCTCGGCGGGCGCTCGCTCGGCAGCTGGGTCACGGCGTTCAGTGCGCAGGCGTCCGACATGAGCGGCTGGCTGCTGATGGGATTGCCCGGCCTGGCGTATCTCGCCGGCTTCGATGCGGTGTGGCTCGCGGCCGGCCTGATCCTCGGCACTTACCTCAACTGGAAGTTCATCGCCGCGCCGCTGCGATTGCGCACCGAGCAGCTCGGCGACTCACTGACGATGCCCGACTACTTCGAGCGCCGCTTCGACGATCGCTCGCGCATCCTGCGCACCATCACGGCGGCGTTCATCCTGGTGTTCTTCACGTTCTACGCGAGTTCGGGGTTCGTCGCGAGCGGCCGGCTGTTCGAGTCGCTGTTCGGCATGGATTACCACGACGCGATGTTCTGGGGCAGCATCGTGATGCTGGGCTACACGTTCTTCGGCGGCTTCCTGGCGGTGAGCTGGTCGGACGTGCTGCAGGGCACGCTGATGTTCTTCGCGCTGATCCTCGTCGGCACGATCGGCGTCGGCCTCGCGGGCGGGCTCGGCGACATGGTCGCGACCATCGAGGCGCGTGACCCTGCGATGCTCGACCCGTTCCTCGGCAGCGGCGGCGAGGCGCTCGGCGTCATCGGCATCGCTTCGCTGCTCGCGTGGGGCCTCGGTTACCCGGGGCAGCCGCACATCCTGGCGCGCTTCATGGCGATCCGTTCAGCCGACGAGATGCCGGTGGCGCGCCGCGTGGCGATGGGCTGGGTGATCGTGGTGCTGCTCGCGGCCGTGGTCGTGGGCCTCGCGGGGGCGGCCATCATCGCGCCGCCGCTTGCCGGGCCGGACACGGAGAAAGTGTTCATCCAGTTGTCCACGACGCACCTGCACCCCGTGCTCGCCGGCATCTGCCTCTCCGGCATCCTCGCCGCGATCATGAGCACCGCGTCAGCGCAGTTGCTCGTGGCTTCCTCGGCGTTCGCGCAGGATTTCTACAAGGGGCTGTTCCGCCGCGACCCGGGCCGTGCGGAGCTGCTCTGGATCGGGCGCGGTGCGGTGCTGGTGATCGCGCTGCTCGCCTATGTGCTCGCGCTCAACCCCGAGAACAAGGTGCTCGACCTCGTGGCGTGGGCGTGGGCCGGCTTCGGCGCCGCGTTCGGGCCGGCGATCGTGCTGTCGCTGCACTGGCCGCGCATGACGCGCAACGGCGCGTTGGCCGGCATGCTCGTCGGCGGCCTCACCGTGATCCTGTGGAAGCAGGGCAGCGGCGGAATCTTCGAGTTGTACGAAATGGTGCCCGGCGTGGTGCTGAGCGCGTTTGCGATCTGGTTGGTGTCAGGTTTGCAAGATGCGCAAGATCGCTGAGGTGATGCGGCGTGTGGGTCGCTCGCCGAAAATCGTGCCGATCTTGCAAACCTGACACCTATTTGATCTTGAACGGCAGCATGCGCCGCAGCGTGTCGTCCTTCATCCAAACGTGGTGGAGCACCGCTGCAGCCGCGTGCAGCACGGCCACGATTACCACGGCGTTGAACAGCGTCTCGTGGACTTCCTCGAGCGCCTCGTGCAGGTCGTGGTTCTCGCCGAGCAGCGTCGGGAACTCGAACAGCCCGAAGAGCGCGGTCGGGTAGCCGGCCGCGGACGACATCATCCAGCCGCTCAGCGGCAGCACGAGCAGCAGCAGGTACAGGATGCCGTGACCGGCGGCGGCGGCGATCTGCGGCGGGCGCGCCATCGGCACCGGCCGCGGCAACCCGCGGTTGGCGAGCTTCCAGCCGATGCGCGCGAGCATCAGCAGCAGGATCAGCATGCCCACCGACTTGTGGTTGATGATGACGCCGAGTTTCTCCGGACCGTCGGACAGTTCCTCCGCCGCCTGCGCCAGCACGTACTGTGCAATGATCAGTGCGACGATGCCCCAGTGCAGGAGCTTTGCGACGGCACCGTAACTGTTCGCGGTATTACGCAACGGCATGACCAGACCTCGACGGACCCAGCAACGAGCCGCAGCATGTTAGCGCAGACGAGCCGCATCGCCGTGGCGAGCCGTGACCATCGACTGATTCTCGCTCTCGTTTGCGCAGGCGCGGTGGCCGGGTGCGGGCCGCGTCGCGCGGAATCGCCGTCGCCGCAGCCGGCACCCGCTGTTACCGCGGGCGCCGCAGGGTCGCCGATCCCGTCGGGCGCGACCGTCTACACGATCGACGCCGATCGCAGCATCGTCACGCTCCGTGTCTACCGCGCAGGTCGGCTGGCGAAGCTCGGCCACAACCACGTCATCACGTCGGCGAACGAGTCCGGCCAGGCGTGGACGAGCGGCGCGCCCGCGACCTCGGGTTTCGAGGTGCGGGTTGCCGTGGCAGACATGGTCGTGGATGACCCCGCCGCTCGTGCCGCCGCAGGGCCCGATTTCCCGGGCGGCCTCTCGGAAGCGGCACGCGCAGGCACGCGCAACAACATGCTGCGGGCCGAGGTGCTCGACGGCGAGCGCTATCCGGAGATCGTCGTGCAGGCAGGCTCGCTCGGCGGATCCTGGGAGCAGCCGACCGTGGCTGCCCGCGTGACGCTGAGGGGCCAGACCCGCACGGTCCAGGTGCCGCTCGCCATCGCGCGCATGGACGAGGCGATCGCCGCGCGCGGGTCGCTCCGCATCCTGCAGTCGGACTTCGGCATCACCCCGTTCAGTATCGGCGGCGGGGCGATCGCGATCGCGGATGCGGTGGACATCGCGTTCGAGATCCACGCCGTCCGCCGATGAGCCGCGGCGCGATCTCGAATCTCAGTGTCAGGTTTGCACGTTGTGCAAGATTGAAGGCTTCCCGAAAGCCGCATGCGAGCCTCAGGGAAATCCTGCACATCTTGCAAACCTGACCCTACCCGGTGCTACCCGGTGGTGAGCAGCAGCCAGGTACCTTCGGGGGCCTCGAGCAGCGCGTTCTCTCGCGGATTCACGCCGCGCGGCAGGCGCTCGATGAAGCGATGCCCCTGCTCCCGCAGGGCCGCGATGCGCTCGGGCATGGCGGGGTCGGAGAATGTCAGCACGGAATGGCGCAAGTCCACGTCGTAGAGCCCGACGTTGAGGTCGCGTCCCGCAGCCACCACCTTGGTGAACGGCGCGTGCACCGGGTCGAACGTCACGAAGCCGAGCGCATCCCAGAACGCCGTCGCGCGCCCGAGGTCCGCCGTGGGGAGGCCGAATTCCTCGAAGTAACCGAGTAGCGATGCGTGCGTGGGCGCGATCGCCGGCAGCGAGAACGTGCGCGCCTCGAGCAGGGTGATCATCTGTCCCGACGGATCGAGGAAGCCGACCTCGTGCAGCGCATCCTCGCCGAGCCGCTCCACCGTGAGCTCGACCCCCAACGCTCGCAGCCCTGCAACGTGCGACACGAGGTCCGGCCGCACCCAGGTGAGCGACGGCGACTCGAACTCGCGCGCGTGCAGGCCGAGGTGCAGGCGGCCGTCGGTGATCACCGCGTAGGGATGACTCCACGTGTCGCCGACCGAGGCCTGCACGAAGCCGAGCGACTCGTAGAACGCGAGCGACTCCGGAATGTCGGACGAGCGGACGCTGATCTCGAGGAAGCGCCCGAGCATCGGCCGCTCAGTTCTTCGCGCCCATGGCGAGCGCGCGCTCGCGGGAATCGGGCAACTTAGCCGAATCGTCGCGGCCTTCGAGTTCTGGCCAGCCCTGGGCGTGCTTCAGCACGAGGTGCTCGTAGAGTTCGACCTGCGGCGGCGTGGAGTTGAGGCACGGCACGTAGTTGAATGCCTCACCGCCGGCGCCCAGGAACGCCTCGCGGTTCTGCATGTTGATCTCCTCGATGGTCTCGAGGCAGTCGGTCGCGAACCCGGGGCACACCAGCGTGACGCGCTTGGGGCCCTTCTGTGCATACTCGGCGAGCAGCAAATCGACATAGGGCTTCAACCACTCCTCGCGCCCGAAGCGCGACTGGAAGCCCACGGACCACTCGCCTTTCTCGAGGCCGAGCCGCTCGGCGACGCGGCGCGCGGTCGCCTGGCAGAAGCAGTGGTACGGGTCGCCGGCCAGGAAATACCGCTTCGGGATCGAGTGGAAGGAGAACACCAGGTGCTTGCGCCCGTGCTGCTGCCAGTGCGCCGCGATACTGTCGGCGACGGCCGCCACGTAGCGTTCCTCTTCCCAATACTGGTTCACGACCCGCAGCTCGGGGATCCAGCGCCAGCGCGACAGTTCCACCGTGACGCGCTCGAAGATCGAGGCGGTGGTGGTGGCGGAGTACTGCGGGTACATGGGCAGTACGATCAGGCGCTGCACGTTGTCGCGCCGGAAGCGCTCGAGCGCTCCCTTGATCGACGGGTTGCCATAGGTCATCGCGAGTTCGACGCGCACCCGATCGCCGCAGCGTCCCTGCAGGCGTCCAGCGACCGCAGCCGTGAGCGCGCGCGACTCGAGCATCAGCGGCGACCCCTGCGGCGTCCACACTTTCTGGTAGGCGTGCGCACTCTTTGCCGGCCGCGTGCGCAGGATGATGCCGTGCAGGACCAGCCACCACAGCGGACGCGGGGCCTCGATGACGCGCGGGTCCCACAGGAACTCGGCGAGGTAGCGCCGCACTGCGGCCGTGGTCGGCTCGTCGGGCGTGCCGAGGTTGACGAGCAGCACGCCGAGGCGGGCAGGCGTGCCATGCTTGTAATCCGGGGTGCCAACGTATTCGGTCATGGTGCGGATATTCTCCTACTTCCAGCCGCCACGCGCGGGAACACGTACAGCATGGCGAGCCCGATCACGCAGACGACCGCGCAGAACAGCAGCATCGGCAGCGCGGTATCGGTCGAGAAGCGGCCCATCCACTGCACGCACAGCGCGCCGATGATCTGCTGCAGGAAGCCGATCGTGCTCGACGCCACGCCCGCGTGCTGGGGCGCGAGGCTCACGGCGGTCGCGGTCACGTTGGGCAGCGCGAGCCCCTGGCCGTAGGACAGCACGCCGATGGGCACGAAGATCCACAGCGGGTGCGTGAATCCGACGGCCACGAACACCAGCGCCGCCACGGCGCCGACCGCGCTCAGCAGCACGCCGACCACCACCATCCAGTGCAGGTCATGCCGGGACATGAACCGGCTGACCGACCCGTTGCCGAGGAAATAGCCCACGGCGATGAACAGGTAATAGAAGCCGAATTCGGTGCTCGGCCGCCCGAGGGCCGCCACCATCACGTACGGCGCAAGCGAGATGAACACCAGGAACGTGGCGTAGACCACCGCGCTCTGCAGGACGCAGCCCGTGAACATCGGCATGCGTACCAGACGCCAGGCCGTCGCCGCCATTTCGTGCCCGCGCGGCGGCCGAGCGGTGGGCGGGCGCGTCTCGGGCAGTCGTCGCCAGGTGAAGAAGCCGATGATCGAGGCGGCGATCAACAGCGCCGCGAAGATCGAGCGCCAGCCGAACCCCGCGGCAATGAACCCGCCGAGCACCGGCGCGAGCGAGTTGCCCAGCACGGCGACCATCGTCACGTTCGCGAGCGCCCGCGACATGCGCTCGACGGGGTAGAGATCGGTGAGGATCGCGCGGGCCACCACGATACCGGTGGCCGTCCCGAACGCCTGGATGCCACGCCCGGCGACGAGCGTGCCGAGGTCCTGCGCGAGGAAGCTCACCACCGCGCCGGCGATCATGATGCCGAGCCCGCCCAGCACCGCCGTGCGGCGGCCGTAGCGGTCGGCGATCGGGCCCCAGGCGAGGATGCCGAACGCAAAGGCGACCAGCGAGACGGAGAAAGTCGCCTGCACGGCGGCGACGGTAGCACCGAAATGCTCGCGCACCGCCGGCAGCGCCGGCAGGTAGAGGTTGGTGGCAATCGGGCCGAGCGCGGCGATCGCTGCGAGCAGGACCAGCAGCGTCCGATCCGAGGGCCGGGGTGTCAACGTCAGATGCCGATGCAGAGGTACTTGAGCTCGGTGTAGTCGAGGATGCCGTACTTCGAGCCTTCGCGGCCGAAGCCCGATTCCTTGACGCCGCCGAACGGCGCGACCTCGGTCGAGATCAGGCCGGTGTTGACGCCGACGATGCCGTATTCGAGGCCTTCCGCCACGCGCCACGTGCGGCCGAGGTCGCGCGTGTAGAAGTAGGAGGCGAGGCCGAACTCGGTGTCGTTGGCCATGCGGATGGCCTGCTGCTCGTCCTTGAAGCCGAAGATCGGCGCGATCGGGCCGAACGTCTCCTCCCGCGCCACGAGCATGTCGGGCGTGACGTGCGTGACGATCGTCGGCTCGAAGAACGTGCCGCCGAGCGCGTGGCGCTTGCCGCCCAGCGCGATCTTGCCGCCCTTGGCGACGGCGTCGGCGATGTGCTCCTCGACCTTGGCCACCGCCTTCTCGTCGATCAGCGGGCCCTGCTCGGTCGGGCCCTTGAGGCCGTCACCCACGCGCAGCTTGCGCACGGCATCGGCGAGCTTGGCCACGAACGCGTCGTACACGCCTTCCTGCACCAGCAGGCGATTGGCGCACACGCAGGTCTGGCCGGTGTTGCGGTACTTGCTCGCGATGGCGCCCTGCACGGCGGCGTCGAGGTCGGCGTCGTCGAACACGATGAAGGGTGCATTGCCCCCCAGCTCGAGCGACAGCTTCTTCAGCGTGCCGGCGCACTGCGCCATCAGCTTCTTGCCGATCTCGGTCGAGCCCGTGAACGTGACCTTGCGCACGATCGGGTTCGAGGTCATCTCGCCGCCGATCACGGTCGCCGAGCCCGTGACCACGCTGAACACGCCCTTCGGCACGCCGGCGCGCTCGGCGAGCTCGGCCATGGCGAGCGCGGAGTAGGGCGTCTGCGTGGCCGGCTTGCACACGAACGTGCAGCCCGCCGCCAACGCGGGGCCGGCCTTGCGCGTGATCATCGCCGCGGGGAAGTTCCACGGCGTGATCGCCGCGACGACGCCGATCGGCTGGCGCAGCACGACGATGCGCTTGTCGGGCTGGTGCCCGGGGATCACGTCGCCATAGACGCGCTTGCCTTCCTCGGCGAACCACTCGATGAACGAGGCAGCGTACGCAATCTCGCCCTTTGACTCCGCCAGCGGCTTGCCCTGCTCGGCCGTCATGAGCGCCGCGAGGTCGTCGACGTTGGCGAGCATCAGGTCGTTCCAGCGGCGCAGGACCGCCGCGCGCTCCTTGGCCGTCTTCGCCGCCCACGCCGGAAACGCCTGCGCCGCCGCCTCGATGGCCCGGCGCGCCTCGGCTGCGCCGAGGTTCCGGACCGTGCCGATCCGCTCACCCGTGGCGGGGTTCGCGACGTCGATCCTGGCGCCACCGTCGGCGTCGATCCATGCGCCGTCCACGTAGCACTGCTCGCGAAGGAGGGTGGGATCCTTGAGGGTGAGGGGCATGTTGTCGTTCCTTTCTCAGCCGACGTGCCTGCGGAAGAACTCGATTGTCCGCTCGAACGCGAGGTGTGCGCTCGCCGAGTGGAAGTCGGCGCGCTCGCTGCAGTTGAAGCCGTGGCCGGCGGGGTAGAGGTGATACGTGCCGTCGGGGAAGGCTGCGCGGATCTTCTCCACGTCGGTGAGCGGGATGTGCGAGTCGTGCTCGCCGAAGTGGAACATCATCGGGCAGCGCGGCGTGTCGCCGAGCAGCTGCGTGATGCCGCCGCCGTAGTAGGCGACGCCCGCCGCGATGTTGGTCTTGCAGCCGGCGAGGTAGGCGCAGCGGCCGCCCCAGCAATAGCCCACCATGCCGACGCGGCCGGCGTGCGAGACGGCGCCGATGGCGGCGTTCATGTCGGCGATCGCGCCCTCGTTGGCGGCCTTCATCATCAATTCGATGCCCGCCTGCATGCCGGCGGCGTCGTAGCCCAGGTCGACGACCTTCTGCAGGCGGTCGAACATGGCCGGGGCGATGGCGAGATAGCCCTCCGCGGCGTACTGCTCGGCGACCCGGCGGATGTGCGAGTTGACGCCGAAGATCTCCTGGATGATCACCACGGCGCCGCGGGGCGTGCCCTCGGGCTTCACGAGGTAGGCGGAGAGGCGGTTGCCGTCGGCGGCCAGCAGTTGGAGGGTACTCATGGCGTACTCCGGGGGCGGGAAAGATCGTCTTCTCTGGACCTCCTAGGATACCATCCGCGCCCTCGATCCCGCG
>Ga0114938_1002495_pt1 | contig 11571 bp, 9 predicted proteins | sample AshMeaBigSpring_FD_88675 | JGI IMG/M metagenome (GOLD analysis project Ga0114938, IMG submission 88675) | Groundwater microbial communities from Big Spring, Nevada to study Microbial Dark Matter (Phase II) - Ash Meadows Big Spring | ecosystem: Environmental > Aquatic > Deep subsurface >...
CCAGCCAGCGGCATGCAATTCGTCGGCACAGAACAGGCGCGACAGAAAGCCGCGCTCGTCCTGCAGTCGGTTGCGCCTTACCCGCTTCAGGCTGACGAGTGGCGTGTCCGAGATGCTGAAGCGACTCATGACGCGCCCGCCTCGTAATCAGCCAGCTCCGCCAGGCACAAGGTACGCGCATCGGCACCGGCATGGTGTTCGCGGTACCAGCGCATGGTGCGCGCCACCGAGGTGGCCAGATCCCAGCGCGATTGAACGCCCAGCACCTGGCGCGCCTTGGCCACTTCCAGCGCCAGCCAGCCCGCCTCGTGTGGCCCTTCGGTGCCATCACCCCAGACCACGTCGCCGTCACCCCAGACCTGACGGGCCTGCGCCACCACTGTGCGCACCGTGGCGGCCTCGGCTGTGGCGGGGCCGAAGTTGTAAGCGCCTGCCAACTGCGGTTGCGACCACAGCTGCTCGGCCAGCCGCAGGTAGGCCGCCAGCGGCTCCAGCACATGCTGCCAGGGGCGAATCGCTTCCGGACGACGAATTTCCAACGGGCGCCCGACCTGCCAGGCGCGCACCGCATCGGGCAGCAGCCGGTCGGCCGACCAGTCGCCGCCACCGATCACATTGCCGGCACGGGCGGTGGCCAGCGCCACGCCACGGTCACGCAGGAAGGAGGCCACGTAGCTCGCGGTCACCAGCTCGGTGGCGGCCTTGCTGGCGCTGTAGGGGTCATGACCACCGAGCGCATCGTCCTCGCGGTAGGGGTAGACCCACTCGCGGTTCTGGTACACCTTGTCGGTCGTGACCACCACCACCGAGCGCACGCCATCGACCTGGCGCAGCGCATCCAGCAGGTGGGCGGTGCCCATGACGTTGGTGGCAAAGGTTTCCAGCGGTGCGCGGTAGCTCTCACGCACCAGAGCCTGTGCAGCCAGATGCAATACGACTTCCGGCTGCGCCTGCCGCACCCGCTCGGCGACCAGCGCCGCATCGCGCAGGTCGACCGTCTGGCTGTCCAGCAGTTCACCGACGCGCGCAGCCTCGAACAGATTGGGCGTGGTGGCCGGCGCCAAGGCCAGCCCCGTGACCTGCGCGCCCAGGCGCTGCAGCCACAAGGCCAGCCAAGCGCCCTTGAAACCGGTGTGGCCGGTCAACAGCACGCGCTTGCCGCGCCAGAAGGCGGCGTCGGGCAAAGCAGAATGCCTGACGTCCGCCATCACCACACTTTCCAGGGCGCGCGCCCCGACTGCCAGAGGTCTTCCAGCAGGTTCTTGTCGCGCAGCGTGTCCATAGGCTGCCAGAAGCCCTGGTGCTCGTAGGCCATGAGCTGGCCTTCATTGGCCAGACTGGTCAGCGGTTCGCCCTCCCAGCTGGTCGGGTCCCCCTCGATGCGCGCGATGCAGCGCGGCGACAGCACGAAGAAGCCGCCGTTGATGAGGCCGCCATCGCCACGCGGTTTTTCAGTGAAACCGGCCACGCGAGGACCGTCCATCTGCAGCGCACCGTAGCGCCCAGGCGGCTGCACCGCCGTGACGGTGGCCAGCTTGCCGTGCGCCTTGTGAAAACGGATGGCCTCGGCGATGTTGACGTCGGCCACGCCGTCCCCGTAGGTAAAGCAGAACGCCTCTTCCTGGGCCAGGTAGTCGGCCACACGGCGCAGCCGGCCGCCCGTCATGGTGTTGTCGCCGGTGTCGACCACCGTCACGCGCCAGGGCTCGGCGTGCTTGCGGTGCACTTCCATCTGGTTGTTGGCCATGTCGAAGGTCACGTCCGACATGTGCAGGAAATAGTTGGCGAAATATTCCTTGATGACGTAGCCACGGTAACCGCAGCAGATCACGAAGTCGTTCACGCCATGGGCGCTGTAGATCTTCATGATGTGCCACAGGATGGGCTTGCCGCCGATCTCGATCATCGGCTTGGGCTTCAGATGGGTTTCTTCGGATATCCGGGTGCCCAGACCACCCGCCAGAATCACGGCCTTCATTGCTTGCTCATCTCCCATTTCTGGAACATCTGGCTGTACGCCTGCTCGATGCGACGGGCAAATGCCGTCTCGTTCATCATGGCGCTGGCCTGCATCTGCGGTCGCAACTGAGCACGGATCTGGGCCAGCTGCCCCAGATCGGAGGCCAGTGCCACGGCCTTCTGAATGTACTCTTCTTCGCTGGCGGCAATCCACTCCGGATGGCCGACGCCATGCAGCACCGAACTACCCAGGCGTCCGACGCTCGGGCGGCCTGCCAGCGTGATGTAGGGCACACCGAGGTAGAGGCTTTCGAACAGCGTGGTGCCGGAGTTGTGCGGGAAGCAATCCAGCCCGATGTCCATGCCGCGCACCACGTCCCACGGCGGGCTGTGGAAACCCACCTCCAGCTGCTCGCGGGTTACGCCCTGCGCCTCGAACCTCTGCAACAGCGCTTCACGTACGCCTGCGTCCATGTAGGAACTGCTGTCGATCACGAGCCTGGCGCCGGGCACGCGCTTGAGGATCTCCGACCAGACGCGGATGGTGCGGTGGTTGATACGGATGGCCCGCGTCAGCGTACCGAAAGTCACGTAACCGCGCTGCAGCGCCGGCAAGGCATTCACCTCACCCATGTCGCCACGCGGACGGTAGGCGTAGGAGCCCTGCGGAACACGCCATGGTATTTCGGCAAACAGATGTTCGCTGCCGACCGGCGAACTGGGCTCGTCGGTCAGGAAGTAATCGATGGCCTTCAGACCGGTCGTGTAGCCGAACCCCATCCAGCTCACGGATACCGGCGCCGGCTTCCGCGCAAACACGCCCAGGCGATTGCCGGCCGTATGGCCCGCCAGATCCACCAGAACGTCGATGCCGTCGGCACGGATGCGCTCGGCCAAGGCTTCGTCGCTCATGCCGTTGGTCAGCACCCAATGGTCAACATAGCCCTTATAGCGTCGGCTCAGGTGGTCTTCGCGTGGCAGGTCGGCATAGGCGAACACCTCAACTGCCGCATGGTCATGATTGGCCAGCAAGGGTTCGACGAAGAACTGGACGCTGTGGTTCTTGAAGTCCGGAGAAACATAACCCACCTTCAAGCGCCGCCGGGCCGCCGGCGGGTTGTCATGCGCGCGCCACGTCTTCCGCACAGGCTGACCATAACGCCGGTCGTATTCCTCATATGCCTGGTAGATCGCCTCGGCACTCAGATCCGGATCGTAGTTGAGCACGAACAGGTAGTTGCCATAGGTACCGAGTGCATCTGCAGAGTTCGCAATCGCCTGGCGGTAATAGTCCAGCGACTCCTCGATGCGCCCCTGCAGCTGCAGACTGCGCGCCAGCGTGCCCAGAAATACCGGATTGTGAGGCGCCAATGCCACGGCCTTGCGAGCGTGCAGCTCCGCGTCGTCCTGGTGCGCACGGTCCTGCAGTACCAGCGCCAGGTTGTTGAGGGCCTCCAGCATGTCCGGTTTGAACTCCAGCGCTTTCTTGTAGGCCGCTATCGCCTCTTCGTGCCGGCCCATTTCGCTCATGGCCAGTGCGAGGTGGAAATGGAACTCGTGATCCTCATCCTTGTTTTTCAGGCCGCTGCGGTAGGCTGTCTCCGCCTCTTCCATGCGCCCCAGCCGCACCAGCACCTTACCCAGGCCGCGGTAGGCCTCGACCTGGTCCGGCAGCGCCTGGATGGCGCGGCGCCAGTGGGTTTCCTCTTCGACCCGGTCGCCCGCCTCGGCCAGCAGATGCCCCAGGTTCAGGTACGCTTCTGCCAGCTTGGGACGGATGGCGATGGCACGCCGGTAGTACGCCGCTGCCTCCTGCAGCTTGTGTTGCTTCCACAGGGCGTTGCCGAGGTTGTTGAGCACCTCGAAGTCCGTCGCATCATGCCGCTCCAAGCGGCGGTAGCATTTTTCCGCTTCCTGCCAGAAGCCCAGTTTTTCATAGCTCAACCCGAGGTTGAACACCGCATCCATGTCGTCAGGCAAGAGGGTCGCGGCAGCCTGCTTGGCCTGCAACGCACCTTTCAAGTCACCCAGTTTCTGCCGGAAGGCGCCCAGCAGCTTCCAGCCGGAGCCACTCTGGGGGTGCTGCTCGATCAAGGCCCGGGCACGCGCCTCGCCGGCCTGGAAGTCGCCGCGCTGGAACAGCGTCAACAGATCGCGCAATTCTTCGTCCAGCGACGGCGCGCCGCGCTCGACCGCCTGCCCGCTGTCACGCCAGCGCTGGAACATCTGCCTGTAGGCCTGCTCAACGCGCCGCACAAAACCGGCCTCATCCATCACCGGGCTGGCCTGCATCTGCGAGCGCAAGCTTGCGCGGATCTGCGCCAGCGCAGGCAGGTCGGCTGCCAGCGCCACCGCCTTCTCGATGTAGGCCTCTTCACTGTCCGCCACCCACTCCGGGTGCCCCACGCCGTGCAGGATGGCACTGCCTAGCCGGCCCACGCTGGGCCGATCAGCCAGCGTGACATAGGGGACGCCCAGGTAGAGACTCTCGAACAGCGTGGTGCCAGAGTTGTGGGGAAAACAGTCCAGACCGATGTCCATGCCGCGCAACACGTCCCACGGCGGGCTGTGATACCCCACCTCGAGCCGCTCACGCGTCACGCCCTGCGCCTCGAACCGCTGAAGCAAGGTCTCGCGCACGCCGGCATCGCTGTAGGAGCCGCTGTCGATGACCAGCCTGGCCTCCGGCACGCGCTTCAGAATCTCGGACCAGACACGGATGGTGCGGTGGTTGATGCGGATGGCCCGCGTGAGCGTTCCGAAGGTCACGTACCCGCGCTGCAGCGCCGGCAATTCGCTCACCGGCCCCATGTCACCGCGCGGGCGGTAGGCACAGGAGAAACCTTCCAGGCGCCACGGCGTCTCCGAGAACAGGTGCTCACCGTCCTTCGGCACGATGACCTCGTCCGCCAGGAAGTAGTCGACGGCCTTCAGGCCCGTGGTGTAGCCATAGCCCATCCAGCTCACCGACACCGGCGCAGGCTTGCGCGCGAACATGCACAGGCGGTTGCCCATGCTGTGACCCGCCAGGTCTACCAGCACGTCGATGCCGTCGGCGCGGATGCGCTCGGCCACGGCCTCGTCGCTCATGCCATTGACCAGCACCCAGTGGTCCACGAGGCCCTTGTAGATCTGCGTCACCTCGTCCTCGCGCCCAAGATCCGCGTAGGCGAAGACTTCCACCGCAGCATGATCGTGATGAGACAACAGGGGCTCGATGAAGTTGCGCGTCGAGTGGCTGCGGAAATCCGGCGACACATAACCCACGCGCAGGCGACGACCCGCCAGCGGCGGGTTGTCATGCGGGCGCCACTGGCTGCGCAGGGGCTCACAGAAACGCCGGTCGAACTCCACGTAACCGGCGTACACCGCCTCGGCAGTAAGGTCGGGGTGGTAGTTCAGGGTGAACAGGTAGTTGGAGTAATCAATCCGGTTGTTCGGACTCAGCTCCAGCGCCCGCATGAAATTCTTCAGCGCCCGGTCCACATCGCCGAGGCGCTGGTAGGTGATGCCCAGGTTGTTGTAGGCCTCCGGGTAGTTCGGTTTGAGCTTCAAGGCCTGGTTCAACGCGGCCAGGCCGGCATCGAACTCGCCGACCTCCTGCAGCAAGTGCCCCAGATTGCACTGCACCTCCGGGTCCTGCGGCAGCAGCTCGGCCGACCTGCGCTTGGCCACCAGCGCCTCGTCCAGCTTGCCCTGGGTATGAAGAAAGGCCCCCAGCGCCTTCCAGGCAAAACCGGAGTCGGGGTACTGCTCCAGCAAGGTCCGAGCCAGTGCTTCACCCTTGATCAGCTCGCGGCGGCGGAAGCAGTTCACCAGCTCGGCCTGGGACGCCTCCGGAAGCTCCTGCCGACGCTTGACCTTGACCTTCTTCTCCACCGGCGGCGCCTCAGTGGCGGCCGGCACGGACGGCGCCCGGGCCGCGACCGGTGCGGGCTGCGTCGCCGGCGCCGCCTTCACGTCCATGCGCTCGGCCAATGCATTGGCCATGGCCATCGGCAAGCCCATGGACTGGGCCAGCGGCAGCAGATTGCGCGCCAGCTCCTTCTGCTCGCTGCGAATCAGCGCATCCAGGTAGCTGAACCAGTACTGCGGATTGCCGCCGTCGGCATTCAGGGCGGCTTCGAAATAGGGCAGGGCGTCAAGCGGACGCAGCAGCTGGATCGCCAGCAGCACCCCCAGGTTGTGGTTGGCGTCGGCATGCCCCGGCGCCTGCACCAGCACGGAGCGGTACAGCGCCTCCGCCTCCTCGAACTCCCAAGCCTGGTGGTGACGGATCGCCTGCGCCAGCAGGTCGCCTTCAGGGCGGGCCTCCGGAAACGGGGCATCGGATGGATCAGTCATGACAGCGCTGTCGACATTCATGAGGGAGGTGTCTTGGAAATGTACGCCAACGAGGATAGCGGGGCTACCCCCAGCGCAAAGACATGAATAGCACCGCATTCCACTCTCATTTCCCCCTGCGGACCGGACGCCGTGTAGGAGTTTTTCCTACACGGCGCTACCGACGTTTCTCACGCCAAAGGCAGCCAGTTGCCGATTCAAGTTTCTGGGGCGATCGACAGAATCAGGTCCATCGCCCCACGACGGGGCCAGTCCACTCGAAGGAGCCGAACATGACCGACGATCAACTGAGCGCTGAAATCCGCGAAGCCAACCTGACCTACCTGATGCTGGCACAAAGCATGATCCGCAAGGACAAGGCTGAGGCGCTGTTCCGCCTGGGCATCTCCGAGGAGTCGGCTGAGCTGATCGCCGCCCTGTCGCCGATCCAGATCTCCAAGATCGCTTCCGGCAACATGCTGCTGTGCCGCTTCCGCATGGACGACGACGTGGTCTGGAACCTGCTGACCAACCACACCACCCGCAAGGTCGACAACGATGCCACCACCAAGCTGCACGCCAGCATCCTGATGTCCGGCCGTTTTGCCGAGTCGATCTGACCTGAATCACAGCTAGGAGCAAGCACCATGGCCACCCAGAAAAGCGTCCTGAACGAGTCCCGCGAAATCGAGCGCGCCGTCGCGCTGATCCAGCTCGGCGCCCGCCTGCAGGTGCTGGAGAGCGAGACCAACCTGTCCTACGAGCGCCTGCTGCGCCTGTACAAGGAAGTGGCCGGCCGCTCCCCGTCCAAGGGCCAGCTGCCGTTCTCGACCGACTGGTTCCTGACCTGGCAGCCCAACATCCACGCCTCGCTGTTCCTCAACATCTACGAGCACCTGACCAAGGTCAGCGCACTGGAGGACATCGACGCCATCATGAAGGCCTACAAGCTCTACAGCGAGCAGATCACGGCCTGCGCCATGGAGCCCATCCTGTCTCTGACACGCGCCTGGCGCCTGGTCAAGTTCATCGACAACAACATGCTGGGCATGACGCGCTGCTCCAAGTGCGGCGGCCATTTCGTCACCGAGCCGTACGAGAACTCGCGGCACTTCGAGTGCGGCCTGTGTTCGCCCCCGGCACGGGCCGGCAAGAGTTCGGCCGCCGGCGGCATCCTGCTGCACTGAATTGCTCAAAGTAGGCAACTAAATGCCGATAAAGGGTCCTTAGGGGCCCTTTTTCACGTTTGGCGCGCGGGCCGAATCCCCTAGAATGGTTTGACAAGATTTATCAGTTTGACCCTGCCGTCCCAGCTGCAACCTCCAACTCTGACACTCAAAGAACATGACAGTCATCATCGGTTATGTCGTCGCCATGGGTTGCATCTTCGGCGTGTACATCGTGCACGGCGGCAATATCGGCGTCATCCTGACCGCCCTGCCCTTCGAGCTGATCACGATCTTCGGCGGCGCCTTGGGCGCCTTTGCCGTCAACAACCAGCCCAAGGTGCTCAAGGCCACCATCGCCCTGCTGCCGCAGGCGCTCAAGAGCTCGATCTACACCAAGGAGCGCTACCTGGAGCTGCTGGCGCTGCTGTATGACATCCTGCAGAAGGCGCGCAAGGAAGGCCTGATGGCCATCGAAAAGGACGTCGAGAATCCGCACGAATCCCCCATCTTCCAGAAATACCCCGGCGTCGGCAGCGACCACCACGTGGTGGAGTTCATGACCGACTACCTGCGCATGATGGTGTCGGGCAACCTCAACGCCCACGAAATCGAATCGCTGATGGACAGCGAGATCGACACCCACCATGAAGAGGCGCATGCGCCGATCGCGGCGCTGACCCGTCTGGCCGGCGCCTTGCCGGCCTTCGGCATCGTGGCCGCCGTGCTGGGTGTGGTCAACACCATGGGCTCGGTCGGTCAACCGCCGGCGGTGCTGGGTGGCATGATCGCCTCGGCCCTGGTCGGCACCTTCCTCGGCATCCTGCTGGCCTACGGCGTGGTGGAGCCGCTGGCCGGTGTGCTCGAACAGAAATCGGCCGATGCCTCGAAGGAACTGGTCTGCATCAAGACCACGCTGTTGGCCAGCATGCAGGGCTACAACCCCTCGACCGCCATCGAGTTCGGCCGCAAGGTGCTGTTCTCTACCGAACGCCCGACCTTCGTCGAGCTTGAAAGCCATGTCCGCGGCAAGAAATAAGGCCCCGCAAGGTTGATATGGCTTCCGACGCGAAGAAACTCCAGCCGATCATCGTCAAGAAGGTCAAGAAGGGCGGCCATGGCGCCCATGGCGGCGCGTGGAAAATCGCCTATGCCGACTTCGTGACCGCCATGATGGCGTTCTTCCTGCTGATGTGGCTGCTGGGCTCGACCACGGAAGGCGACAAGAAGGGCATTGCCGACTACTTCAGCGCCCCGCTCAAGGTGGCCATGGCCGGCGGCAGCGGCACCGGCGCCTCCAACACCATCCTGCCCGGCGGCGGCGCCGACCTGACGCAGACGGTCGGCCAGGCCGGTCGCGGCGACAGCCGGGAACTCGCAGCACAGAAAAAGAAGGACGCGGAGGCTGCCCGCGCCGAGGCGGCCCGGCAGGACGCCAAGAAACTGGCCGCCCTGAGCGCCAAGATCAGCGGCGTGCTCTCCAACAACCCCAAGCTGGCGGAGTTCAGCTCCCAGATCCGGCTCCAGATCACGCCGGACGGGCTTCAAATCCAGATCGTCGACGACCAGAAGCGCCCCATGTTCGACACCGGCAGCGCCGTGGTCAAGCCCTACATGCGCGACATCCTGCGGGAGATCGGCAGCGCCCTGAGCGGTGTGGAGAACAAGATCAGCCTGGACGGCCACACCGACCGCGCCCAGTACGGCAGCGGCCAGCGCGGCTACAGCAACTGGGAGCTGTCGGCCGACCGCGCCAACGCCTCGCGACGCGAACTGATAGCCGCCGGCATGCCGGACGACAAGGTGGCCCGGGTCGTCGGCCTGGCGTCTGCCGTGCCGCTGGAGCCGGCCGACCCGCTGAGCCCGATCAACCGGCGCATCAGCATCCTGGTCATGACCCGGGAGGCGGAAGAACGCCTGCTGGGCCTCAACCCGCTGCCCTTATCATCCTTACCCGACACCGATGCCGGGGAAACCGCGCCCCGCTGACGGGCCCAGGCATCATGAAATCCGTTCATACTTGCGATAATCCGGCTCAAAGCCATTGAAAGGGTCACTTATGGCCAACCAGCTCCGATTTCTTGTTGTTGACGACTTCTCCACCATGCGACGCATCGTGCGCAACCTGCTCAAGGAAAGCGGGTTCAGCGAGGCCGACGAGGCCGAAGACGGCGTGGTCGCCCTGCAAAAGCTGCGCGCCAGCAACTTTGACTTCGTCGTCAGCGACATCAACATGCCGAACATGAACGGCTTCCAGCTGCTGGCCGAGATCAAGAAGGACGACAAACTCAAGCACATCCCGGTCCTCATGGTGACGGCCGAGGCACGCAAGGAAGACATCGTGCTGGCCGCCCAGCAAGGCGCCGCCGGCTACATCGTCAAGCCCTTCACCAAGGCCACGCTGGAGGACAAGCTGAACCACATCCTCAAGAAAATGGGGCTGCAGTGACCATGGAGACCGGCGATTCCACACCCGGCCCGGGCGACGGGGCCAGCCCCGACGTCCACCACAAGATCGGCCAGCTGACCCGGCAGCTGCACGACACGCTGCGCGAGCTCGGCCTGGCAGAGAAGCTGCGCGGCACGGCGGAAGAGCTGCCCGACGCCAAGAGCCGTCTGTCCTACATTGCTCGGCTGACCGGCGAGGCCGCTGAAAAGGTGCTGAACCGCGTCGACCAGGCCAAAAGCCAGCACGACCAACTGACCACCGAGACGCAGCGCATCAAGGCGCTGATGGTGAAGGATCCGGTCGCCGCCGTGGCCAAGGGCCACATCATGAATTTCCTGACAGATGTCGAGCAGGCCAACCAGGCCCTGGACCAGCACCTGACCGAGATCATGATGGCGCAGGACTTCCACGACCTCACGGGCCAGGTGATCGCCCGCGTCGTCAACCTGGCAACCAACATCGAAGACCAGCTGGTGCAGCTGCTGATCCAGACCGCGCCGCCGGACGCCGTGCTGCCCAAACCGGCCCCCGCCGCACCGGACGGGGAAGGCCATCCGGTGCTGCAAGGGCCGGTGGTCAACGCCGAAGGCAACGCCGATGTCGTGACCAGCCAGTCCGAGGTGGACGACCTGCTCGCCAGCCTGGGTTTCTGACCCTCACCGCCACGCCGGCGGCCATTGGAAAAGTAGCCGGCCAAACCCCCTCTTTTTGCCCTTTAGTTTGCCGGGTCGTTAACGACAATGGCGGGAACCTCAACGTCCCGCCACCATGGAAAGCAGTCAGGATCGCAATTTACCGGCCTCGGAACGCAAGCTGCAGAAAGCGCGTTCCGAAGGCCAGGTCGCGCGCTCGACCGACCTGACGCACCTCGCCGTGCTGGGTGCCGCCGCGGCGGCCGTGCTGGGCCTGTCGCCACTGCTGTTCGAACGCCTCAAGCTCGCTCTGAGCCAGCAGCTCTCGTTTGACGCCGCCACCGTGCTGCAGCCCGGTACCATGATGGACCGCATGCAGGACATGGTCTGGACCGGCATGAGCGGCGCCATTGCCTTCGCAGCCATCATCATGGTCGCCGTTGTGCTCAGCGCGATCGCCGGCGGCGGCTGGGTGGCCAGCCTGAAACCCGTCATGCCGGACTTCAGCCGGCTCAGCCCGCTCCAGGGCATCTCCGGCCTGTTCTCCAAGAAGAAGCTGGCCGAGATCGTGAAGATGACCCTGGTGTCGATCATCCTGATCGTCATCGCCGCCATGTTCCTCAAGTCCGGCGCCGGCACCCTGGCCGGCCTGGTGCTGCAGCCTTCCGTCTCCTCGCTGCGCCACCTGATGGACTGGCTGACCGTCGGCATGGGCTTGCTGCTGGTGGTGATCCTGCTGGTGGCCCTGATCGACCTGCCGCTGCAGAACTTCCTGCACAAATCACAGCTCAAGATGTCGCGCCAGGAAATGAAGGATGAGCACAAGGAATCCGACGGCAATCCGCAGATGAAGGGCCGCATGCGCGCAAAAGCACGAGAAATCGCGCAGCGCAGCAGCATCAAGGCGGTGCCCAAGGCCGACTTCGTGGTGATGAACCCGACCCACTATGCCGTGGCCATCCAGTACGACGAAGCCACCATGAGCGCGCCGCGCGTGATCTCCAAGGGCGCCGACCTGCTGGCCATGAAGATCCGCGACATC
>Ga0114938_1002496_pt1 | contig 11567 bp, 10 predicted proteins | sample AshMeaBigSpring_FD_88675 | JGI IMG/M metagenome (GOLD analysis project Ga0114938, IMG submission 88675) | Groundwater microbial communities from Big Spring, Nevada to study Microbial Dark Matter (Phase II) - Ash Meadows Big Spring | ecosystem: Environmental > Aquatic > Deep subsurface >...
GAAGATCGAAGAAACGGAAGATTTCTTCAAAGGAAATGTGCCGCAGCACCGGGAGGTAACGCATCCGCACAAAAGGTTGCAGCACCTGGCCGGCCGTTTTTTGTTACAATATCTTTTCCCGAATTTCCCATACGAATTGATACAAATTGCCGATACCCGCAAGCCCTACCTGCCGGATGAGCGGTATCATTTTTCCATTTCGCATTGTGGTGATTATGCGGCGGCAATTGTTAGCAGCAAAAACAGGGTAGGATTAGATGTGGAGGAGCCTCTGGCGAAGATTCTGAACATTCAGAATAAATTTTTATCCAATAAGGAGAGAGAACAATTTTTAGGAGAACTAAAGTTTCCTGATTTCAGACTACCGACCCTGCTCTGGTCAGCCAAAGAATCAGTTTTTAAATGGTTTGGAGTCGGCGGGGTAGATTTTCGTCAACATATTCAGTTATTTAATCTGCAGGACGAAAAACGAACTATTGATTGCTTTTTTGCAAAGAACGAATCAGAGCTGGTTGTACATTATCGAATTTTCGATGGACTTGTTTTAACATGGGTCATTTCATGATTCTTCTCCCTCACCTGCATTCTCCAGTAAATTAAGGTCTACATCAGTACCAGAAATGCCTTCAATGGAACCGCGGATATGTGCTGCATTGAGCAATACCTTTTCCAGTTGCTTTTCCCTCGCTTTCCAAAGTTTTTCCATTGCATCCCTTTCTTTCTGGATGGAAAGTTTCATGCTCATAAAACCTTCACGGATAGCTTTCCATTGCTCAGCAAATTCTAAACTGGTGAGATAATTATAAAGCAGGTTCATTTTATCCCCTTTATTATCCTGGCTTTTTAAAGCAACCGATATTTTTATAATACCATCTCGAAGAATAGCGGCTACAGCTTTCAGATCATTGTAGGTGCAAATCCAAATTCCATCTTTTTGACCAAATTTGTCTATTTCTTTGGGTAATGTTTTGGTCACAATAACGCCAACATCAGTTCCCAGGCGCCTCATATCTACTTTTAGTTTTTCAATCCAGTCTCCGGCGAATTTCTCGGCCCTTTTACTCTCATAATATATTTTACCGCATTCCTGACCAAATTGATTTCTTACAATTTGTACACAATCAGCTCCTCTTTGTCCTTTACTAATTTCTTCAATTAAATCAAATGGAAAAGTTTGTTGGAGTGTTTCTTGAATTAGTAATTCCTGTACTTCGCCCTGCAATTGCATACTGCCTTGTTCAGCTTTTCTTTTCATTTCTTCAGCCAGTTTTTTCTGGTCGTCTAACTGTTTTTCGAGTTCTTTTAAACGTAATTGGTATTCCGTTTCTTTGGTCAGGTTTTTCTGATCTTCGATTTTGCGAATATCTTCAGTCAGTTTTTCTCTTTCTTCCTGTAGTTTCTTTTGAACAGAGAGTTCTAGTTCCGCTTCTTTATTCTTCAGTTCCTGTTCTTTCTTTAAAAACTCCAGTTGCTGCTGACGGGCCTGTTTTAGTTTTTCTTCACTGTCTCTATTATTTTGCTCCAATATCATTAGCTGGTTCTCATAATCTGTGGCAATAGACTTCCGGAGGGAGGCTGTCAGCTGATCCTGTATTTCTTTTTCCCGTTTTTGCTGTACCTCTTTCCACTCGGCTTCTTTCCGGCTCATTTCTTCTTCTTTTTTCCGGAGATGATCATTCATTTTTTGCCGCAGTTCCAGTTTTTCTTTTTCAATTGCATCTTTCAGTTCATCGTTCAGGGCTGCTTCCAGTGGAAACTCATGCTGACAATTGGGACATTTGATATTTGTAGCCATCCAAAAATGATTGTGGGAGTCAAATCTAAAATAAAAAAGCGACCCATTTTGTAATGAATCGCTTTTGAAAAGTGCCCCGGATCGGAGTTGAACCGATACGGCCATTGCTGGCCACAGGATTTTAAGTCCTGCGTGTCTACCAATTCCACCACCAGGGCAACCAAAAAAAATCCCTCCGCCACTCGGCGGAAGGATTCTTGGAGCGGAAGACCGGGCTCGAACCGGCCACCCCGACCTTGGCAAGGTCGTGCTCTACCAAATGAGCTACTTCCGCAGATAAAAGAACTTTTGAACTGACCCTACCGGCACTATCTCTTTCCGGCAGCGGGTCGCAAAAATAAGGCTTACGCCTTTTTCAAAAAAATTTTAGACCTATTATTTATATTTTGGAGTGTAAAGGCTGCTCTCCTGAACCGGGACATCAATCTTTTCATATCGCTTGGTGTACAGCATATAACAGCCGCCCAATGTGAAAGCTACAAAACAAGCTACTTGCAGGTAGAAAAGAAATCCTGAAGAGGAAACCCAGTTATGGGTAAAGTCACTATCCTGTACTTTTTTAAGTTCTTCGTGGTATTCCTGGTTATGACTCATAGTGGAATTTTGTGCTGCAAAAATAGGGGTTCAATCCAAAAAAAGCGATTTCAGTTGACCACAATTTCTGAGAATGCCTTTTTCTTTTTTACAAAATGCTGCCAGGCCATGTTCTTTTTCAAAAAGCCCATTAATGGGTTATTTCTATGCTCTGGGAAAACGCTTTTCTTCTTATAAAACAGCCACCATTTGATAAAAGCCAGCTGTGCCCTTAGAATGGCTATGAAGTAGCCGCCATCGCCGTTTATTAAACCCTTCCAGGCTGATACTCCATCCAACAGATTTCTTACCGGCATAACCCAGATCTTTTTAGAGAGGGGCAGGTTTTTGGAAAGCATTATCCGGTTGTTCCGGAAATTGAGATAGGTTTTTAATGAATTCCCTTTTGGCAGGGTACCGCCACCTACATGATAGACAATGGAGGAAGGACAGGAATATATTTTGTGACCTGCCAGTTGTATGCGCCAGCAAAGGTCTATTTCTTCCTGGTGTGCAAAAAAATATTCATCAAATCCTTTGACTGCATGGTATACAGCAGGCCGGATAAATAAAGCAGCGCCGCTTGCCCAGAAAATGGGTTCCGACTGATCATATTGCCCTTTGTCCTCCTCGCAGATATCAAAGACCCTGCCTTTGGCAAAAGGATAACCGTATTCATCCAGCCAGCCACCTGCTGCCCCGGCATATTCAAATAAGTGCTTATTATGCCAGGAAAGTATTTTGGGCTGGCAGGCTGCAATGCTTCTATCTTTTTCCAATAACTCAACCATGGGCTCCAGCCAGCCAGGTTGCACCTCCACATCCGAGTTCAGCAATACATAATAGTCTGCTTTAACCTGTTTGAGAGCTTCGTTGTATCCCTTGGCAAAACCGTAATTTTCTTTGAATTGAATCGTTCTGATGCCGGGGTAATGTAGTTGAAGATAGGACAAGGAATCATCCGTAGATCCATTATCAGCGACAATCACCTCATAGTTAGAATAGGTGGCAGCAGTAACTGATGGCAGAAACTGCTCCAGGTGTTTCCGGCCATTCCAGTTTAAAATGACAACCGCAACTTTTGGTGATAGACTCAACTCACTGATTATTTATTCAAAAATAAGGTAAGAAGCACAGTAAATGTTTCTGCAGGGATGTTACTCTTATTTCCGATTTATACTGATAGCTGTTAAATTCGTATATGTTTCGTCAATTATTGAACTGGAGAACGGCGCTGGCAATCATTGCTATACTAATTATCAGCGGAACCGTTATCTATTCCCAGTACCTGGCCCGTAAAATTGCCCGGGATGAAAAACTGAAAGTGGAGCAATGGATCGATGCCAGTAAATCACTCATCAACGCACAGGAAACATCCGATATTACATTTGCATTCAGAATAGTCAAGGATAATCAAAGTATACCTATTATTGAGACCAACGAAAAAGACAGCATTACCAACTGGATTAACCTTGACTCCGCCAAAGCAGCCAATAACCCGGATTATATTACAAAAAAACTCCGCCAGTTTAAAGCACAAAACCCTGCTATAATCTGGACAGATCCCAATGACTCCACCAGGCTAAACCGTTATTATTATGGCAATTCCCGTTTATTGAATGAAGTTCGCTATTACCCGATCGTTCAGCTTTTTATTGTAGCATTATTCATCATTATCACATTGCTCTCCTTAAGAAGCAGCTACAGATCGGTGCAAAACCAGGTTTGGGCCGGTATGGCCAAGGAAACGGCCCATCAGTTGGGAACACCTGTTTCTTCACTGGAAGGCTGGGTTGAAATGCTGAAGGAAGATTCCCGGAATGAAAAGATTGCGCATGAACTGGAAAAAGATGTAAACAGGCTCAGGCTGGTATCAGACCGTTTTGGAAAAATTGGAAGCACACCTCAACTGGAAGAGGTTGACCTTGTTCACCAGATCAACAACATGGTGGATTATATGAGGAAACGAGCGGCAGGTAAGATCGTTTTTGCTGTAAATGATAATGGCCATAAACAAGTAATTGCCAAAATTTCTGCCCCGCTGTTCGATTGGGTGATTGAGAATCTTCTGAAAAATTCATTGGATGCGATGGAAGGCAGGGGCAGTATTACTGTAGACATTCACGACGATAAAAAGACTGTACACATAGATATTACTGATACAGGAAAAGGTATCAGCAGCCAGAATATAGCAAGGGTGTTCAAACCAGGGTTTACCACCAAAAAAAGGGGGTGGGGTCTGGGACTTAGTCTCTCCAGGAGGATCATCAAGCAATATCATAAAGGAGAAATATTTGTCAAACACTCAGAAATCGGAAAAGGAACAACATTCAGAATTGTTCTGAAAAAATAAACCGCTTACATTTGCACTCCTCCCGATAGCTATCGGGATGTTGCCCGGGTGGCGAAATTGGTAGACGCACCACTTTGAGGTGGTGGCGCCCGAAAGGGTGTGCTGGTTCGAATCCAGTCTCGGGCACAAAGGCCTTCAGTTTAGCTGAGGGCCTTTTCTTTCTCTTTTAAGGCTGTAGTTTTAAGTAACTTTCTTGTTTTTCGCAATGCTTTACCAAGCAATAATTTATTTTTCTTTCTGACTTCTATTGCAAGAGTTCCTAGTTTTCTATATTCATCATATGTTTTCGGTAAGTAATCTTTTTTAAAGTGACGAATTCGGGCCAGGAATATCTCATTGTCTTGCCATAATCCAAGATCATCAGTGATTTCATGTAATTCCTTTTCATAAAAAATCACCGGTAATTCGCCGGGAAGCATCCGCACCCAATAAAATATCTTTTTTAAATGCTGCCTCAATTGATGGGGTTGCCGGAGAAGAGTGGGGCTATCGAGTAATTGTGCTGTAATTATTGCTAATGCTTTTTGAACCGTGCCTTCATTTACAAGTAAGGCCTCTTCGTTTATCAAAAGGACTTTAATGCGTCCAGTTTCGTCGTCATTGTATTGCCTGACGGCAATGGCTGTCCATTGTTTTGTTTTTTTCAACATCGATTCTAAGAAAGCAGATAGCTCATGGTAATGAAACCCGGAGTTAGCAATACAGCTTTCCAGCTTCTCGAGGCAAATATCAACATCCCGCTGCCGGCCAGTTATACTGAAAAGTTCATCGGTCTTTCTTATAGGGTTATCCATTAAGGTTTCGCCTGATACCAATATATAAAGTTCAAGAATGGCCCTGAGTTTCTTAACAGACACACGGATATCGTGTATGGCATCTTTAACAGGCTGTTCCTTTATTATTTCCAGGTTTTTCCGGAAGGTCTTTTGTTCATTTTGCCAATGGCCAACTATGAATGCGGGGGTATCCATTTTTATTACCTGGTTTTTACTTCATCAACCTTTTTTCCCAGCCCTCAACTACCCACTTTCTACCTTTTTGTACAACAAGGTGCCCTTCCTGTGTGAGCAGTAAAGCTTGCTTCTCTGTTCCTCCCGGGTATTTCTCATTAATAACACCGCCTTCTTTTAATGTTCGCCAATATGGTGTTGTTTTCTTTACACCTTTCTTTTCCGCTTCTTCGGCAGCATTGGCTGCAATCCAGGAAAAAATACCTGTTGTGATTGGACAGCCGATTTCTGCTTTATGTTTCCGGGCGATTTTTTCTCTTATCCGGTTTATGGTAATGAGTTTTCCGGGCGGAACTCTTTTCATGATGGCATTGACCTCCAGCGGAGAGGGAATAACCATAGTTTTTTTCCCCCATTTTTTTTGCTGTGTGGCTGTAAGCTTAATCACTTTCGGCAGGTCTTTACTGTCATTAAGTTTTTCAATCCAGCTTTTTTTTCTTGTTGCCATTTGGATTGCTGATTTCTAGTGTTTTTCAAACCTTCCTGTTTTCTCTGTAATAGCAATTTGGTAAATAATAGCAGTCAAGCCACGGGTCGCTCTTCTTTCTTCGCTGTTAACCGGTTCGTGAGGCCGGGCAGTTTCACTGGTTAGTTGGGGCTGTAACTTCATCAACATTTTTTGCAAGGCCAGTTCTGCTTCTTCGCCATCTAATTCTGTAAAAGTGCCCCAGGCAATAACACTTTGCCAGTTGGCCATGTTCTTCATTATATCAATTTCAAAACACACTTGAGGATTCTTTCTCATCATTTCAAGCTTCATCCCTTCCCGGGTATGGCAAATGATATTTTGTCCGTCATAAACGTAAGTAACCGGAACTACATAGATTTTTCCATCGGCATAACAACCCAGCCGGCCAACCGACTGGCTATTTAAGAGTTCATCTATTTGTTTGTCGGATAATTTACCAAGCATAGCTACAGTTTACTTAAGCAAGTAACTGCAATTATTTACCAATTCCATTGAGAGGGGTCAGGCAAGATTATGATTTAGTTCAATTTAAGGGAGGAAGGAATAATTGTATTCTATTTTGCCGGTAAGTTGTTTATCGCCATTGAACAATGCCTCTTTTGTTTTCAGGCCTTTACTGTCATAAATATACCTCCAGATCAGGTAGCCAAGGCTTTGGCTGGAGGTAGTCGTTATTTTTTGAATAACCCTGTCAGTTTCGTCATATTCAAACATGATGTCAGGCATCAGTTTCTTTAACCGGGTGTTGTAACGTACAATATCTGAAAGCCTGTTTTTGTCATCATAATAGTAGTAGAGATAGCCGGTTTCGATCCCTTTTCGAAAAGTTCTTTCCTCTCCGATATTTCCATCCTCGTCCTTTGTAAAACGAATCTCTAACGTATCATGGCCTGAATTATCGGCATTATTGATTATGCGCCACATTTTTTCAGGAGTACCATCTGCAGTATAAACCCACAGGTGTATTTCCGTATGATTAAACTGGCTGGCAAAATCAGTAACTGTATTTTGAACTTTGCTGATATTCCCTTTAGCATCGTATTCGTAGCTGGTAGTGTTATCAACAGCGGTAGATGAATCGGCAATACTGATGACCCGGCCTTGTTTATCAAAACGGCTGTACGTAACTGTCTTATTGAGGTCAGCAATACTGGAAATTTTCAGGGCGCTGCCATTTTCTTTAACCTCATGGAATTCTGAAAAACCGGTAGCCTTTGCTCCCCGCTGGTCAAATCCTGTAGCGGAAACTGTTTTTACTTTGTTGGCCACATAGGAAGACATTTGCCGGTTTGTTTCCCGGCTGCCAATGATATCATTGTAATAATACTGGGCATTAATGAATGATGCGATGGATAAAAAACAACCTGTTAACAGGAATTTCATGTGGGTGATATTGTATTGATCGTCAAAGTTACCAGAATTGTTCAGTAACGTAAAAACTGCGGGGGCTTGTATTTTATTTGTACTTATTTTTAAGAAAATTTTACCGTGTCTCATTCTCCCCAACGCAAAGAAAAAGATTGCCTGAACTGTGGCACTATTGTGCAGGGAAAGTATTGCCAAAATTGCGGTCAGGAAAATATTGTGCCACATGAGACCTTCTGGCACATGGTTAAGCATTTTATTTACGACATTACTCATTTCGACAGTAAGTTTTTTGATTCGATGAAGTACTTACTGCTTAGGCCTGGTTTTTTGCCACAGGAATATATGAAGGGCAGGAGAGCCAGTTACCTGAACCCCGTAAAAAAATATGTGTTCACTTCAGCTATCTTTTTCTTGCTTTTTTTCAGCTTTTTTTTAAAAAAGGACACCATTGCGCTCAACATTAGCGGCCCTGTTTCTGCCGATGATAAGGTATTGATTAAAAAGTTTGTTGAAGATGAGCTGGCTAAGGATACCGGTAGTGTGGTTTGGAAGGATGCCCTCCTGATAGTTAATGACACGACAAAGGTTTTGAAGTATACTGATGTCACTTCATTCTGGACAAAGAGCAGTACCATGCGATTCGGCAATAAGGTGTACAAAGGAGTGGCTCAATACGATTCAATTCAAAAAGTATTGCCTTCGGCAGAAAAAGACGGCTGGCTGAAACGAATAGCCATAAGAAAAGCGCTGCAGGTAAATGAAAAATACAAGGATGATCCAAGGACAGGGTTTAATAAACTCAGGGATTCTTTTTTTCATAAGTTGCCCTACCTGCTTTTTGTTTCGTTGCCACTTTTTGCTTTAATACTGAAGCTGCTGTATTTCAGGCATAAGGATCTCTATTATGCAGACCATGGTATTTTTAGTATCTATCATTACATTTTCACTTTCATATTATTGCTGATTGTGTTCTCGTTGGACAGGCTGAATAACCTGGTTAATTGGTCTTTTATGGAAACAATAATGGGTTTAGTTTTTTTATCAGGCGGATTTTACCTGTATAAATCCATGCGGAAGTTTTACAAACAAAGGAGGGCTAAGACTATTTTCAAATTTTTATTGCTGAACCTTGCCGGTCTTATAATGATGGCTTTCCTGTTTTCTTTGTTTGTATTGTTCTCAGTATTTGAAATTTAATCATATTAATATCACATGTCAACTGAAATTGAAATAGCATTCTCCCGTTTAGTAAGTATTATGGATGATCTTCGGGAAAAATGTCCGTGGGATAAAAAGCAAACTATCCAGTCTTTGCGGCAAATGACGATCGAAGAAACTTATGAGCTGGCAGATGCCATCACAGAAAATGACTGGAAGGGCATCAAAGAGGAACTAGGAGATTTGTTATTACATCTTGTTTTTTATGCTAAGATTGGTAAAGAGCAGAACCAATTTGAGCTGCAGGAAGTAATTAATGGCATTTGCGAAAAGCTAATTGCCCGCCACCCGCATATTTATGGTGATGTACGGGTAAATGATGATGAGGAGGTAAAGAGAAACTGGGAGAAGCTTAAGCTGAAAGAAGGCAAGCTGTCTGTCATCAGCGGGGTGCCCAAATCTTTGCCGGCTACTGTTAAAGCGATGCGATTGCAGGAGAAGGCAAAGCAGGTGGGTTTTGAATGGGACAACAAAGAGCAGGTTTGGGATAAGGTAGAAGAGGAAATAGGAGAGTTGAAAATGGCTGTTGCCAGTGGTGATCATTTCAAATCGGAAGAAGAGATGGGCGATTTGATTTTTTCTTTAATCAATTATGCACGGTTTTTGCAGGTTGATGCCGAAAATGCACTAGAGAGAACGAATAAAAAATTCATTCAGCGGTTTACCAAGATGGAGCAGCAGGCCCTGCAAACCGGCAAAAGCCTGAACGAAATGACCCTGCAGGAAATGGATGCCATCTGGAACACCATCAAACAACAGCGATCCGAATAGGTGAAGCCACTCATTAAAAATATTTTCGGGAGAAAGTACAGCCTGCTGGCCCTGGCGGCTTTTCTTTTGGCATTTTCCTTTTTCTTCAATAAGATATACAGTAATCGTTCCTCAGTTACACAGGAAGTAAAAAAAGCTGAAAGTTACCTGCATCAACATCAAAAGGATTTTAATTCTGTGTTGGCTGATACTGGCTTGATTAACCGGCTGCTCGGGAGGACAAGCTCTTTACAGGAGTTTACTTCTCTTACAACAAAACCCTATGGTATCTTCCTTTATTCCAGTGACGATTTTGGAAATACCCGTATGCTATTTTGGAATGATCAGCTGACAGTACCCCCTGATGAATTGTTGGCTTCGGAAGACGGTGAGTATTTCGATAAGCTTCCAAACGGTTGGTATTTCATCAGTAAAAAAACGCTGCAGGCAAAGCAGGGCAGAACGCTTGCTTTTGCGCTGATTCCTGTTCGGTCAGAATTTTTTATTGAAACTGACTATTTACCAGAGCATTTTTCCTTTGGAAGAACTGCCGATAAAAGGGTTCGGATCAGTAAGGAACCTACTGAATTTGCTGTTAAATCGCTTTCAGGTATGCCGATTTTTTACCTGGCTAAAAAAACAGCGAATGCAGTTCCTTATAATGACAGCCTCAGCATTTACTTGCGCCTTGGCGCAATTTTGCTTTTATTAATTTTTTTCTACAGGTACTCTGAGTCGTTCGCCGGGAAAAGCGGAGCATGGAGAGCCATTGGCTTATTAGCATTGTTGTTGCTAGCTATTCGGTTGGTTAGCTACTTTTACCCGGGCTTACTAAACCTGAGGCAATTTGAGTTCTTTAGTCCGCTTATATACGGTTCCAATGTAATTCAACGATCGTTGGGCGACCTGGTGATCAATTCTATTCTGTTCTGTTGGTTGGTTTTATTTGCCTGGTCAAAATTGAAAAATGAAGAAGATCTTTCAAAGAGCTTTTCTTTTCGTTCAAAGATTATCGCTGGCCTTTTGGCATTAGTACTTTTGATTTTTTCGACATTTATACTGGCGTCAGTTATCCGAAGTTTAGTTGCAGATTCTAAAATTTCTTTTGATGTAACCAATTTTTTCAGCCTCAACCAATACACTATCGCAGGGTTTTTTGTGCTTGCTTGTCTTTCTTTGTCTTACTACTATTTCTCTCAGCTATTGTTCAGGCTTATTTTCCCTTTGCTTATGGAGCGGCGCTTCTTGGTTTACTTTATCATTGGGTTTGCAGGGCTGTTATACCTGACAACCCGATCGGGCAACCCTGAAGTGTTATTTTATCTTCCGGTTTTAATATGGTTACTGGTTTACACCTGGCTAATCAATAGTAAAGGAGTATTTCTTAACCGGATTAGGATAAATATTGCGAGTATATTAACCTGGATATTTATTTTTTCAGCATCTATTGCTGCAATCATGCTTTCTCAAAACTCAAAAGTAGAATGGGAGAAAAGAAAATCAATTGCTGAAAAGCTTGCGGTGCAGACCGATCCATCAAGTGAAATGATGATGAGCATAGCGGTAAAGTATCTTGACAATGATTTTCTGAGCGAAAATTTCTCTCGTTTTCATAAGGAGGAGGAAGGCCAGGTACTGCGGGATAGTATCATTACCGGCAATTACAGTGGTTTTTTGAATAAGTATGACACCCGGCTTTATGTTTATGATTCTGCCAACCGGGCACTTTATAACGAAGACCCCACCAGCTATGAAGCGCTGAATGTAATCTTCACTGTACAGTCAAAGCCTACGGCAACAGAGGGATTGTATTATTATGAAACTTCGTTTGACAAGTTTAATTACATCATTCGAAGAGAAGTGAAAGATACTGCCGGTAAAAAGATGGGGTCGTTCTTTATTGTTTCCAACCTTAAAAATTTCAGTCGTGATGCGTTGTTCCCCGAATTATTCCGACAGAGCAAAGGCACTGATCCTGAAAATTCTCCCATCTATTCCAACGCAGTTTATATAAAAAACAGGCTGGTGTCA
>Ga0114938_1002497_pt1 | contig 11562 bp, 7 predicted proteins | sample AshMeaBigSpring_FD_88675 | JGI IMG/M metagenome (GOLD analysis project Ga0114938, IMG submission 88675) | Groundwater microbial communities from Big Spring, Nevada to study Microbial Dark Matter (Phase II) - Ash Meadows Big Spring | ecosystem: Environmental > Aquatic > Deep subsurface >...
CACTACATCAGCTGCATTTATATATAATGTCATTTGATCAGGGCTTATATTATCTATGATTAGTTCAAGATGCGTAGTAGGGATTTTTTCCATTACGAACTGAATAGCTTTTTGCGCTATATCTACTCGCTTAATAGTAGGATTGGAAGCTACCATAAGTATGATGTATAAATCATTATGCCAATGTAATAAATATCTACATTGTTGCTTATCTTGAGGCTGAAAAAGTTCTATATCTATACCCATAGGCAATACAATAGATTTTGATTTTGCTTTTGTAAAAAATAATTTTTCTTTCAAGGCATTGCTAACACATATTATTTTTTTTGCACTAAGAGAGGCGATATTGGATAGCAGTCGTGAAATAAAATATCGGGGATAATACCAAGGAATGGGTTGCTGTAAATCACTGCCATGAAAAGTGATAATGAAATTATTATGAAAAATCAAACTACAAATAAATGCAGTGACCGTACCATAATGTGCATGTAGGACATCTGGTTGCCATTGTGTGCAATATTTTTTTATTTCAAAATACTTTTTTAGAAGATAGAAAACTTGGAATCGAGAATGCAGAAAAAATGTGCTCACATCATGTCCTGCTTTGATTAAGGCTTCAGCTTGCCGTCGAGCGAATATCATGTTCACTCCTTGTCCGGTTCCAGGTATGACCATGAGTATTTTCATCGTAAAATATTCTATGATCTTAATTGATATATACGTTGTATGATATCTACTACTTTCAAGCCTTCTAGAGCATTGGTGGTAGGGGCTGTTTTGCCCGATAGGGTGTCTACCACATTTTCAAACACAAAATGATGATTGGCAGCACTCCCTTTATATTCACCATAATCATTGGGAGGATTACTAGGTGCTAATGCAGGCATAGTATAGTTTTCAATATGGCAATATTCGACTGACTCCATATATTGCCCTCCCACTTTGAGACTTCCCTTACTGCCTATAATAGTAATACTGCTTTCCAGATTTTTGTCCCAGACAGATGTAGAATAATTGATGCTGCCTATACCGCCATTTACAAAGCGGAAATTTACAAAACCACTATCTTCAAATTCTGTATAATCATGATTATTATTTATAAAATTTGCTTTAATATCTGTGATATCTCCGCATAACCAGTACATTATATCAATGAAGTGAGAAAATTGGGTAAATAAGGGACCTCCATCCATATGGAGTGAGCCTTTCCAACTGCTTTTTTTATAATACCGCAAATCTCGGTTCCAATAGCAATTGACTTGTACTTGAAAAATAGTGCCTATAATACCCCGGCTTATAATATCCTTGAGCCATACGCTAGGAGGTGAGTAACGATTTTGCATAACACAGAATACCTGTCTATGTTTTTGTAAAGCGGTATGCAATATTTCTTCGCATTTTGATTTATTTAATCCTAGAGGTTTTTCGCATACTACATGGAAGTTGTATTGCAAAGCCATAAGCGAATGTTCTGCATGAAGACCATTAGGAGTGCAGATACACATCACGTCTATTTCTTTATGAGATTCTAATAGCTTCCCTATTTCTAAATAAAAGGGAATTTGCAAATGTGTACTAGCATAACCTTGTTGTGAAGGATCGATATCACAAACAGCAATTAGTTCGCAATGTGGATTATTACGGATTATCTCCGCATGTCGCTTGCCTATAAATCCCAATCCAATTATTCCAAATTTTATCATAATAAAGATACTACTCGATTCTATATACTTATAAGATTTCTAACATTTTTTGTAATGCTTCTTGCCATATACGAATATTATATGCAAAAGTATGTTTGAATTTACTTTTGTCAAAAACAGTATATGATGGACGTTGAGCTAGTGTAGGATATTGCGCAGAGCTAATGGGTAATACATTGATTTTCTTATTTGATATTCTAAATATCTCCTTCGCAAATTCATACCATGAGCAAAAACCCTCATTAGAAAAATGATAAATGCCTCCATTATGAGTAAATTTATCAGTATGAATGATATAAAAAATTGCCTGAGCTAGATCATAAGCATAAGTAGGGCATCCAATCTGATCATGTACTACACTTATCGTATCTCTCTCATTAGCTAGGTGCAACATGGTCTTTACAAAATTAGATCCATGGGTAGAGTAGAGCCATGAGGTACGTATGATATAAAAGTGAAGGGCATTTAAATTTGCAATTATGAACTTTTCAGCTTTATATTTACTAGAACCATAAACGCCTAGTGGATTGCATATATCAGTTTCTTTATAGGGTATGACCTGTCTGCCATCAAAAACATAATCCGTAGAGATATGTATAAGATGTAATCCGAAACTTTGGCAAATAAGTACTAAATTTTTTACTCCCTCATAATTAATCAAATTGCATTGTTCTACATTTGTTTCAGCCCTATCTACTGCTGTATATGCAGCTGTATTGATGATGATATTTATATCGTATGTGCTACAATATACTTTTAATGCATCTATATTAGTTATATCTAAGGTCTGTCTTGTAGTGAAATGGAATTTATAAGTATTATTGCTTTCGGTTGCTATTTTTTTTAATTCATAACCCAATTGACCGCCGGCTCCTGTTACCAATATATTCATCTGTAATATTATAATTGGTCAAAATAGCCTAATTGTAAATCTTTCTCGCTAATTATCATTTCATGTTCATGTAGCATCCAATCTATATTGAGTTGTCGATCATTATATCGTATTCCTGACTCATATAATGGGGCATAAGGATTATCTATTTTATAAAGCACTGTTGCTGTTTCACTAAGCACAGCATATCCATGAGCCATACCTCTAGGTATAAGGAGTTGCTTATGATTATGAGCACTTAGTATGACGGAATAACTCTGTCCATAAGTAGCCGATTCTTTACGGATATCTACGGCTACATCTTGTATTTCGCCTTCTATCACGCATATTAATTTAGCTTGAGCATATTCATTTTTCTGAAAATGTATTCCACGTATGACACCTCTTATGGATTGGGCTTGATTGTCTTGAATAAAATTATAATCGAGCTTATTTTCTTTAAGAAAATTATTTTTAAATGCTTCCATGAAATAACCACGATTATCTCTGTGTATTTGGGGCTGGATTAAATATAAATCTGCTATTGGGGTATCAATAAGTTTCATTAGGTTTTTGCTTTAATGCATCACGTACAATTTTATACATGCAAATTAAAACTATAGCAGTGATAAATCCTACTATTAATCCTGTAATTACATACTTTTTATAACTATAATAATTAATTTTTAGTGGATACGTTGGGGAATCTATTATTTGTAGCAAAGGTGCCTGTGATGATAGATTATAACGAGCGATTTCTGCAGCTTTGGCTGTCTCTGCATACATACTATTGAGGATAGATATCTCTCTTTGCATTCGTAGCTCATCGACTCGTGTCTCGGCTTTTATGCTTAGCATATTTTTATCTTTCTCAGATGCTAATTGTGATTCTTTGCTTGTTAATATCATTCTAAGCGAATCCATTTTATATTTTAGTTTTTCATAACTAGAGCTTACTTTTTCGGTAGTGCGACCTATATAAAAATCGGAAAGAGAATTCATGTGTGCTATTAAAAATTCTTTACAAAATTCTTCATTAGTGGCATTCATACTAATGGTGATGATACCTGAAGTACTAGGTATAGCATTTATCATTTGACTGCATGCATTGGCAACGGAGTTGAGTACTTTATTTTGTGATCTTTCAAAATTATTGAAATCGGGATCAGTAAAAATATAAGATAAGGTATCTGTTGTATCATTTTTTGATTTGAAAAGGGTTTGGTAATGATTGATAAAAAAATCTGGTTTGCCATCTATAGTAGCGACTTTGAATAACGTAGTCGAAAGTATTTTGCGAGTACGCAATAATTCGATAAGTTTTTTTTCGCTTGGTGCCGTTGCTGCACCTGTACTGCCTAATCCAAATTCTTTGCTTAATAAATTCAGTGCTTGACTGCTTACGCCTGTATTACCACTCTGGTCATTGAGCATAAAAGATAATTTGGCGGTGTAGTCTTTTCTTACGATGTCTTTATATTTTTGATATTGATAGTAAGCACATCCCGCCATAAGGATCAATACAATATAAAATTTAAATATAATTTCTTTTATAAAATCCCTTGCAAGTAAAATAAACTCTCGTAAAGTCAAATAGTTATGTTCGGGTATTGGTAATTGACTCATATTGTTATTTTAAATGATATAATTATCAGCTATTTTTATTTATTATTGGTAGCAATAAGTAGTGTAATAATGGTAGTAACTGAAGTAGCAATAGGAGCAATTATAGCAGCCCAGTCTGTTTCTTTCTTATTACGGTATTTACCTATAGCCCATAGCTCTGGGTGTTCGTATTTGAATTTCATGGGTACTATAATGGTAGCTCCATTCTCAACTATTGGATAATTTTTGAGACCCAAAATATTAGTAGGTCGCTCTGCTTTACCACCTGGCTGTACTATGGAAGTATTGCGACGACTAGCTTCTCTACTAAATCCTCCGGCATATTTCTCAATATAATGATAGGCAGATTTACGTCCATCATAAGGGACTTTGATTTCGTCTTTTTCACCTATTTTACAATAGTTGACAGCGCCTTTTATTATTATGACTTGATCAAATGTAGGTATAATGATACTGTCACCAAAGGATAATACAATATTGTGTTTTGAGTTCTTAAATGATTTGAGGTCTTTTATTTTAATTGATATTTGATTGTTGCCAGTTAGGTCACTTTTGCGAAATACTTTTATCCCTTCTATATAGGCAAAATCTGTAAGACCGCCAGCTTTGATGATCATATCATAGAGGGTCTCTTTGGTGTTATTGAGCGGGTATTCACCCGGATAGACTACTTCTCCATTTATTTTTATAGTTCGGTGCATTTCGTAATATGGTTTACGACGGATGAACACTTGATCATAAGGTTTTAATTTATATGCCGAAGCATAAGCATCTATTTTCCTATCCTTACTTATACGAGTTTCAAATACTTTTTCTCTGGTAGGTGATGAATTAGTGCGATTCCCTTCTAGATTTACTATACGATATATTTCAATCAGATTATCACCTGATTCTACTTTTAATCCACCACCCATGAGTATAATATCACGTATAGTAATATCCTCTGCAAAATCAAACTCTCCAGGTATATTTACAGCTCCATATACGCCTACTCTGTATGAAGTGCGAAACGTATTGGAAGAAAAAACTTGAATCGTATCTCTATCAAATAGAGGGACATTGGCTTCGCTATAAGGTTCTGCAAGTGCTTTTTCTATATCTACATGTAATATTTTTTTTGACAAATCTTTATTGAAGCGGATAATAAATGCTGTACTCTGATATGCCCTCTCTGCTAAGCCTCCAGCTTTGCGTATAGCATCCGATACTTTATCACCTATGCTGTAGCTATAGTTGCCTGCACTCGTTACACCATTTCCTTGTACAAATACATAATTTTTGGGTATATTATTGATGACATTTACATAAATACTATCTCCATTAATAAGTTTGAAATCCTTACCCGTTCTTTTTACACTATCTATATTTATGCTAAAGTATTTAATATCTTTATCCGTAAATCTACGTATAGTTACATATTCTTTATAAGCATTGGCTTTATAACCTCCTGCATATTTTATTAAATCTAATAGGCCTTCATTATCTAGCATTTCATATTTAAAAGGTTTCTTAATGGCACCAGCTATACTTACTATATTACCTTGTGGTGGTACTACAATATAATCATTGTTTTCTATAAAATAATCCATATTGGCTGTAGGATCGATAAGATATTTATATACATCTAAAGTCTTGATAGTTTTACCATCTCTCTTTACATATATTTTTCTTAATGAACCTGTTTGAGTAGGACCTTCCATCTCTACCAGTATATTAAAAACAGTATTACTGGACGACATTTTATAGGTGCCAGGATTAAAGACATCTCCGACTACATTGACCATGACTGTAGCTGCGCTGCTTACTCTTACTTCTACTGTAGAGCTTTGTAGATTATAAGTAGAAGAAAGTCTTGATTTTATAACTTGACGTGCTTTGGCTACGGTAAGCCCTTTTACATAGATATACCCCACTACTGCTGTCTTGATAGAGCCGGTCTCATCCACCACTAAGTTATCATTATATTCTGCACCACCATATATGCTGATATTGATTTCATCGCCAGTGCTTATCACATAGCTTTCAGGTACTTTAGTAAAAGTATTCTGATTGATGATACGTAATTTATTGCGTCTAAAAAACTCTTGACCATGCACGACAGCAAGAGGTAATTTCAAGGCTTTTTCTATTATTTGCCATTTTTGCAATTCCACTAAATCAATGTATTCCAATAAGGTGGTATCTCGACTACTATTATATCGCAGACCGTATCGAGCAAATTCTAATTTTAGTTTTTCTTCTTCCATCTGAGCCATACGCTTTTTAAGCATTTTGAGGCTATCGCTAGTACTTTTTAATCTTAAAAGCCTACTTATACTTTCCTCATCAACTCCTATTTTGCGCAACTCATTGGGATTGGTAGAAACTTGCTTATCTAGATTGAATGTATCTTGAGGGTTGTAATAATTAAATTGATTTGGGTCATATCCTTTATTTTTTATATACTTATCATAGCTATCATAACTATAAGGATTTTGATTTGAATTAGAGCTTGGATTACTGCCTGTTGGTTGAGCATTTATAATAAACGATACCAAAAGAAGAAATATAGTAAAAAGGCATTTAATATTGAATTTCATGCTGAAATATTTAAAACTTGGGATAAAGATACATATTGTTTTTGATTAAAAAAAATAACGTTAGACTTCTGATTAATATTTATTGTAAAACGATTGTTTTAGTAATTTATTGTTATATTATTAAATTAATAGAATATTGATAATATATTATTACTTTTTATAATTACTTATAGCTAGGATTTAATGGACGTATTTCAATATCACTTATAAGTGCCTCTGTGGGCATACGCAGACAATCTATTATCACTTGTGCTATATCTTCGGCTCGTAGCATACTAGGATTGGCGTTTACATTTGGGTATTGTTCAAAAAAATCGGTATTGACGCTACCAGGATAAATACAAGTAACTTTTATATTAGTACCTTTCAATTCTTTTTGTAGTGATTGAGAGAACCCACGCACCGCAAATTTAGTTGCAGCATAGCCACTCGCCTCAGATATACCAGTTAATCCTGCTATACTACTTATGTTAAAAATATAACCTGTATTCATATATTTCATATCAGCTACTATTTGTTTGCAACAATAAAATATAGCATCTATATTGGTATATTGCATAGCCTTCCAATCATCGATGGTCAGGTCTTCCATAAGTTTAAATATACCTATTCCAGCATTATTGATGAGGATATCAATTTTTTTAAATTGATTTTTTATGGTAGCAAAAGTAGTAGTAACATGATCATAATCAGTCACATCACATGACATACTTGTATAGTTAGGGTGAATTAAGTTATCGCCTTTGCGACTCAATCCAATTACACGATAATTATTCTCCAGGAGTTTTTCTACAATAGCTCGCCCGATGCCACGGCTAGCACCGGTGACTACAGCTACGGGAAAATTTGTAATCATAGCATTGATTTATATGCAAAAATCATTACAAGCTAAGATTATTATTCGTTAATCCTTCACATTTTTCAACAAAAAATAAACTCTTTTCAACAATTTTATTTTATGATAATAAGTCATTTAATAGCTTGTAAATGTAATTTAGCAAACATTTTGACATGTTGAATTTCAAATAAATATAATGGCAAAGATTATATGAGACTCAAAACACTAGAAGTAAAAGGATTAAAAAGTTTTGCTGAATCTACTGTTGTTCATTTCAATGAAAACATAACCGGTATAGTAGGTCCTAATGGATGTGGTAAATCTAATATTATAGATGCTATACGTTGGGTGCTTGGCGAGCAGAAACCTAGTAAATTGAGAGTTGAGAAAATGGAGGATTTGGTATTTAATGGTACTAAAAATCGTAAGCCATGTAGTATGGCAGAAGTATCTCTAACATTTGAGAATACAAAAAATATTTTATCAACTGAATACAGTATGGTTAGTATTAAAAGAATATTGTATCGTGGAGGTGATAGTGAATACCGCATCAATGATGTAACTTGTCGATTAAAGGATATTCAGAATTTATTCTTAGATACTGGGGTCAATGCTGATAGTTATGCGATCATCGAGCTCGCTATGGTTGATGATTTATTAAAAGATATAGATAATTCTCGTCGTAAAATATTTGAACAAGCAGCTGGTATTAGTAAATATAAATTACGTAAAAAAGAAACCCTTAATAAACTCTCATCAACAGATATTGATCTCAATCGTATATTGGATTTACTCATGGAGATAGAAACTAATTTAGCTGCATTAGGGCGACAAGCTAAACGAACGCAACAATATTACAAACTCAAAGAGACATACAGAGATTATAGCATTCAATACGCCGTGTTAGTCTTGAAATCATTTAAAAATGATAGAGATGTACTGATAAGGCAAGAAGAAGAGGAGCTAAATAAAAAACGTAAAGTAGAATCCGAATTATTGAGAGTAGAAAGCCAATTAGATAAACTCAAAAGGGATGCTATATCATACGAACAGTCACTTTCAACATCACAAAGATCACTAAATGAATTTCTAGATATATTACGAGCTAAGGAAAGTCAAAAATCTATCCTCAAGCAAGGTATCGAATTCATAAACGAACGTAAAGCTAATCTTATCGATCAGAACACAAAAAACACAGAAGCACTCCATGTAATAGATAAAAGTATAAAGGCTATATTTAAGACTATAGATACAGAAGCTACCTGCCTTAGTGATCTTGACTTACAATTGCGTGAAGTGACACTAAGTCGTAATAACTCAGAAATATACATGCAAGAGAAAAGTGAAGCCCTCCTTCATTTACAACATATATATAAAAATACCGAACAACAATTTAATGACCTTGAAAAGAATATAGCCGTAAGTCAAAGTCAAAAAAACAATAATATAAAAAATATACAAGTACGCAAAGATGAAGCTGATACAAAAACTAAAGAACTCGATGAGCTCAAAGTAAAAATGACCGAAGCTCTAGCTCAAAAAAAATGTATAGAAGAAAACTTATATATACAACAAAACCAGGAGGAAATGCTACAAAATAGAATTTTGGAATTGAAGCATAAAATAGATGTGCATCGTCAACTATTAAATGATGAAAATCGTAGCCTTACCTCATTACAAGCAGAATATAATCTGATCAAGAGATTGGTCGACAATATGGAAGGCTACCCCGATAGTATCAAATATCTTAAACAAAAACACAATCCATTGAGACATGCACCATTGCTGGGTGATATCATAAGGTGCGACGAATCTCACAAATCAGCCATAGAAACTATATTGGATCATCAGCTGCATTACTTTATAGTCGAGACATGGGAAGATGCATATCAGGCTATTAATGTATTGGATGAAAAGCAAAAAGGTAGAGCTAATTTTTTTATCCTAGAAGAATTAGATAATATCACCATAAAATCATTTGATCATAAAGGATATACTCCTTTATTATCTAAAATAGAAACAGATAGTAAATATGTAAAATTAGTTCAGTATTTATTAGGTCATGTGATTCTCGTAGATGAGACATGGGATAGAAGTGAGAGAATTAATACACTTAGTTATGTAACAATGGATGGCAAATATTTTTCTAATACCATAACATTATCTGGTGGCGCAATAGGAATATTCAAAGGCAGTAAATTGGGTAAATCTCGAGAATTGGAAAATCTGAAAAAAGAAATCCAATCTCAAGTATCAAAAATGGACAATATTGAAAATATAATATATAAGCATCAAGATGAAATCACGCAGCTCAATCAGCAAAGTCAATCCCCGATAATAAACGAAACTATAAGTCAATATAACCAATCTAGTAATCGAGTATTGCAATTGCAGACTCAAATAGAACAATATCAAAATTTTCTGAATAATTATGATTTACAATTTAATACTCTAGAAGAGGAAATAATACTATTGGACTCACAGATAGCATGTATGCAAACGGAATATTACAGCACGCAAACTAGACGCAATGATGAAGCTATGCTTGTGCAAAACGCCAATACAGATTTTATTATTTCCTCTAATAAGTATAATGAACTAAAAGACCAATACAATCAAATTAATCTCAATTTTCATCAGCAAGAAAATAGATTGAATAACTTTAGAAGTGAATTGCAATATAAAAATGAGCAAATAAATTCATTACAACAAGGATTGGATGAAAACACTACACATCTCAATCAGCTGCTAGAAGAAATCACTCAAAAAGAATATGAACAGAAAATCCTCGAAGACGAACTACAAATAAAATATCTAGATAAAGAAAAACTCGAACTTCAAGTCAATAGTAAAGAGCAGGATTTTTATAATATAAGAAATCAAATCTCCGACTTAGAGAAACAAGCCAAAGATAAAAGTAAAAATAAAGAGTTGAGCGATACACAATTGAATGCTCTTAAGGACAAAGCCAATGAATTGAAATTTCAATATACATCAGTACATGAACGATTGCAGATAGAATTTAATCTCAATATTAATGATATACTCAATCATCCAGAATTCGTAATAAATGAAAATGCGGATGTTGACGAACTTAAAAATAATGTAGCGGCACAAAGGAAACGACTTGAAAATTTTGGCGAGTTCAATCCTATGGCTGTAGAAGCATATAATGAGATGAAAATACGCTATGACAATATCGTTGCGCAAAAACACGATCTGGAGATGGCCAAAAACTATTTGCTACAAACAATACGAGAAATAGATGCGGTTGCCAAGGAAAATTTTATGGATGCATTTGTCAAAATTAGGGAAAATTTTATACGGGTCTTTCGCAGCTTATTTATAGATGAAGATCAATGTGACCTTTTGTTAGAAAATCCAGATGACCCATTAGAATCGCCTATTGTGATAATAGCAAAACCTAAAGGCAAACGTCCGCAGAATATTTCTCAATTATCAGGTGGGGAGAGGGCTCTCACAGCTACAGCATTATTGTTCTCTATTTATTTATTGAAGCCAGCACCTTTTTGTATTTTTGATGAGGTAGATGCACCATTAGATGATACTAACATAGATAAATTTAATAAGATAATAAAGGAATTTAGTAATAATTCACAGTTTATAGTTGTAACACATAATAAAATCACAATGACAGCTGTAGATGTTATTTATGGTGTTACTATGGCCGAACAAGGAGTGAGTAAGCTAGTACCTGTAGATTTTCGTCATTTGAATTAATTCAATAAATAGTAATACCAATGTGATTTATAAATTATGCTAATAATTATAAACCCTTCCGTGGTAAATGCCGATTTAATAAATGTAACAGACCATTCTTTTACGTATATCCTTTAGGTATAAAAAGTGATATTAATACCTATTTAGGATACCTTATTAACAATTCATATTTATTATAGTTATATCAATAGAAATAAATTTAAA
>Ga0114938_1002498_pt1 | contig 11559 bp, 7 predicted proteins | sample AshMeaBigSpring_FD_88675 | JGI IMG/M metagenome (GOLD analysis project Ga0114938, IMG submission 88675) | Groundwater microbial communities from Big Spring, Nevada to study Microbial Dark Matter (Phase II) - Ash Meadows Big Spring | ecosystem: Environmental > Aquatic > Deep subsurface >...
AATTGCGGTTTGCCTTCGTCGAGGAGGATCGCTCCCGACTGTCGCTGACGCGTCGACGAGAACACGATGCGCCCGTCGGGCAGGTAGTGCGGCGCCACGTCGTGGCCTTCCTCGGCGACGATGTCCGAGGGAATCACGCGACGCAGCTGACGGGCCTGGACGTCGTACTCCCAGATGTTCCAGGTCGGCTGGTCCTCGGGATCCGCGCCTTCGATGAGTGGCTCGTGCAGGGCGAAGACGAGCTTCGTGCCGTCGAAAGACGGTTCGACGTCGCGCACGTCGCCGAGGCCCTGGGTGATCTCGACCGTCACGTTGCGCTCTGCCGAGGAAGGCGACGCGCGGTCGCGCACGAAGAGATCAGCCCCCGGCTGGAAGTCGAGCAGCTCGCGAACGTCGGGCGTCGCGACGTCGTCCGCGGGGACCGGGCGCTTCACGTAGGCGATCGGGAAGTCGAGCACGACCGGATCGGGGTCCTGGCCACCGCCCGGACTCGCGCCGCCGCCGTCGCTGCTCGTGCAGCCGGCAACGATGCCCGCGAGCAGCACGGCCGCGGCCATGGCGAGAGACCGCGGCGCTCCGGCGAGCTCTGCAGAGAGTCTGCGCATCTGAATTTTCCTCGGTGACGGTTTCCCCACGGCACCCACGCCGTGCGGCGCACTTTGTCTCACAAGCGGTGCACTCCTCCACGCGACGGCCGTCGTTGTGTGAGCGGACTCTCAATACGCGGCCGCTCCCGTCGTTGTGTGAGCGGACGCTCACGACACGGCCGTGCGCCGCGATGTGTGAGCCGACTCTCAGTACGGCGCTCTCGGCTTGGCGGCTTCGCCGTCACGGCCCACATTCCGCGCCCATGGCCGGCATCCGGCCGGGAGAGAGTGACGATGCGCTCGATAACGCTCGCACGATACGGGCTCGCGAAGCTGCGACTTGCGGCGCTTGCCGCGTGCATCGCGCTCGCGGCCCTGCCGCCGGCGCCCGCGCTGGCGGATGCGCGAACGCAGGCGAAGCGCCTGCACGATCGCCTCGCCGGTGTGCCGCCGACGGAGTCCGTGCTCACGTCGATGGCAAACGACGTGGCGGCTGGCCGCTCGCTCGACGCGGCCTACACCGCGATGGACAACCGGGCCTTCTACGACGTGACGCTGAAGAACTTCGCCATGCCGTGGACGAACCGCGACCAGACGGTCTTCGCGCCGCTGAACGACTACGTCGCAACCGTGATCGGCATGGTGCGCGACGACGTGCCGTTCGACTCGGTGCTGTACGACGACGTCCTCTATGTCGGCAGGAGCGGGCTTTCGGTGCCCGCGTACTCACCGGCGAGCAACGATCACTACGCTGCGCTCGAAGCGCAGAGCATCAGCCTCAAGGACAACCTCGTGCGGACGACCCAGTCGGCCGTGAACGGGCTGCCGCCCGACGCGACCGCCGGTGTGATCACGACGCGTGCCGCCGCCGAGGCGTTCTTCGTCGCCGGCACGAACCGCGCGATGTTCCGCTACACGCTGATGAACCACATGTGCCGCGACCTCGAGGAGGTTCACGACACGACCCTGCCACCGGACCGCGTCCGCCAGGACGTGAGCCGCAGCCCCGGCGGCGACAGTCGCCTGTACCTGAACAACTGCGTCGGCTGCCACAACGGCATGGACCCCATGACCCAGGCCTTCGCGTACTACGACTGGGATGCGACTGCGGGCCGCATGGTGTATTCGCCGGGCGTCGTACGCCCCAAGTACTTCAACAACAAGGACACGTTCAAACCGGGCTACTCGACGCCGGACGACCACTGGGACAACTACTGGCGGAAGGGTCGCAATTCGCTGCTCGGCTGGGATCCAGCGCTGGCGGGCTCCGGCCAGGGTGCGAAGTCCCTCGGCCGCGAGCTCGCGCGCACCGACGCCTTCGCGACCTGCCAGGTGCAGAAGGTCTTCAGGAACGTCTGCTTCCGCGACCCGAGCGACGCCGCGGACCGTGCCAGGGTCCAGGCGATGGTCGGATCGTTCAAGGCCAGCGGCTACCAGCTGAAGCGCGTGTTCGCCGAAGCCGCGACCTACTGCATGGGTGACTAGGGGAGACCGCCATGACCGCCGCACAATCGCGAGCCTGGTTGATCCGCGTCACCATCGTGGTCGTCATCGCGCTGCTGCTCGCGGGCTGCGGCGGCGGCGCCGAGACGACGGAGAACCCGATCACGTCCGGCGGACCGCCGCCGACGTACATCGGGCCCGCGCCGGCTACGGCCGACGTGCAGGCCTTCAAGATCAACGTCTGGGACAACCTGAAGGCCGGCAACCGCTGCGGGCAGTGTCACGTGAGCGGCGGCCAGGCGCCGCAGTTCGTGCGCCAGGACGACGTGAACCTCGCCTACGCCGCGGCCAATCCGATCGTGAATCTCGCCTCGCCGCGCGACTCGCGGATGGTCCAGAAGGTCGGCGGGGGCCACAACTGCTGGCTCGCGAGCCCGGATGCCTGCGCCGACATCCTCACGACGTGGATCTCGGCCTGGGCCGGTGCGAGCGGCGGCAGCGGCGTGCAGGGTGTCGTGCTCAAGGCGCCGGTCATCAAGGATCCGGGCTCGAGCAAGAGCTTCCCGGCTTCGCCCGCCCTCTTCGCATCGACGGTCCATCCGTTGCTCACGGAGTACTGTTCGCGCTGCCACACGTCGTCGGCGTCGGCTGCGCAGTCGCCATACTTCGCTTCGACTGACGTGGACGAGGCCTACGCGGCCGTCAAGACCAAGCTCAACCTCGATCAGCCGGCCCAGTCGCGGCTGGTGCTGCGGTTGCGCAGCGAGTTCCACAACTGCTGGAGCGATTGCGCGGCGAACGCCAGCGAGATGGAGGCGGCGATCGCCTCGTTCGCAGGCCAGGTGCCGCCCACGCAGATCGACTCCTCGCTCGTGCTGTCCAAGGCGCTCGGGCTGTACGACGGCATCGTCTCGAGCGGCGGCAACCGCTATTCCGCCAACATCATCGGCCTGTGGGAGTTCAAGACCGGACGGGGCAGCGTCGCCTACGACACGAGCGGCGTCGACCCGGCCCTCGACCTCACGCTGTCGGGCGACGTCACCTGGGTGGGCGGCTGGGGCATCAACGTGCGCAGCGGCAAGGCGCAGGGATCGACGGCGGCGAGCAAGAAGCTGCACGACCTCATCGGGGCCACGGGCGAGTACTCGGTCGAGGCGTGGGTGGCGCCCGGCAACGTCGCCCAGGAGGACTCGCGCATCGTGTCCTACTCGGGCGGCACGACCAGCCGCAACTTCACACTGGGGCAGACGCTCTACAGCTACGATTTCTACAACCGTTCGACCGGCACCGACCAGAACGGCGACCCGAAGCTCACGACGTCCGATGCTGACGAGGACCTGCAGGCGACCCTGCAGCACGTCGTGGCGACCTACGACCCGGTCAACGGCCGCCGCATCTACGTCAACGGCGAGTTCACGGAGGACGCGGACCCGTCTGCGGGCGGCACGCTGTCCGACTGGGACGACACGTTTGCCTTCGTGCTCGGCAACGAGGTCTCCGGAGACCGTCAGTTCCAGGGCGTGTTCCGGCTGGTCGCCGTCTACAACCGCGCGCTCACGCCGCAACAGATCCAGACGAACTTCCAGGCCGGTGTCGGCGAGAAGTTCTACCTGCTGTTCTCGGTGAGCCACCTCGTCGACGTGCCGCAGGCCTACCTCATGTTCGAGGTGAGCCAGTTCGACAGCTTCAGCTACCTGTTCGACAAGCCGACCTTCATCAGCCTCGACCCGGCCGCGAAGCCGGGCAGCATCCCGATCGCCGGCATGCGCATCGGCATCAACGGCGTCGAAGCCGCGGTGGGCCAGGCCTACCGCACGCTCGACACGACCATCACGGACTCGCAGTACGGGCCGCTCGGCCAGCCGCTGTCGACCGTCGGGACCGTGATCGGGCTCGAGAAGGGGCCCGAGTCGGACGAGTTCTTCCTCACCTTCGACGTGCTGGGCTCGCACACGAACGTACGGCTCGACCCGATCCCGCTCGCGCCCGCCCCGCCGCCCGACGTGCAGCGCCCGGCGGACATCGGCCTCCGGGTGTTTGACGAGATCAATGCCACGATGGCCGAGCTGACCGGCGTGAGCCCGCAGACGCCGGCGGTGAAGGCGACGTACGACACGGTCAAGCAGTCGCTGCCCACGGTGGAAAGCATCGATACCTTCGTGTCGGCACACCCCGTCGCGATCGCGCAGCTCTCCATCCAGTACTGCAACGCGCTGGTGGACGACGCGACCGCGCGCGCGGCCTACTTCCCGGGGTTCGACTTCGCGGCGAGCCCGGCGGTGGCCTTCGCGCCCTCTGGCCGCGCCATCGTGCTCGATTCGCTGGTGGGCCACATGATGCGCTCGAACCTCGCCACCGAGCCGGACGCCGCCGACGTGCGCGGCGACCTCGACACCCTGATCACGACGCTCGCGGCCTGCGGCAGCAGCTGCCCGGCGGGGCGCACGCCGATCATCGTCAAGGCGAGCTGCGCGGCCCTGCTCGGCAGCGCCGTCACGCTGGTCCACTGACGCGCCGTCGCACCGAGGAACCTGACATGATCATTCGCAAGGCACCGCCGCGGAAGCTCGGGTTGAACGAGCCGATCCGTCACGATGGCGTACACAAGCGGCCCGTATCGCGCCGCGATTTCATCGCACAGGGCCTGACCGCCGGGCTCGGCACCGTCATCGCGCCGACCGTCTTCGGCCTGTTCGCCAACCCACGAGCGGCCATGGCCGCCCTGTCGCCGGACCTCGAGGCGCTCAAAGCGAGCTGCGGCATCAGCGTGCTCGGCGCCGGCAAGATTCCGTTCATCTGCATCGACCTCGCCGGCGGGGCGAACATGGTCGGCTCCAACGTGCTGATCGGCGGGCCGGGCGGCCAGCTCGATTTCCTGAGCACCGCGGGCTACGGCAAGCTCGGCCTGCCGGGCGACATGCTGCCCAGCATGACGAACCCGGCGACCAATGCGAGCTTCACGGACACGCAGCTCGGCCTCGCGTTCCACTCCGACAGCGCGTTCCTGCGCGGCGTCCTGGACCGGATTTCCCCGGCGACGGCCGCGTCGGTCAACGGGGCGGTGATCGCTGCGCGTTCCGAGAACGACACCGGCAACAACCCGCACAACCCCATGTACGGCATCTACCACGCGGGCGCCGACGGCTCGCTCGCCACGCTGATCGGCTCGCGGGCGTCCGATTCCGGCGGCAACTCGATGGCGCCCGCCGGCATGATCGACCTCTCGGTGCGGCCGACCAAGGTGGACCGCGCGAGCGACGTCACGGGCCTCGTGGACACGGGCCAGCTCGCGAGCCTGCTCGACGTGGACGACACGGTGGCGGTCATGGAGGCGATCGAGCGCATCTCGGCGCGCAAGATGCAGAAGGTGGACCCGAAGCAGAATTTCCCCGACCCGAAGCAGACCAGCGTGACCCGCGACGAGGTCGTGCGCGAACTCGTGACCTGCGGGTACGTCAAGGCCGCCGACGTGGTGGATCGCTTCGGCGATCCGTCCAGCCTCAATCCGGACCTCGATCCGGACATCGTCGGTGCCGGCGGAATCTTCAGCCAGGCCGAGTACGACTCGGACGACGAGTTCCAGAAGACGGCGGCCGTCATGAAGATGGTGCTCTCCGGCTACGCCGGCGCGGGCACGATCACGATGGGCGGTTACGATTACCACGGACAGGGGCGGGCAACGGGCGAACTGCGCGACCTGCGCGCGGGGCAGTGCATGGGCGCGTGCCTGGAGTACGCGGCCCGGCGTGGCATGCCGCTGATGCTGTACGTGTTCTCGGACGGCTCGATCTCCGCGAGCGGCGAGGTCGACAACAGCGCGGACGGCCGCGGCAAGTTCATGTGGACCAGCGACAACCAGTCCACGGCCGCGTCGTTCTTCCTGGTCTACAACCCCGGCGGACGCCCGTCGCTCCTGAGCACCGGGTCAGGTGGCGCGGCGCGTCACCAGCAGATCGGCTACTTCCGCCCGGACGCTTCGGTGGAAACGGCATCGAGCCCGGCGGCCAACAACGTCAACCTGCTGGTCGAGACCGTGGTCCTGAATTACATGGCGTTGCACGGCGAGCAGGGCCAGTTCTCGCAGAAGTTCCCGAACCACGGACTCGGCTCGGCTTCGCTGCAGGACAGCCTGATCGCCTTCAATCCCATCGTTAGCGGCAAGATCGGCTAGCATGCCGGTGCTTGGATACCGGCGCCGACACCTATCCCTGGCCGCTGTTGTGCTGCCCGCGCTGCGCGGGCTCGCTCGCGCCGCCGCCGTCCCTCGCCTGCACGTCCTGCGGCAAGGGCTACCCGCTCGTTGACGGTGTACCGTGGCTCCTCCCCGAGCCGGACGCGGCGCTCGGCGAGTGGCGCGTGCGTGTGCGTGCCTTCACGGCCGAACTGGAAACGCAGGCGGCGAAGTACCGTGCCGCCCTCGCGGGCGGCGTGTCCCGCTCGGCGACCCGCAACCGCCTCAAGCTGCTCGCGGCCGCCTGCAGCGACCACGCGCGGCGCCTGCGGGCGCTGCTCGCGCCACTGGGAGCCGAGCCTTCGGGAGCGGCTGTGGAAACGTACCGCGCGCTGCACGCCGCTCCTCGGGCGGGGCAGGGTCTTGCGGCCTATTACACCAACCTGCATCGCGACTGGTGCTGGGGCGAGGCCGAGAACGAAGTGGCGCTTCGAGCCGTGAGCGCGGCCCTCGGCGAGGAGGGGCCCGGCCGGACGCTGGTCCTCGGCTCCGGCGCCGGGCGTCTTGCGTACGACCTTCGCGTGCGCCGTGGCGCGCAGCCGCTCGTCGCGGCGGACGTCAATCCGCTCATGACGCTGGTTGCGCGTCGCGTTCTCGCGGGCGAGTGCGTGGAACTCTACGAGTTCCCGGTCGCACCCCGCGATCTGCAGAGCCACGCGCTCCTGCGCCGGCTCCACGCGCCCGCGCCGGCGCCGGAGGGCCTTTACCCGGTGCTTGCAGACGTCTCGCAGGGGCCGTTCGCGGCGGAAGCCTTTGACACGGTGGTCACGCCCTGGCTCATCGACATCGTTGACGAGGACTTCGCGACGATCGCCGCCCACGTGAATCGCTGGCTCAGGCCGGGAGGCCGCTGGGTCAACAGCGGCTCACTGTTCTTCGAGCACGCGGAGGCAGCCCGCTGCTACTCGACCGAGGAAGTGCGCGAGATCGTCGAAGCCGGCGGATTCGAGTTCACGCACTTCGTCGAGGAGACGACGCCCTACCTCTGCTCGCCGGCGAGCCGGCACGGGCGCCTGGAGACCGTGGTGACGTTCAGCGCGGTGCGCACGGCCGCGAGCTCCGCGCCACCGCGCCACGAGCCTGTGCAGGCGTGGCTGCGGAGCGACGATACGCCGGTGCCGCTCCTGCCGGAGTTCGGCAGCCGCGCGCTCGCCATGCGCATCCACGCGTACGTCGCCTCGCTCGTCGACGGCAGACGCACGCTGCGCGAGATTGCGGACGTGCTGGTGCGCGAGCGGCTGATGACCGCCGACGAGGCGGGCCCGGCGGTCCGCAGCTTCCTGCAGCGCCTGTACGACGAGGCGCAGTTGCCGTGGCGTCCTTGATTCGGATTGAGTTGCCGAACCTCCGCCGCTAGTCTTTTCCCGCGCCGCAGGACCGCGGCGCGGCGGAGTGCCAATGCGAAGATACCCGTTGTCGAAGGAATTCGTGCTGGCGACGATCTCCTTGCTCGCAGCCGCGACGCCGGCCCGCGCCGAATGGTTTCACCGCGAGGAGGCGATCATGGGCACGCGGGTCGCCGTCGAGCTGTGGACCGACGACGCAGCGCTCGCGACGCGGGCCATGGATGCCGTGATGGCCGAGATGCGGCGCACCGACGAGCTCATGAGCACCTACAAGCCGGAGAGCCAGCTCTCGCAGGTGAACGCACACGCGTATGAGCGGCCCGTGCGGGTGGACCCGGAGATCGTCGACGTCGTGGAGAAGTCGTTCGAATTCTCACGCATGAGCGACGGCGCGTTCGACGTCACCTACGCGAGCATCGGCTATCTCTACGACTATCGCCAGCACGTTCGGCCGACGGACGAGCAGATTCACTCGGCGCTGCCGACCGTGGACTGGCGGCAGGTTCAGGTCAACCGGGCGGAAGGCACGATCCGGTTCCTTCGCCCGGGGATGCGCATCGACCTCGGCGGAATTGCCAAGGGCTATGCAGTGGACCGGTGCACCGAGATGCTTCGCGCAATGGGAATCGAGCACGCGATGGTCAACGCCGGCGGCGACACGCGCCTGCTCGGCGACCGGCGGGGCAAACCCTGGGTCGTAGGTGTGCGCGACCCGCGCAACGACGGCCGCATGGCGACCCGCCTGCCGCTCGAGGACGAGGCGATCTCGACGTCCGGCGATTACGAGCGCTATTTCGAGGAGAACGGGGTTCGGTACCACCACATCCTGGTGCCGGGTACGGGAAAAGCGGCGCGCGACGTTCGCAGCGTTTCGATCATCGGTCCCGACGCGATCACGACCGACGGTCTCTCGACGACGGTCTTCGTGCTCGGCGTCGAGCGCGGTCTCGCACTGGTGGAGCGTCTGCCCGGCATCGAGGCGGTCATCGTGGACAAGGACGGCGCGGTATTCCACTCGCAAGGACTCGTAGCCCCGCCGCCGGCCGCGACGGCGATCGCACCGCCTGAAATGTGACGCAGGTCCACCTGCGAGCGACGGCGGGCCACTTTCGTTGACACGATCGCGGCTACGGACAAGGATTCCAGCGACTGAAAACGGCAAACCCGTCGAAAGGCGGGGACGCAAAGCTTCCGGTCTTCGGGTTCGACCCATGACAGCGGGGTTGCCAGGATGTTGTTCGCTGACCATCGCGCACGCGCCCGCATAGCGGCGCACCTCAAGACGCTGGCGCTCGCCGCCGCGGCCCTCGCTGGCGCGCTCGCCTATCCGCTCCTCGTTCATGCCTCGGTGCAGGCGGGTAGCGCCGCTCCTGACTTCGTCCTCAAGGCCACCGACGGCAAGAACCTGCGATTGTCCGAATACCGGGGCGACGTCGTGGTGCTCGCCTTCTGGGCGAGCTGGTGCGGCCCCTGTCGGGCGGCGCTCACCCAGTTGAATGAACTCGCGCCATCCGCGGGTGCGGCTGCCCCCGTCGTGCTGGGCGTGAATCTCGAGGGGGACGCCGCGCGTGCATCGGCTGTTTCGAAGTCGCTCGGGCTCCGCTACCCGACGCTCGTGGATTCGGGCCAGGTCGTCGGGCGTCTGTACGACGTGGAGCACCTGCCGCTGACACTGGTCGTGGATCGCGACGGCGTCGTGCGCGACGCGTGGTCGAAGGCGCCGCCGCCGCGTGAGGAACTGTCCCGCCGACTGCAGGAGATCGGCCCATGAAGAACCGGACACCCCAGCCGAGTGCGCGAGCCCGCTGGCTCGCCTGTGCAAGCGCGATGCTGGTCGCGGGCGGCGTGCTGATCGTCCAGCGGGCCTCGGCCGACGATTCTGCGCAGCAACTGCGCAGCGTGGACGCGGACGTGCAGACCCTGAAGAAACAGCTGGTGGACCTGAATCGTGACCTGTTCAAGCTCGAGGAGGAGATCCTGTATCCGGCGAGCACTCAGGTCGCGGTGTTCCTGTCCGTGGACGTGGGTACCTTCTTTGCGCTCGACTCGGTGACCCTGAAGCTCGACGACAAGGAGGTTGCCAATTACCTGTACACCGAACGCGAGGTGCAAGCCCTGTATCGGGGCGGGGTGCAGAAACTCTACCTCGGCAACCTCAAGGCCGGACAGCACGAGCTCGTGGCCTTCTTCACGGGCAAGGGGCCGCACGATCGGGACTACCGACGCGGCACGACCCTGACCTTCGACAAGACCGTCGGCGCCAAGTACGTCGAACTGCGCATCAGCGATCGCGAAGCCTCGCTGCAGCCGGAGTTCGTCGTTCGGCAGTGGGAATGACCTGCAGGTCAGCCGCGCGCTGAAGGTCGTCCCGATGAGCACGCCGCGTCGCCGCTGGATCATCCTGGTCGCCGTCGTCGCCTGCCTGGCGCCGACGACCCCGGGCTTTTCCAGGCAGCCCGCCAGCGACCTCCCGCCGCCCGGAAAGATCCGCGACCTCGACTATGGCGACGTCCTGTTCCACTACTTCCAGGACGACTATTTCGGTGCGCTCGTCCGGCTCGAGGCCGCGAGAGACCTCCACCGCCTGCCGCACCACGATGCCGACGCGGAGCTGCTCTCGGGCGGCCTCTACCTGTCGCTCGGCCTGCACGCCGAGGCGCGGCGGATCTTTGATCGGCTGCTGGCAGGACCGGTGCCGCAGTCGGTGGCGGACCGTGCGCGCTTCTATCTCGCGCGCATCGGCTACCAGCGTGGTTATTACGACCAGGCGTGGCAGAGCCTGCAGGACATCGGCGGGACGCTGCCTGCGCCGCTCGAGTCAGAGCGCCGGCTGCTCGCGGCCAACGTGCTGATGGCGCAGAGCCGCTTCTCCGAGGCCGCCGCGCTGCTGCAGGCGGCGCCGGAGGATGACTGGGCGCCGTACGCGCGCTTCAATCTCGGTGTCGCGCTCGTGCGCGCGGGCGATGCCGCGCAGGGACAGCAGTGGCTGGAGGCGGTCGGGACCATGCCGGCCGCGAGCGAGGAACTGCTCTCGTTGCGGGATCGCGCCAACCTCGCCCTGGGCTACGCACGGTTGCAACAGCAGGCGGCGGAGCCGGCGGCTGCGGCGCTCGCCAGGGTGCGGCTCGACGGCCCGTTCACGAACCGCGCGTTGCTCGGCCTCGGCTGGGCGGAGTCGGACGCGAGCCGGCCGGATCGGGCGCTCGTGCCGTGGCTCGAGCTGCGTGAGCGACGCCTGCTCGACTCCGCCGTTCAGGAGTCGTTCCTCGCCGTTCCTTATGCGTACACGAAGCTGGCGTCGAACGGGCAGGCCGCCACCCAGTACCGCTTCGCCGTGAAGGCCTATGCGGACGAAACCCGGCGCATCGACGAGTCCATCGCCGCCATACGCTCGGGCGGGTTCCTCGATTCAGTGCTCGAGGCCGCGCCGGATGCAGACGCCATCGGCTGGTTCTGGCAGTTGCAGGAGGTGCCGGATGCGCCCCAGACGCGTTATCTCTACCACCTGCTCGCGACCCACGAATTCCAGGAAGGACTGAAGAACTACCGGGACCTGCGCGTCATGCAGCGCAACCTCGCGGGCTGGCGGGAATCGCTCGCGGCCTTCGACGAGATGGTCGCGACGCGCGTGCAGGCGGCTGCATTGCGCGAGCCGAGACGGGTCGAGCAGCTCGCCGCAACGGACCTCGACGGGCTCGCTGCTGCCCAGGCGACGCTCGAGCAGCGCGTGGCGGAAATCAGTGCATCACGGGACGTCGCCGCTCTCGCGACGGACGCGGAGAGCCGGCAGTGGCAGCTCCTCGACCGCGTCGCGACTGCGATCGCGAGCCTGCCGCCCGGGCCGCAGCGCGACGCTCTTGCTGAGCGCGCGCGAGTTCTGCGCGGTACGTTGATCTGGCAGCTCGATTCCGCCTACAAGGTGCGACTGCGAAGCGTCGAGACCGGACTGCGA
>Ga0114938_1002499_pt1 | contig 11558 bp, 7 predicted proteins | sample AshMeaBigSpring_FD_88675 | JGI IMG/M metagenome (GOLD analysis project Ga0114938, IMG submission 88675) | Groundwater microbial communities from Big Spring, Nevada to study Microbial Dark Matter (Phase II) - Ash Meadows Big Spring | ecosystem: Environmental > Aquatic > Deep subsurface >...
CTACGGCGCATACAGCTACTTTCTTGTTGTTTCAACTGTTATTGTCCACTATTACTAAGTGGGTAGTAGCATTTGACGTTGCTTGCTTTAAATTGGTGAACAGCGTTTTTACCCATCCTTACCTCGACGCGACATTGCCAATTTGGCGCGACAGCATTTTATGGACACCTTTATATCTATTCTTCATTGCATTCGGATTGATGCAATTCGGTAAAAAAGGATGGCTTTGGATACTATTTGGAATCCTGACTGTAACCATTACCGATCAAGTAAGTAGTACGCTCATCAAACATTGGGTAGCTCGATTACGCCCCTGTAGCGATCCTGAAATGCAACCCTATGTTCGGCTTTTATTGACACACTGTTCGGGAGGCTACAGCTTCACTTCTTCCCACGCAACCAATCATTTTGGCATTGCCACTTTTTTTCATATTACTTTGCGCCATTGTTTGCCTACCAAATGGCTTTTTGCTTGGGCGGCATCTATTGCCTATGCACAAGTGTATGTAGGTGTACACTATCCTTTAGATGTGGTGGGAGGCACTATTTTGGGTTTATTGCTTGGAAACATGGTGGCTAGTTTTTATTGCCGTCGTTTTTCTTTGCAAACGCAAATAGGCTAAAACAACGCAAAGTTGTATATTCATTCACTCAAGCAACGACACACCAACCTTTCAACCAAATGACAGAAATATTTATTATTTTAGGGCTGATAGTTTTAAATGGCCTTTTTTCAATGGCCGAAATAGCTTTGGTATCGGTACGCAAAGCCCGTTTGGAATCTCAAGCAAACAAAGGCGATGCCGATGCACAACATGCATTAGAATTATCGAGCCATCCCGATACTTTTATTGCAACCGTACAATTTGTAATTACCTTGATTGGCTTATTAACGGGTATTTTTTCGGGAGAAAAAATAAAGGTGCATTTAGTGGAATGGCTGATGCAATTTCCGACAGTACGCCCCTATTGCGATGCCGCAGCTACGTCTATCCTATTGATTGTTATTACATATTGCTCCCTCGTTTTGGGTGAGTTGTTGCCCAAAAGAATTGGCTTAAGCAACCCTGAAGCAATAGCCAAGTTAGTAGCGCGCCCCATGAAGTTGATAAGTTCGGTTGCGTTTCCATTTATTTGGTTGTTGAATAAATCTACACAATTGTTGGTATCGCTGTTTGGCATCAAAAGAAGCGATAGCCATGTTACAGAAGAGGAAATAAAAGCAATTATTAATGAGGGTACCGATCAGGGAACAATTGAAGAGGCAGAGCAAGAAATCATTGAAAGGGTATTTCATTTGAGCGACAGAAACATTACTAGCTTGATGACACACCGTAGCGATATAGAATGGTTTGATGCTTCGCTAACAGTGGGCGAAATCAAAGCCAAACTACTTGATGTTGTGCACTCTATTTATCCTATTTGCGATGGAAAAATAGATGTAATCAAGGGTACAATTACTGTAAAGGATTTGCTTTTGGCTAAAGATGATACCCCCATAAAAACTATTGCTAAGCCTGCGATGTATGTGCCTGAAAACAATACGGCTTACCAAGTATTGGAAAAATTCAAAGCCACCAAAGTGCACCATTGTTTTTTGGTGGATGAATACGGAAGTATTGAAGGGCTTATTACCCTCAATGATATTTTAGACGCAATTGTAGGCGATATGTCGCAGCCCGATGAAGAAGATTATGAAATAATAGCCCGAGCCGATGGAAGCTATTTAATTGATGCGCAAATACCTTTTTACGACTTTTTAAATTATTTTGACAAAACTGAATGGCTCAAAGAACGCGAACACGACTTTGATACATTAGCAGGATTTATTTTGCACGAATTAGAAGAAATTCCAACTACCGGACAACAATTGGAATGGCGTGGATTTTCCTTCGAAATAGTTGACATGGATAACCACCGTATTGATAAAATACTGGTTACAGCCCCCGCGGACTAGCCAAGTTGGTTTTACAACAGGTGAAAAATGTAAGAAAAGATAAATGAAAAAACAGCCTGAAAACCAACATACAATCAATTAGGGTGCTTAGTGCGAGAGCTTAAATAAGGCCGTATTTTCAGGATAAGCCAATCTGAAGCTTTGGGTTTGCTTAGTGTTTTTTACGTGGATGATATTGATTTGGCTTTTTTCTATCTCATAGAGCAAATCGCATTTGACTGCAACCTCATTGCAACTGTTTAAATTGTCAATTTCTAAATAAGTCCAAATACTCTCTGCTTGTTGTTCATAACCAATCATTTTCAGCGTTTGCCATTTGCCATCAATTTTTAAACTAAGCTTTTTTTGCACGTAGGCATACAACATGGCTTCTGTTTGGGATTTATTGGCAGGATGTAATAAATCTATTTTGGTATGATGGTATTGTGTTAATGCTTTTTCCAAATCCTCAGTAAACACCCGCACACTAATTTCTGCCGATTTATTTTTAACATTGTGTTCTACCTCAACTACCGACACATAAAAAGGATGAACAAGCACAGAAAAGGCTAAAACCAACCACTGAACCAATAAATGCACCATTTAACAATAGTTTGTTGTACAATACAAAAGTCGTGATTATTTTACAAGATTATACTACATGAATCAATTTCAACTATACTTTACAATAGGTTGGCAACATATTGCAAATTGGCAAGCAATTGATCATTGGCTGTTTTTAGCAGCTTTGTGCTTAAAATATCCTTTAAGTGAATGGAAAAAAATGTTGGTTCTCATTACTGCATTTACAATCGGGCATTCCATTACCCTTGCTTTGAGTACGTTGCAGCTATTGGTTATTTCCACTAATTGGATTGAATTTTTAATTCCTTGTACCATTTTGTTCACTGCAATAGGCAATTTATGGGCGCCCGCCGTTTCGTACAAATCTTCAAAGCGCAACAGTGGACGTTTTTGGTATGCCGTAGCTTTGGTATTTGGTTGCGTACATGGACTTGGTTTTAGCAATTATCTAAAAAGTATGTTGGGAAAGGAGCAACAAATTTTTGTGGAGTTGCTATCGTTTAATCTAGGTATAGAAATAGCACAAATAGCACTCCTTGCATTGTTTTCGCTGATGCAATATTACATGGCTAAGTACATCAACTTGAAAAGTAGGGATGTAAAATTGGTTTTGGGTGGTGCTATTGCTGCGTTAGCTATACAAATGATGGCAACAAGATGGCCTCTATAAAACAAAGATTGACCTATAAATGTAAACCAAAATGGTATTTTATTCAACATAATTTGGCCAATGGCCTTGTAAAATGATTATTTTCGGGTTGATGCGTTAGGGATTGCAATGGAAACCCCGCTGAAGGTCTTTGTGTAAGGCATTGTGGCGGAGTTGGAATGAAAAGCCCGACCCGAAGGGTAACGCCCATAAAAACGTCTTTATTCACAAAACCATAGCAACATGAGAAAACCCCTATTATTGTTAACCACTACCTTTTTGGTGCTGAGTGCCCAAGCACAAAACATCCAAAACAATCCCACCTCTAACCACGGCAACAAATTTGAGCAGTTAGGTACTATTTTACCAACGCCCAACGAGTATCGTACAGCTAGCGGGGCTCCTGGCAACAAATATTGGCAGCAGAGAGCCGATTATGATATTAAGTGCGCGTTAGATGAAAAAAAATTAACCCTTACCGGTACCGAAACCATTACTTATTACAACAACAGCCCGGATGTACTCACCTACCTTTGGCTACAACTAGATGAAAATGAACACAGTACGGTTAACAATTCCGGATACCAAGACGGCAGCAATTTACCTGCTTATTTACCAATGGATGGCGTCAATAAATTGCTAACAAAAAGCGTTGACAATGGTTATGGACATAAGATTACTAAAATTACAGAAACGCTAACCGGAAAAGCCCTTGCCTATACCGTTAACAAAACCATGATGCGGTTAGAAGTGCCGACACCTTTAAAGCCTGGGCAAAAAATCAGCTTTCAAGTACAATGGAGTTATAAAATACCCGACCGCATGACATTAGGTGGTCGGGGTGGCTACGAATATTTTCCAGAAGAAGACAATCACTTGTTTACAATGGCGCAATGGTACCCACGCTTGTGTGTATACAGCGATTTTCAAGGATGGCAAAACCATCAATTTACCGGCAGAGGTGAGTTTGCTCTAACATTTGGCAACTTTAAAGTACAAATGACAGTACCTGCCGACCACGTTGTATTATCTACCGGCGAATGCCTCAATTATGCCCAAACACTTAGTCCGGCACAATTGGCACGTTGGCAAAAAGCACAAACGTCCACCGAACCGGTAGAAGTGGTAACACTAGAAGAAGCCAAAAAAGCCGAAAAACAAAAATCGTCCGCTACCAAAACTTGGATTTTCAAAGCCGACAATGTGCGCGATTTTGCTTGGGGAAGTAGCCGTAAGTTTGTTTGGGACGCCATGCCAACCTATGTGGAAGGTAAAAAAATTATGTGTATGAGTGGTTATAGCAAAGAGGCATACGGACTGTATAGAAAATATTCTACGAAAGCCGTAGCGCACACCATTCGCTCCTACTCCAAATTCACCATTCCTTATCCTTACCCTGTTGCACAAAGTATTGAAGCGGCTAATGGAATGGAGTACCCGATGATATGCTTTAATTATGGCCGTACCGAAAAAGATGGCACCTATAGTGAAACCACCAAAAATGGTATGTTGGGTGTAATTATTCACGAAGTGGGACACAACTTTTTCCCGATGATCATCAACAGCGATGAAAGACAATGGAGTTGGATGGATGAAGGGTTGAATACTTTTGTACAATACTTAACCGAAGAATTGTACGACAACAAATTTCCTAGTCGCCGCGGACCGGCCTGGAGCATTACCGATTACATGAAATTGCCAAAAGAACAATTGGAACCTATTATGACCAATAGCGAAAACATTGTTCAATTTGGTCCAAATGCATACAGCAAGCCTTCCGTAGGGTTGAATATTTTGCGCGAAACCGTAATGGGACGCGAACTGTTTGATTATGCCTTTAAAGAATATGCACGTCGTTGGGCATTTAAACATCCTACACCTGCCGACTTTTTTAGAACAATGGAGGATGCAAGTGCAGAAGATTTGGATTGGTTTTGGAGAGGTTGGTTTTATAGCATCGACGCTTGCGACATTGCTATTGACAGTGTTCGTTTTGCCACATTTGATGCAAACGGCCGATTGCAACCAAGCAACCCAACTCCCAAAAACATCGACAAACCCATTGTGAACAGCTTTGATGACATATCTAAAATTAGAAATCGCCAAGACAAAAGCATTCGTTTTTTAACGGATATAGATACTACCCTGCGCGACTTTTATTGGCGGTATGCCCGAGGCATAGAGCCTTATGATAGCATTACCAAAGTAACGGCCAAACCAACTATGCCTGATGAGTTGACGGCCGCCGAAAAAGCCCAATATGCAAATACTTATTTGTACGAAGTAAATTTCAGCAATAAAGGTGGACTTGTAATGCCTATTATTGTAGAATTTACTTTTGAAGATGGCAGCAAACAAACCGAACGTATAGCCGCCCAAATTTGGCGTAAAAACGAAAACAAAGTGGCAAAATTGTTTGCAACAACCAAAAAAGTTGCCTCTATTCAACTTGACCCGTTAAAAGAAACGGCAGATATAAATGAACAAAACAATAGTTGGCCATCCATTGCTACCGAACCAAGTAAATTTACTATTTACAAGTTGGGAAAAGCCGCACGTGGCCAATCGGTGGGTGTTAATCCGATGCAAAATGCTGCACAAAAAAAATAACACCAATAGCTTTTTAATTTCCTATAAGCCACTACCCGACAAACTATTTTGTCGGGTAGTTTTTTTCTTACCATTACCGTCTAATTGCTACCTTGCACACAGCCTTGTATGAATACGCCATCTACAACATTTAGCACTACGGAACAGCCACCACTTTACGCAATTGTAATTGTGCCACTCTACCTGCCTACTACCTATACTTGGCGCGTACCTGCCACCTTGATAAATAAAATACAAATTGGGGTACGGGTTGAAGTATCGCTGCGCAATAAAAAATATGCCGGTATTGTCAAAGCCTTGGTAACTCAAAAGCCTTCCGCCTTTGAACCTAAGGACCTTTTAAATGTGCTAGACGAAAATCCGATTCTGTATCCCGTACAATTGCAATTTTGGCAATGGATGACTACCTATTACATGTGTACCGATGGCGAAATTATGCAGGCGGCATTACCCGCCAATTTAAAACTATCGAGCGAAAGTGTATTGGTATGGAACGAAGCATTCGGCACCAACTTTACCGATTTAGATGCTTCCGAATATTTGATAGCCGAGGCACTGGAAATGCGCAAAGAACTGAAACTAAGCGAAGTGTATGCCATTTTAGATACTACGCACGTATATCCCGTTATCAAAAAATTAATTGACAAACAAGTTTGCTTTGTATGGGAAGAACTTAAAGAAAAATACAAGGTAAAAACCGAAACCTATATTCTTCTACACCCAACTTACCACCAAGAAGAAAAGCTGTCGGCGCTTTTTGCCGATCAAAGAGCACCCAAACAAATGGAATTGCTGCTGAGTTACCTACACCTTTTCAAAACAGAAGGTTATGTAACCCAACAGCAGCTACTACAAAAAAGCAATGCTACATCTGCCCAATTAAAAGCGTTGGTAGATAAAAAAATATTAATCAGCGAAAAAAAATCCATCGACCGTATTCGTTTACTTGCCTACGGCGATATTCCCGCTATTACCCTTTCCAATGCACAACAAACGGCATTGGAAGCCATACAAAACAGCTTTACACAAAAACCTGTTTGCCTCTTGCACGGCGTAACGGCTAGTGGCAAAACAATGGTATACATTAAGCTGATTGAAGCCTGCCGTCAGCAAAAAAAGCAAGTTTTGTACATGTTGCCCGAAATAGCACTGACGGCACAAATTATTCGTCGTTTGCAAGTGTATTTTGGCAACGATATTGCCATTTACCATTCCAAATTCAATCCCAACGAACGGGTAGAAATATGGAATAAAGTTAAAACAGGACAAACGCAAATTGTACTTGGAGCACGCAGTTCTTTGTTTTTGCCATTCAGCAATTTAGGACTGATTATCATAGACGAAGAACACGATAATTCGTATAAACAACAAGATCCTGCACCCCGATATCATGCGCGCGATGCCGCTATTTATTACGCCTCAATTTTTGGAGCACAAGTGTTGTTGGGCAGTGCTACTCCCTCTATAGAAAGCTATTACAATGCCTTGCAGCACAAATATGGATTGGTAACTTTAACGGAACGCTATGGCAATGTTTCGCTGCCGACTATTGAATTGATTGATGTAAAAAAGATGCTTTCCAAAGATGCCAACAAACTAGCTATTACCCCTGAATTAACTGCGGCAATAGCTGCTTCGTTAGCACAAAAGAAACAAGTTATCCTTTTTCAAAACCGTCGTGGCTATAGCCCTTATTGGCTTTGTCAAAACTGCGGATGGATACCACAATGTGCGCACTGCGATGTAACGTTAACTTTTCACAAATCTAAAAACAAACTCAGTTGCCATTACTGCGGCACTACCTATCCCGTAGTGATTACTTGTGCAGCATGTGGCAGCCATCATTTTCTACAAAAACAATTTGGTACCGAAAAAATTGAAGAATTGGTGGCCGAACAGTTTCCGGAAGCACGGATTGCCCGTATGGATTTGGACACTATTAAAGGTAAAAACGACCACGACACACTGATTCAGCAGTTTGAGCAACAAAAAATAGACATTTTGGTGGGCACGCAAATGGTGGTAAAAGGACTTGATTTTGAACACGTAAACCTGGTGGGTATTATTGACGGAGATGGTATTTTAAATTTTACCGATTTCAGGGTAAATGAACGAGCTTTTCAATTGATGGAACAAGTTAGCGGCCGTGCAGGCCGAAAAGATGGAAATGGCAGCGTGCTAATTCAAATCAGCAATGTGCTACACCCGGTATTGAAATTCGTTCAAACGCACCATTATGAAAATTTATACCACTTTGAGTTAGAAGGAAGAAAAAATTATGGCTATCCTCCTTTTTTTAGAATCATTCAACTAACGTTCAAACACCGCGACAAAGGCATTGCCGAACAAGCAGCACACATGATGCTGACCGAATTGGCAAAAGATTTTGCCCCCTATTTAAACGGTCCGGCACAGCCTCCGGTAGATAGAGTACGAAACTTGCATATTTGGGAGGTATTGATTAAACTGCCCAAACAAACTTCCCTTATCAACCACTGCAAACAAACTATTAAGCACCAAATAGCGGTAATTCAAAGCAATCCGCTGTATAGAAGTGTGATGATACAACCCGACGTGGATCCATGTTAAAAAAATTAACTAAGCACTAATGAAATAAATCTGCATTTTTGTAAAAAATAAGGATAAATGAAATATTTATTACTCGCTATTGCCTCTATTTCACTTGGTTCTTGTGCTACCATACTTAGTAAAGACTATAGCGTTACTCGTATTCAAACCTTTCCGCAGGGGGCAAAAATCATCGTTAATCAAAAAGATACTATTTGTTGTTCTGAGCGAGATGTGGTACTAAAAAAAGAAAAAAGACCCGTTGAAATAACTTTCATCAAAGACACGCTGCGCAAAACCATTGTGGTTGATCCCAAGCTTTCTACCACCTATTTTTTGGGCAATCTAGTTACCCCTTATTTGATTGGTTACTTTATTGATCTTACGAACAACAAACGCCTTACGTTTCCAAAGGAAATTTATGTAGACATTCGGCATCCTAACGCCCGTTACACTACTTTTATCCCCAATACCCTCAATCATTTGAACCTAACACTAGGTTTGCCTTTGTACAATGATTATATATTTCAGGGATTTCAGGGCCGTGTTAACAGGGGCGGCAGTTTGGGTGCTAGCATTGGATTGGAATACTATTTATCGCCCAACAGTTATCTATCTACCCAAGTAAGTTCGTTGGTCAATCAGCAATCCGACAATCGGTGGTATACGAACCGAAACGAATATTATGACAACGAAAACCGGAATACTTTTTTCATCAACAGCCGTTACAATCGCATTTTTCAAAGGTTGCATCTTGGTATTGGCCTTGCTTATCAACATTTACAATACACCAAAACCAAAACTACGATTGACAGTATTGGCAGTTATTCTTACACGTTGACCGACAGATCCAATAACAAACAAATAGCTGCAAGTTTGAGTGCGCATTATGCCATTTCCCCTACTTGGTACTTAGGCAGTGTTTACCAACCTATTCTGTATGACTTTAAAACGGTTTTCCCCAAATACCAGCATTATTTCAATATCGAGCTCATTTACAAAATCCATTTAATGAACACCCGACCAAAATAGTGCTGCTCGGCAAATTAAGTAGTGGTCAGCATGACGGTGTAGGTATAACAGATTGTGCTTTGATGGGAATGTTCATCCCTAAGTCCCTTTTTTCCGCAATTTGGTACTTGGAGTAAATACATTGCACCAATGCAATATTGGCATGGTTGAAAGCTTGCTTTAATTTGTACATATCTAATCAAGCCTGCCATGAATCTACGAGCCTTTTTTGTTTGCTATTGTTTTTTTCAAATTTGTACCAACGTTTGTATTGCCGAAATACGCCTCCCCTCTTTGTTTAGCGACAACATGGTATTGCAAAGAGATAAACCCATACCGGTATGGGGATGGGCCGAGCCAGGCGAAAAAATAGAAGTTTCCCTACAAAAACAACTGGTAAAAACCGTGGCTAATCAGGGTAAATGGATGGTGTATTTACCACCAATGAAAGCGGGTGGCCCCTACACCCTCACCATAAAAGGCAACAATACCATTACCTGTAACCAAGTGCTGATTGGTGAAGTATGGATTACGAGCGGACAAAGCAATATGGAATGGGGATTGTTTAAAACGATTGGTGGCGATAGCGCTATTGCGCAAAGCAACAACGAACAGCTACGCATTTTCAATGTGCCTCATAACGTAAAAATGCAACCCGACAGCAATGTAAATGCCAAGTGGGTGCAATCCGCTCCTGCTACCACCAAAAACCTATCGGCTGTGGCCTATCATTTTTTAAGCACCCTACAAAAAGAACTGAATGTACCCGTAGGATGTATTAATGTGGCTTTTGGTGGTACGGTGATAGAATCGTGGATGAGTAAAGAGGTACTTGATAAAATGCCGGTGAAAGATAAATACATGAGTTTAGACAGTACAAAAGCAGAGTACGATGCGCGGTTGCTGAAAATAAAACCCATTATTGATGCCTTCGAAAAAGCAGAGGATTCTGCTAAAGCACTTCGTTTGCCACCACCGCCACGTCCCACCCAAATACAAAGTGAGTTTAAAGGAACCACCACTATTTACAATGGAGAATTGGCCCCGTTGATTCCTTATGCCGTAAAAGGGATGGTTTGGTATCAGGGCGAATCGAATGCTTATCCCGGTAGGGCCAATACCTACCGTCAATTGTTGCCGGCCTTTATTGGCATGTGCCGAAACAAATGGAACGATGTTGCATTGCCCTTTATCATTGTTCAAATTTCGGGCGACCGATTGTTGCAAAAAGACCCTGTAGAAAATAGCGGCATTGCCGTTATTAAAGAGGCGCAATTATTAACTGCACGCAATACTCCACATACGGCATTGGTAACCACCCACGATTGTGGAGAACTAGATGTACACTATCGCAACAAACAACCTATTGGCAAACGGGTATGCCAGGCAGCTTTGGCTTTGGCCTATGGAAAACCGGTGCCATTTACAGGCCCTTTGTTTAGCAAATGGCGTAAGGAAGGCGATAAAATCATCATCAGTTTTACACAAATAGGCAGCGGACTAACCATTAAAACTGACACTACCAAGCCCGATACCTTGTACGGCTTTGCCATAGCGGGTAAAGACAAACAATTTTATTCTGCCAAAGCAGTCATACGCAACAACGAAGTAGTGGTAAGTAGTGCCGCCGTTCCCGACCCTGCCGCTGTACGCTATGCATGGGCAAATTTTTCTTTTCTGTGGAATTTGTACAACAAAGATGGCTATCCGGCATCGGCATTCAGAACCGATGATTGGGAACTCTCTTCAAAATAACCTCGTTAGCTCCCCCATTAATTTAATGATGCCCTGTCATCAACAAGTAAAAACAGTAACAAAAAGTAAGTTGTAACCTCTATTTAAAAATAGCAAAAAACAAGCAGCAATAACTAGGAATAAAGCCACAACCTGACAACCAAAAATAGTAGTAAGAAACGCTGTGTAAATAAGTTGTACAAGTAGCTATAAAAGCAGTATTCTTGCAGCAGTAGTAACAAAAAATAAGTAAAGCACATTTAGTATGTAACCCCAAAATGTGTCAAGTGATTTTAGGAGGGTACAACCTGTATGAATGAGCGTATTTCTGAGATATAAGAACTCATTCCCGGGATATAAGAACTCATTCCTGGGATACAAGAGCTCATTTCTGGGATATAAGAACCTATTCCCGAGATAGAAGAACGTATTCCCGACAGATAAGAGAACATTCCTACAATATAA
>Ga0114938_1002500_pt1 | contig 11547 bp, 9 predicted proteins | sample AshMeaBigSpring_FD_88675 | JGI IMG/M metagenome (GOLD analysis project Ga0114938, IMG submission 88675) | Groundwater microbial communities from Big Spring, Nevada to study Microbial Dark Matter (Phase II) - Ash Meadows Big Spring | ecosystem: Environmental > Aquatic > Deep subsurface >...
CAATGTTTCAATACCCATTGAAAGTGGAGTTACATCCAACAACACAACACCTTTAATCTCATCTGTCAAAACGGCTCCTTGAACAGCAGCACCAATTGCAACTACTTCATCAGGGTTTACGCCTTTCGAAGGAGTTTTTCCGAAGAAATCTTCAACAAGTTGTTGAACTGCAGGAATACGAGATGAACCACCAACCAAGATTACTTCATCAATATCTGAGTTGCTCAATCCGGCATCGTTCATTGCTTTTTTGCAAGGTTCAAGACAAGCTTGAATCAAACCGTGAGCCAATGATTCGAATTTAGCACGCGACAAAGTCTTCACTAAGTGTTTAGGCACACCACCTACCGGCATGATATAAGGTAAGTTGATCTCTGTTGTAGTAGAAGAAGAAAGTTCGATCTTTGCTTTCTCTGCTGCTTCTTTCAAGCGTTGTAATGCCATCGGATCAGCTTTCAAGTCAGCTCCTTCTTCATTTTTGAATTCTTCAGCCAACCAATCAATGATTACTTGGTCGAAATCATCACCACCAAGGTGAGTATCACCGTTAGTAGAAAGTACTTCAAACACACCACCACCGAATTCAAGAATAGAAATATCGAATGTACCACCACCTAAGTCGAATACAGCGATTTTCATATCTTTGTGAGCTTTATCCAAACCGTATGCAAGAGCAGCAGCTGTCGGCTCGTTCACGATACGCTTCACTTCAAGTCCTGCAATCTGACCAGCTTCTTTAGTAGCCTGACGTTGAGAATCAGAGAAATAAGCAGGTACGGTGATAACCGCTTCTGTCACTTCTTGACCCAAATAATCTTCAGCTGTTTTCTTCATCTTTTGAAGAATCATTGCAGAGATTTCTTGTGGAGTATAAAGACGTCCATCTATATCAACACGTGGAGTGTTATTTTCACCTTTCACAACTTGGTAAGGAACACGTGCAGTTTCTTTTTGTACTTGATCCCAATTTTCACCCATGAAACGTTTGATAGAGAATATCGTACGTTTAGGGTTTGTGATAGCTTGACGTTTAGCAGGATCACCTACTTTGCGTTCGCCACCATCTACAAATGCAACAACTGAAGGAGTGGTACGTTTGCCTTCGCTATTTGCGATTACTACAGGCTCGTTTCCTTCAAATACAGAAACACAAGAGTTTGTTGTTCCTAAGTCAATTCCAATAATTTTTCCCATGATCTTTATTTTCTTATTTATTATTATTCTATTTTCTAAACTGTCCGATAAACGACTTTCATAAAAGCCCTGCCATATCCGACAGACGATGATTAAAAAACAAACCTTGTGCCAGAAACGATACGACCTGTGACCTGTCATTTTTTACGCCAAAATGACAGATTTTTGCGTTCTCTCTCTGACAATTTATAAAAGAAAAGAGGTGCTTTTTTGAATCGAAAGCGTTCACCAATGACTCTGATTAGTTGTTTTTGTCTTATATTTGCCATATCTGTGATACGCAAGCACAAGACATCAGATGAAAGCCATTTTCAACATTATAAATTATAAACCAATAAATTAACACTAATGAAACAGAAACTTCTTTTCCTATTTTTATCTTTTCTGAATATAACGGCATTTTCCCAGACACAGAATCTAAACATCGATTTGTCAGGAAACGGATATGTCACAAAGCAGAAAGAGGGTGCATCTATTTCCCAAAAAGGACTTTCGAGATGGACAAATCCTCAAAGTGTGATCAGCGTATTCTTCTATCTACACCAACCTACGACTACTGAGTTGTCTTTACGCGCGAAAGGGAATTCTCTTATTCAGGTAAGCTATGGTTCAGAGAAGTTTAAAGTAAAACTGCAATCGGACAACTTTACAATCGTTCCCATCGGTAAAATAAACATCCGAAAACCGGGGTATGTTAGAATTGACATACAAGGGATTTCAAAAGAAAACCCCACCTTTGGCGAGATCGAACAGCTGATTGCCAACGACGTGAATTGCAACAGTAATTACGTGAAAGATTTCTCCGACTATTGGGGCAGACGCGGACCTTCAGTTCATATGGGTTACACCCTCCCTGAAGGAAATACCGAATGGTTTTACAACGAAGTTACAGTACCTAAAGAGGGAGAAACCATGCACAGTTACTATATGGCAGCAGGATTTGGTGAAGGTTACTTTGGCATGCAATACAACTCCCCTACTGAACGTCGCATCTTATTTTCTGTCTGGAGTCCATTTGATACTCAAGATCCTAAAATGATTCCCGATAATCAAAAGATAAAAAAACTTCGTCAAGGAGAAGGTGTACACATCGGTGAGTTCGGGAATGAGGGTTCTGGAGGACAGAGCTACTTAATTTACCCGTGGAAAGCTGGGAATACTTACAAATTCTTGATGCAAGTAAAACCTGATGGAGATGGTAATACTCTCTATACAGCCTATTTCTATGCAACAGATGAGAAGAAATGGAAATTGATTGCAAGTTTCTTACGACCGCTAACCAACACTTGGTACAAACATGCTCATAGTTTTTTGGAGAATTTTAGTCCGGAACAAGGATATTTATCACGAAAAGTACTTTTTGGCAATCAATGGGCATGCAGTCAAGACGGAAGATGGAGCAGAATAACTGAAGGGACATTCACACACGATGCTACTGCAAATGCGAAAGTTCGTCTGGATTATCAGGGAGGTCTCACAAAAAACAATCGGTTCTACCTAAAAATGGGTGGCTTCTTCGATGAACGAACTCCTATGGGCAGCAAGTTCCGTTGCGAGCCCTCTGGCAAACAACCACAAATTGATTGGGACGCATTAGAGAAATTATAATCTTCCTGATAATAAAAAGGTAACAAACAACGACCTATACAAAAAAAGACGGTTCCTGAAATACAGTTAGTATTCGTAAGAACCGTCTTTTTAGTATGGTTATGAATGGATTACTTTTTCTTCAGAACAAGCACCACTTTATTTGAAGCATCGTACAAGCCAACTCCTTCTGATAAAGTATCGAAAGACTTCACTTCATTGAGTGCTTTTAGTATTTTCCCTTCCAATTCCATATCAGGACAAGCCATCATAGTAGTAGCAGTACCTGGGAATGAGATTGCACTAGGGTTTTTAGAGTCTGTCAGGAAACCTCCATTTAGCGTATTACAGCCGGCATTTCCATGGATTCTTTTCTCTTGCAGATTAAAACTCAAGAATGGTTGTTGTTCCAAATCAGAAGGAACAGCCTCACCATTTACCTCAACGATGTTCCAATCACCACCCAATACAAGTAGTTCTCCACCATTTTTTTTCTTTTCAAGCATAATGACCGGACGATTGGAAGAAGTACAAAGGAATATCTTTTCTTTACCTGCTTTTTTATAATGCTTTACTTGCTCTAAAGCATTCAGCACATTTTTCTCCATAACCATATCAGGGCAAGCCATCTTGGTTGTAGCAAGCGCGCCAAAGTCAACGGTTCCAGGCTTCGTATCCAACTTCAGACTTCCCATCATTCGATTGCATCCGCTGTTACCATATACCCGCCCGGCATTTGTATCAAAGGCAATAAAAGGAAGCGTTTGTGACGCATCCGGATGAACTTTAGCACCATTGATTTCTACAATATTCCATTCTCCATTAATCGACGAAAGCGGAAGTGCTTTCTCTGTAGAGCTACAAGAAGTCATTGCAAGTACTGTACCTGCAATGAACATTGAAACAACAATTTTCTTCATTAAATTAAAATGTTTAAGTTAAATTCAAGGGCAAATATATAAAAATACAAATAAATAATACCAGAATCATATAAAAAGATATACATTTGTTATTTTTAAACATAAATTTGAAATTACATCTTATTTCCGTTTTATGCATACAAAAATTAAGTTCACCGTCTCATTTTTATTTTCACTCGTATTCTTAACTCAAAGCTTAATTGCTCAAAATGAATACATAGTAAGTACCAATACTAAAAGTCCAGTTTCTCTAAATGAAGAAGAACTCTTTTTACAAAATAATTTTCCACTGATTATTTTGTGCAAATGGACTGCAGGTATGAAGTTCATGTTTACTCCTACTCCAAAGGAACAATTCATTTCCATATTTTCATCATACGATAATGAAAAGGAGATAGACAACACCACGCTGAAAGAACAGATCCTCATCTTTACCGGAGTAGAGGAAAAAGCTGCCAATTTATCTGTTGGAACCAACTACAATACTCGTTTTATATTCGAGTGTCAAGGAAAGAAGTATTATTACGAGATTAAAAATATGAGTCTCGACGAGATTTGCCATAAGAACCCTCGAGCCAGCATACCCGGACTGATTTATTTAAAGGATGTTGATACTGCCAGAGAACTGTTGATCGGAAAGGTAGTATACATACAATCATCAACTGTTTACTTAGATGATGCCAATAGCTATTCGGGGTATAAAGAAGTGACCATTGCCCCCAATTCACGGGCAGTGATTACTGCTGTTGGCGTTGGAAATAAGAATTATCCTGTAAAAGTTGTTTTTGAAGATGTAAATGGAAGATCTTATTATCTTGATGTAGCGATGTCTCGTACCAATTCCGGTATGGATATCGTAGATTTTCAAGCCAGCAAGAAAATGAAACTGTTCCTTCACGCTTTTAGTTTCAGCGATAAGAAAGCAAACTCCACCGAATCACTAATCAATAAATATACAAATCTATCGGTGTATCCTAAAAAAAGCATAGAAGCACGACATTGCACCCAAATAGATAATGAGGCTAGTAACAACAGAATTCATTTATTCCGCTATACTCCATTTATAATTAAGAAAGTTAAACTAGGACAAAGTGGAACATTAGCTTCCTTAGAATTGGCTAACAGCCATGGACAGTTGTTTGAGGTTGAAGTCGATCTTAAATATAATGTGATAACGAAAAATGAAAATTTCATCGAAGATCTATTTGGGATGGGAGATATCCACAAACAATACCCATATATCACCGAAGAAAACTGGAAAATGATAGCTAGAGGCGAACTGAAAGTGGGAATGACTACCGACGAATGCAGACTATCGATTGGAGACCCTATAGAGAGGAGGCTAAAGAAAGATAGCCGTTTTGAGACATGGTTCTACAACGGAAAGATATTGGAATTTGAAAGCAGCAGACTTGTACGCTTCAAATAAAAGAAGCTTCAGCGGATGATTTTCTAAAAATAAACGCGTATATTTGCTCAATCAATATAGATAAATGTTATTCTTATAATTAATAATTAATTTATTCAGAAACAAACGAAATGGGTAGAGTTCTTATTATCGGTGCGGGCGGTGTAGGCACTGTCGTAGCGCACAAAGTGGCACAAAATGCTGATGTATTTACTGATATTATGATTGCAAGTCGTACAAAAGAAAAGTGTGATAAAATTGTTGAAGCAATTGGCAATCCTAATATAAAAACAGCGAAAGTTGATGCTGATAATGTGGACGAATTAGTTGCCTTGTTCAACGACTTCAAGCCGGAAATGGTAATCAATGTTGCACTCCCTTATCAGGACCTTACAATCATGGAGGCTTGCTTACAAGCTGGAGTGAACTACCTTGATACAGCTAATTATGAACCTAAGGACGTAGCTCACTTTGAGTATAGCTGGCAATGGGCGTATCACGAACGCTTTAAAGAAGCGGGTCTGACTGCTATTTTAGGTTGCGGCTTTGACCCGGGAGTAAGTGGTATCTACACTGCATATGCTGCCAAGCATTATTTCGATGAAATGCACTACTTGGATATCGTTGATTGCAATGCCGGAAATCATCACAAAGCTTTTGCTACTAACTTTAACCCGGAAATCAATATCCGCGAAATTACTCAGAACGGACGTTATTTTGAAAACGGACAATGGGTAACTACCGGTCCGCTGGAAATCCATAAAGATCTGACTTACCCGAATATCGGTCCACGTGACTCGTATTTGTTGTATCATGAAGAATTGGAATCTTTAGTAAAGAACTTCCCGACAATCAAACGTGCTCGTTTTTGGATGACATTCGGTCAGGAGTACCTGACACATCTTCGTGTGATTCAAAATATCGGTATGGCTCGCATTGACGAAGTAGAATATAATGGTACTAAAATCGTTCCTTTACAATTCTTGAAAGCCGTGTTGCCTAATCCTCAAGATCTAGGTGAGAATTACGAAGGTGAGACTTCTATCGGTTGTCGTATCCGTGGTATCAAAGACGGAAAAGAACGCACTTATTATGTTTATAATAACTGTAGCCACCAAGAAGCCTACAAAGAAACTGGTATGCAGGGTGTGAGCTATACAACAGGAGTACCTGCTATGATCGGTGCCATGATGTTCTTCAAAGGCGAATGGAATCGTCCGGGCGTAAACAATGTTGAAGAGTTCAATCCGGATCCATTTATGGAACAACTCAACAAACAAGGTCTTCCTTGGCATGAAGTTTTTGATGGCAATTTAGAATTATAAAAACTAAAATATATCAGCATCATGATTAGTGTTGGAGATAAAGCACCTGAATTATTGGGCTTAAATGAGAAAGGCGAAGAAATTCGCCTGAGCCAATATAAAGGAAAAAAAGTAGTCATATACTTTTATCCTAAAGATAGTACACCTGGATGTACTTCGCAAGCATGCAACCTACGTGATAACTATTCCGAACTACGAAAAGCCGGATATGAAGTGATTGGTGTGAGTATTGATAACGATAAATCTCATCTGAGATTTATTGAGAAAAACAATCTTCCATTTACACTGATTGCAGATACTGATAAAAAACTAGTAGAGGAATTTGGAGTCTGGGGAGAGAAAAAACTTTATGGTCGTAGCTATATGGGAACTTTTCGGACTACTTTCCTGATTAACGAAGAAGGAATCGTTGAACGAATAATCACCCCCAAAGAGGTGAACACAAAAGATCATGCTGCGCAAATCCTCAATCAATAATCACTTTTAGAAGCTAGAAAAATGGCAAAGAAAGACGAACTTAATTTTGAAACAGATAATAATATGGCATCAAGCGAAAAACTAAAAGCCTTACAAGCTACCATGGAAAAGATAGAAAAGAACTTCGGTAAAGGTTCTATCATGAAAATGGGAGATGAAGTGGTGGAACAAGTAGAGGTCATCCCTACAGGTTCTATTGCACTTAACGTGGCACTTGGAGTAGGCGGTTACCCTCGAGGCAGAATCATTGAAATCTATGGTCCGGAATCTTCTGGTAAAACTACTCTGGCAATTCACGCCATTGCTGAAGCACAAAAAGCTGGCGGTATTGCTGCATTCATTGATGCAGAACATGCCTTCGATCGCTTTTATGCTGCTAAGCTGGGAGTAGATATCGATAATCTTTGGATCTCTCAACCGGATAACGGAGAGCAAGCTCTGGAAATTGCTGAACAACTAATCCGCTCTTCAGCAATAGATATTATCGTAATCGACTCTGTTGCTGCGTTAACTCCAAAAGCAGAGATTGAAGGAGACATGGGCGACAATAAAGTGGGATTGCAAGCTAGATTAATGTCACAAGCATTAAGAAAGCTGACTGCAACTGTGAGCAAAACTCGCACTACTTGTATCTTCATCAACCAATTACGCGAAAAGATCGGTGTAATGTTTGGCAATCCTGAAACAACAACCGGTGGTAATGCCTTAAAGTTCTACGCATCTGTTCGCTTGGATATCCGTGGCGGTCAAGCAATAAAAGATGGTGAGGATGTGATTGGCAAACAAACAAAAGTGAAAGTTGTTAAGAACAAGGTGGCTCCTCCATTCCGCAGAGCTGAATTTGACATCATGTTTGGCGAAGGTATTTCTCGTTCGGGAGAAGTGATCGACCTTGGAGCTGACTTAGGAATCATTAAGAAAAGTGGTTCATGGTATAGCTACAATGACACCAAACTAGGTCAAGGACGAGATGCCGCTAAGCAGTGTATCTCGGATAATCCGGAACTGGCAGAAGAACTAGAAGGACTGATCTTTGAACAGCTGAAGCATAAATAGATCTGTCAACAGTCTATATAACATCAAAAAGGAATATGTTTTTATAAGCATATTCCTTTTTTTATGGAATAAACGACTATAGCAGCCTAAACAAAATAAATATAGGCTAATGTACTTAAACTTATAACGACCCAAAGTAGAATACCCTGAAATAAAGGTTTAACACCTACACTCTTCAGAACATCCAAAGAAAGAGAGGCACCAATAAAGAACATCGTTATGGTTAGAGTTTTACGAGCGAATAAATTGATAGCATGACCAAGTTGCGGAACACTGTCCAAAAAATAAGTATTAGCGATCATAGCTAGTACAAAATAGAAGATAAACCAAGGAATACTTATTTTCTGTCCTTTGTTCTTAAAGATAAAAGAGGTGGCAAAAGCCATCGGAATGATCCATAAAGCTCGTGTAAGTTTGATAGTCGTTGCTACTCTTAATGCCTCTTCTCCATAAGCTGAACCGGCACCTACCACTGAACTGGTGTCGTGAATAGCAATTGCTGCCCACGTGCCAAACTCATGCTGACTCATATTCAAAGCATGTCCGATGACAGGAAAGATAAAAAGAGCAATGGCATTTAAAATAAAGATGGTTCCCAAAGCAACCGACATCTCACTATCTTTTGCTTTGAGCACCGGTCCTACAGCTGCAATAGCACTACCACCGCAAATAGCTGTCCCCGAACTAATGAGATAGGATGTATTTTTATCGATCTTAAATAACTTCCGGCCAATCAACCAACCAATAACTAAAGTTCCAACCACAGAAATGATTGTAAATTCCATTCCTTCTTTACCAGAAGCTAAAGCTGAGTCGAGATTCATACCAAATCCTAAACCGACAACCGAATATTGAAGCAAGTACTTGGATGTTTTCTTATTAAAATTAGGATGTGCTTGCCCACAAAAAAGAGCAAATAAAAGACCTAAAAAAAGAGCTACAGGTGGAGTAACCCATGCCGACCAAGAGTGCATACCAGGAATATAATCCAGAAATAAAAAGAGAGTCAAAACGGAAAGTAAGCCAATATGAATAGGTTTATTATTCACCTTTAGTGATTTGAGAGCTGTTGAAATCATATTTTATTTATTTTTATTATAGACCACAAAGGTAAGGCCTACAAACGAAAGATGCCAATTGTATCTTTTTATGGAATATAACTTTTTGTTATATTAGTAGACTGACTCGCCTAGCACAAAAGCTTTTCTATAGTATTTTATTGTGATTCATTGAGAATTGTACAAAAAGATTAGAGATACCGGCTTCCTGACCTTGCAACTGAACAAAGTCGAACTCTCTCATCATCGGCATTCCTTTTATCTCAACCACTCTAAACTCTCCCGAAATCAGTTCCCTCCTGATAGAGCGAATGGAAACAATCCCCATGCAGTCGGTATGCTCCAAAAACAATTTGATACTTTCTGTACTTCCCAAATACATCAGAACATTGAGAGATGATAACTTTATATTATGTTGGAATAAAGCTCTTTCAATGACATCTAATGTTCCCGAGCCCCTTTCACGAAGCACTAAAGGGATACTCAGCAATTCTTCGGGAGTAATCTCTTCGGAAATAGCGAGTCTGGACTTCGAAGGTACCACAGCCACCAGTTCGTCTTTTAAAAAGGTAGTATACCTCAAATTAGGAAGCCGCGTGACACCTTCTACTAGTCCCAAGTCAATCCGATTTTCTTGCAAAGCAGTCTCTATATCACGTGAATTTCCGCTGACAAGAGATAAATGTACTTTGGGGTATTTACTGATAAATGTGGCCAGCAAGGGAGGAAGAACATATTGCGAGATCGTGGTGCTGGCACCCAATTTAAGTTCTCCGGTGTACTCGTTGTGAAGTAAGTGCATTTCATACTCCAGCTGTTTATAATCCGCCAGTATCTGTTCGCTATGTTTCAACAGCAACTTACCTGCATCCGTCAAAGAGATCTTTCTACCTTGACGATCGAACAAGCGTACTTGGTAAGTCGTTTCCAGTTCATGGATATGTTTGGTGATAGCCGGCTGACTAATAAACAACTCTTGTGAAGCCTTCGTAAAGCTTAAATTCTTAGCTACACTTTGAAAAACTTTAATTCGAAAATCCGACACGTATCTATTATTTAATACAACAATCCGTTAAACAATCAGCACTATAGTTCTTCCGCTTTAATACCCAAAGCCTGCATAATAGAGAAAGCAAGCATGTCCCACTTGTAATTTACCGGACTATCGGGTTCGTTCATGCGAAATTGTAGAATGTCTTTCCCCTCTACGTCATTCAATAGTTTAGATACTTTATCTCCATATTCTTCGTTGAAAGAAACAACGATCATCTTTTTAACGTCGGCTGAGTCCGCAACAATGGAGAGTAAATCCAGAAAAAGTTCCTCTCGCGACACCATCCCCTCACAAGGCACACTAGCAAAAGAGTATTCGCCAAAGGGACTTTGGAAAGCAACACCGTTCAACTCATCTTTTAATGCTGAGGGTTGGCAGTTGATTAAGTGCTGCGAGTCTTTATCATAAATCAAGAGAAATTGGACATCATTTTTCTGACCGGACATTTCAGCATCTAGCATCATATAAGTAGTCAGAACAGAAAAATCGATATCTTGCAAGGGACGAGCTAAAGTCTTTTCAAAATAAGTTTTCAAATCTGTAATTACAAAATTCAGAAAAGCAGCATCAATAAGAACAACTGTTTCTGAAAGTTTTATTTTAGGATTCTCGTTCATATATCTATCTATTAAATTATAGCGGATAAAGATACTATAATAGTTTCATTTTGCTGTCGGTTATACTTACTTTCTTACAAATAAAATTCTCTTTTTAGTAGCAAAGAACCAACATGAAGCAGTTGTAAAAAGTCTAACACATACGTTTACCCGCCAAACGAGCGAGAGTTTTCTGACATTTTGACTATAACACCCGCAAAATTTGTGTCATTTAGTCAGATAGATAGCGGTGGCAAATCTTTTGTCCCTATTGGATTGTTATTTTTGAATAAACTAGAACGAAATAAGAAAGGAGAATAACCATATGAACTTTAACAATTTTACAATTAAATCTCAAGAAGCTGTACAAGAAGCTATCAATCTTGCACAAGCCAAAGGACAACAAGCAATTGAAGCTGTCCACCTCCTACAAGGTCTGCTCAAAGTAGGAGAAAATGTGACAAACTTTATTTTTCAGAAGTTAGGAATAAACGGGCAACAAATAACAATGATTGCCGACAAACAGATAGATTCCCTTCCGAAAGTAACTGGTGGAGAGCCTTATTTAAGTCGGGAATCAAACGAAATTCTACAAAAATCGACTCAGTATGCTAAAGAGATGGGAGATGATTTTGTCTCATTGGAACATATTTTACTCGCTCTGCTGATTGTGAAAAGTACTGTTTCGAATATTTTGAAAGACTCAGGAATGACAGAGAAAGAACTACGGGCAGCTATCAACGAACTTCGCAAGGGAGAAAAAGTGACATCTCAATCGAGTGAAGACAATTATCAGTCGCTCGAGAAATATGCTATTAACTTAAATGAAGCAGCACGTAGTGGTAAATTGGACCCGGTAATCGGACGTGATG
>Ga0114938_1002501_pt1 | contig 11544 bp, 12 predicted proteins | sample AshMeaBigSpring_FD_88675 | JGI IMG/M metagenome (GOLD analysis project Ga0114938, IMG submission 88675) | Groundwater microbial communities from Big Spring, Nevada to study Microbial Dark Matter (Phase II) - Ash Meadows Big Spring | ecosystem: Environmental > Aquatic > Deep subsurface >...
AAAAATTCCGAATCGGTTGACAGCAGCAGGGAAGAATCCTTGCCGAGGGATTCGTTGTAGACTTCCAGGGTCTGCGTGAAGCTGTAGAAATCCGGGTCCACGCCGTAGGCATCGGCATAGATCCGCGCGGCTTCGGCATCGGCCTTGCCTTTGACCTCCTGGGAGACCCGATAGGCTTCGGAAGTGATCTGTTGCAGGTCCCGTTCCTTCTGGCCAAGAACCTTCTGGGCCTCGCCTTTGCCCTCCGAGCGAAACTTCTCGGCGATTTGCTTGCGTTCCGCGATCATCCGGTCGTAGACGGACTTGCGGACCTCTTCCACGTAGTTGATGCCTTTGATTTTCACATCGACCAGCTCGATGCCGAACTGCGACACCTTGGGCTGCGCCTGCTCCAGCACGCCCTGGGTGATCTTCTCCCGGCCGAGAGCGATAACGTAAAAGCCCTGCGGCTTCTTTTCCTGGTCCTCCAGCCCGACCTCGGTGGTGTCCAGCTCCCGGTTGGACCTGCGCACGGTCTCGATCAGACGGTGCGAGGTGATGAAGTTGCGCACGGCCGGGTCGATGATGTCGTTCAGGCGGCTGGTCGCGTTGTACCGGTTGTTGACCGTCTGGAAGAATTTCACGGGATCGACGATCTTCCAGCGGGCGAAGGAATCGACCCAGATGAAGGTCTTGTCCAGCGTGGGGATCTGCCCCGGCTCCCCGTCCCATTCCTGGATGTTCTTCGGGAAGAAATTGGCCTTCTCGATGAAGGGTAGCTTGAAGCGCAGCCCCGGCTCTGTAATCGGCTCCCTGACGATCCGCCCGAACTGCGTGATCACGACCTGGTCGACTTCGCCGACCACGAAGGCCGACTCGTACAACACGACCGCCGCAGCGATCAGTGCGATAGCCAAGATTCCTTTGATTTTCATTTTATTTGCCACCCGGTTTGGTGAAGTTCAGCAGCGGCAGTGTGTTCTTCTGCTCGGAGTCGATGATGTAGACCGGCCCCAGCTTGGGGATCAGGCTGCGCATGTTTTCAAGATAGAGGCGGGTCTTGGTGATGTCCTTGGCCTTGCGGTATTCGTCGTAGACGTCCCGGAAGCGCGCGGCGTCGCCCTTGGCCCGGTTGACGCGGTTCAGGGCGTAGCCTTCCGCGGTCTTGATCGTGCGTTCGGCTTCGCCGCGGGCCGCGGGAATCGACTTGTTGTATTCCTCGTTCGCCTGATAGATCATCTGCTCCTTTTCCTGGGTGGCCTGGTTGACCTCGTTGAAGGAAGGCTGGACCGCCGCCGGCACGTTGGTTTTCTTCATCTCGATCGTCACGACGTGGATCCCGGTTTCGGCCTGGTCCAGCTCGCGTTGGAGCAGGCTCTGGGCCTCCAACGCAATTTCATCTCGCTTGCTGATAACCTCGTTGATGCTGCGGTCGCCCACCACGAGGCGCATGGTCGCCTCGGACATATCGGTCAGCAGTTTGCGGACGTTGGCGACCTTAAACAAGTAGTTGTAAGGGTCTTTGATGCGGTATTGCACGATCCAGGGGACGACGGCCACGTTCAGGTCGCCCGTGAGCATGAGCGCGACCGTCGTCGAATCGACGCCGGGCTTGCCGCGCGACCGGAAATCCACCTCGGCTGCCGTCGCGCCGAATTCTTCCGTCTGCACGCGCTTGACGTTGACCTTGGTGACCGTGTCGATGCCCAGCGGCATCTTGAAGTTCAGGCCCGGCTGTGTCGTTTCGATGTAGCGTCCGAAACGCTGGATGATGCCGACCTCGTCCTGATTGATCGTGTAGAAGGACGTCAGCCCGATCAATGCCAGCACGATCACCCCCAGCGCCAGCGGACCGCCGGGAAGCCTGAATTTCTTGAACTGCTTGACCATTTCATCCACCTGGGGGGGGATGCCGCCCTGGCCGCGCTGCTGTTGCTTCAATTTTTCCCAATCCCAACTCATGCCGGATTCCTTCGTTCGCTGTTCATTCGAATCAAAGCCGCCTCCTCGCACCAGGGCCCTGCGCTCAGGAGGATTCGCAGGCATCGGCCGGATGCGGCCGGAGTAAGGCGGGTGAGGGCCTGGCGTTCGCAGGGGCTCATTATTTAATTGTTAAGTTAGCATCCGCATCAAGTCAAGCAAAAAGCACAGCCCGTGCGCCGGGCCGTGCCCGGGGGAGTGCGATCGTCCTTGGCGTTCTTGACATCGCCGCGCGCTGCTGGCTTAATGCGCTTCAGGTTCAGGCGCATGGAAAAGAAATCCGGCAATGCCGCCCATATCGGCGGAATCCTCTCCGACCTGCTGCAACAGTTCCGGCCCGAAACGGAGCAGGGCATGCTGCGCGTCTGGCGGCTGTGGGACCAGGCGCTCGGCGAGGAGATCGCGCGCAATGCCCGCCCGGCGGCCTTTAAAGGCTCGCTTCTGCTGGTCTACGTCACCAGTTCGAGCTGGCTTCACCATCTGCGATTCATCAAAAAGGACATCGTAAAGCGCCTGAACGACGACCTCGGCCAGCCGCTGGTGAGCGACATCAAGTTCAAGGTCGGCTCGTTCTGAGCCATGGCGGGATGCATGAACAGTACCCCATCTTTGGGCCAAGACCCGCCGCAAGCCGAATCGAATTTGCCCGACCAAGACCCACTGACCAACGACATTTTCCTTGGTGGTGGCATCCGGCTGCGGCAGCCCCGCCACGGATATCGCTTTTCGATCGACGCGGTCATTTTGGCCGGCAGTCTGCATCCGCGGCCCGGCGATTCGATGGTGGATCTCGGGACCGGATGCGGCATCGTTCCCATCCTGCTATCCCACCGCTGGCCCAGCGTGCGGATCTGGGGAGTCGAGGTGCAGGCGGAGCTGGCGGCAGTGGCGGTCGAGAACGTGCGCACCAATGCCATGGAGCCGCAGGTGACCATCCTGAACGCCGACCTGAGAGATGTCTCGGCGGGTCTCCTCGGCGGCCCCGTGGATTGGGTCGTTGCCAACCCCCCCTATCGTCGCGGCCGATCCGGCCGGGTCAACCCCAATTGTCAACGGGCGCTCGCGCGTCATGAAATCGCCATGACCCTGCCGGATCTCGTCGCGGCCGCCCGCCGGCTGCTCAAGACCGGCGGCCGGTTTGTGGCGATTTACGGCGCCGAACGAACCGCGGACCTTCTATTCCACATGCGATCGGGGCACATCGAGCCGAAGCGGCTGCAAGCCATCCAGCCCGACCCGCAGTCAAACGCGCGGCTGATTTTGGTCGAGGGCATCAAAGACGGCAAGCCGGGCGCGGCCCTTGTGCCGCCCCTGATCATCCGCGAAGGCAGCGGGCGCTATTCGACCGAGATAGACAAAATGTTTTCGCGCTGAGCCTGTCGCGGACCGTGCTGGCGCCGGAAAAAAGCGTTTTTAACGCTGGTTGGCGCAATTGACAAGCTGCAGGTGTCGCGCTATAAAGATGGACCGCCGCTCGTTGAGCTGCGGGCCCGGAGAGGTGGCCGAGTGGCTGAAGGCGCCGCTCTCGAAAAGCGGTATCCTGGCAAAACCGGGATCGTGGGTTCAAATCCCACCCTCTCCGCCACGCCGCCGACCGCCGCGAAGGCTTCAGGGTGGCGGTGAAGCCTCGTCGCCGGCAACCTCATGATCCCATCGTCCCATTGCTTCGGTCGCAAATGGAGGAAAGAGAGGACGGGTGGTTGCACGCGGGCGGTAAAGCTGCGGAGAGATGTCCGAGCTGGCCGAAGGAACACGACTGGAAATCGTGTGTGCTGCTAACACCGGCACCGTGGGTTCGAATCCCACTCTCTCCGCCATTAACTTACTGCAAAAATGAATAATTTTTAATTCGAAGCGGTACAACTGAGGTGCAAATGGAACGCCAATCGCCTCGTCCCCCGAGCGCTGTCCACTGACCTTTTTACCACCTTCATTTCGCCCTCCGCCTGATTCTTTTTTCTGCGAAGCCGCCTTATTTTTTTGGCACGCGGTTTTGCCTTTCCGCTCGATCGCGGTTGGTTCATTTTTGCCGATGTGGTATAAGACCAATAATCGTAGGAGGACCGCGATATGAAACTGGACCGCATCACGATAGACCCTGAAAAACTGAACGGGCAGCCTTGCGTTCGAAATATGCGCCTGACTGTCAAGCGTGTCGTGGAGCTGGCGGCGCTGTATCCCAATCGCGAGGAGCTGCTGAGGGAATACCCCGAGCTTGAGGATGAGGATATCCGTCAAGCACTGACCTATGTGGCCACCTACCTGGATGACCGAATCGTCGAACTGCCCTTGAGCCATGAAACTGTTGCTTGACCAAGGGCTGCCCCGATCGGCGGCAATGCTGCTGAGAGAAGGCGGGATCGACACGCTGCACGTCGGCGAGATCGGCCTCGCGGCCGCTACTGACAATGAAATCCTCCAGAAGGGACGGCAGGATGGCCGTGTGGTCGTCACACTGGACGCCGACTTTCATGCTCTGCTTGCTTTTTCGAAAGCCCTCTCTCCTTCGGTGGTCCGCATACGAATCGAGGGATTGACAGGGCCGATGGCGGCGAACGTGACAAGAGAGGCGGTCTTGCGCAGCAAAGAGGATCTTGAAAGCGGTGCGCTTGTGACGGTGCAGCCCGGGCGGATCCGAATCAGGCGCCTGCCGCTTTCGGGCTAAAGAATCCCCCGATAGCTCCCGCGATCGAAAGTGCGCTTCACTTCATCGCCCGCACGTTGTCCACTACCTTCGTCAAAACTCCAATGTCGGGTTCGGCGTAATGCTTCTTTGTGACCACCACGTTGGAATGGCGTAGGCGCGCGCTGATTTGGTTCATATCGACGCCCGCCTTCGACAGGGCCATCCCAAGCGAGTGCCTCCCCGCGTTGTTCAGCGGAAAGTAACCGACCCCCGCCTCTTTGCAGGCCGCGTTCCAGATGTCGTAGATGTTTTTCTTGTAGACCCGCCCGGTGGCCGGGTTGGTGAAGACATAGGACGTTAAATTTTGGCCGGCGGCCTCGATGGCGAGCAGCGCCCCCTCCGTGAGCGGCACGGTTTCCTCTCGGCTCTGCTTTACGATCTGCCAGGCCTCCCCGCCGTCCGCACTCGGCGCAAACCTTCCGGCAATGACGATGCAGTCTCGCTTGACGTCTGTTTTCCGCAATGCGCGGGCCTCAGAGACCCTGCAGCCGGTTGCAAATAGGAAGGCATAGATCGGCTGGTGCCGCGCCGGGATCTTCTCCAGAACGGCCTGCTGCGTCTCGGCGTCGAGGTATTTGATCTTCTTTTGGCGGGTCGATCCAGAGATCGATATAGGCGCGGTAGCATCGCCACGTGGAAAACTTGACGAGCGGCTTCTGGTACTCCAGCCACTTTCTTGCATAGTTGCCGGTATGCAGAGGCTTCGCCCTGCGAAAACGGGCGGGGTTGAACGAGCCGCGCTCGATCTCGATCGAAATCAGGTGCTGCAGGTGCTCGGCCACCTCCTTCGACCGGCACACGAGCCAGCGCCCGCCGACCGTGGGGATTTCGCTGAAAGGCGATACGACCTTGAAAAACGAAATCGACTCCGGTAGAGACACTATTCAGGGAAATACGGAATCGCTGAAGGAGCTGGTGTTGATGCTGGATAAATTCGAGTTCTGGTTCAATATCGTCACCCCCTAAGAAATCAACCGCGGAAGGGGAGGGCCGCGGTCCGGTTTTTGGCCTGGTCCTGCCTCCGTCATCGGCTAGTACTAGAAGGAGAAATCCGATATGCCGACTCCATGGTCAACAGGTTTAATCCGTACATTGTATTTCGGCCTGTCGCTGGCCTTGGCTTCAATGGCGGGGATTGTCCAGGCGGCCGAGAGCCAGCCGTCTTCAGCGCCCTCCGCCGAGTCAAATGGCGGGATGTCGGCTGAGGAGTTGAACCGCCAACTCAACAACCCGGTTTCGAGCGTCTGGAGCATGGTGTTCCAGAACAACTACACGCAGTTGAAAAGCGGCTCCCAAGACGTTCCGGGATGGGACGAGGGCGATGATAAGTGGTTTTACAGCCTGAACTTTCAGCCGGTCTTGCCGCTGCCCTTGACCCGGGATTGGAACCTGATCAACCGCCCGGTTTTTCCGATTTTTGCCGACCGCCCGGTGCTGGAATCCGACGGATTCGACGAGGCCGACGGCTTGGGCGACATGGCGCTGGTGTCCCTGTTGTCGCCCTCGAAAACCGCCGGCAGTTTTCTCTGGGGAGTCGGGCCGTCGTATATTTTCCCCACAGCCTCGAAGGACGAACTGGGGCAGGAAAAGTGGCAGGCCGGCCCGGCGGCGGTCGGCCTTTACTTGGGCAAGGAGTGGATCTTCGGGGCATTTCCCCAGCACTGGTGGTCCTTTGCGGGCAACGACGATCGCCAATCGACCAGTCAGACCAACATCCAGTATTTCATCTGGAGACTGTTGCCCGATCAATGGCAGATCGGCACGGCGCCGAACATCCTGATCGACTGGAAGGCCGATGACGACGACAAGCTGACGCTGCCGGTGGGGCTCGGCGTGGGCAAGCTGTTCAAGATCGGCGGACTGCCCATCAAGTTCATCCTGGAGGGCCAATATGCGGTGATCAGCCCGGATGATTTCGGCCAGGAGTGGAACATCCGGTTTACGGTCACCCCGGTGCTCCCTTCGTTGATTCAGAATCCAATCTTCGATTGATGTGGAAAAAAATAGCCCTCCTCCATCTAATTTCTTTGGGAATCGGCGTGAGCTGTGCGCGGCTTCATCTCCGACTGAAATAAATTGCGGCCAATTTTACTGTATTCAGTTGAACCGTTTTATGGGACTTTAACAGGTCTTTTTTCTGTGTTACTATCCGCACCATAGCGCAAACGGGATGCAAGCCATAAAACGAAATATCAAAAATTACATTGAATTTCTGTATGTTGCGATGGTGACTATGGGTTCAATCTCCGCTATCTCCGCTCCTTTTTCAGGGGCGGCCACTGCATCGGATATTTCTTTAAAGGATCACCACATCCGCCTGGCGATATGTCCTATCTGGTATTAGCCCGAAAATACCGGCCTCAACGCTTCGAGGAGGTCCTCGAGCAGGAGCACATCACGCGCACCCTCGGCAACGCGATCGCCGCCGGGCGGGTGGCGCACGCGCTGCTCTTCACCGGCCCCCGGGGAACGGGCAAGACCACCGTCGCGCGCATCCTGGCCAAGGCGCTGAACTGCCAGGCGGCTCGGACGGAAGCACCCTGCAACCAATGCCGTTCCTGCCGGGACATCACCGCCGGGAATGCCGTGGACGTTTTCGAAATCGACGGCGCCTCCAACAACAGCGTGGACCAGGTGCGCGAGCTGCGGGAAAACGTGAAATACATGCCCGCCCACAGCCCTTACAAGATCTACATCATCGACGAGGTGCACATGCTGAGCACCCCGGCCTTCAACGCGCTGCTCAAGACCCTGGAAGAACCGCCCGCCCATGTGATGTTCATGTTCGCCACCACGGAGCCGCACAAGATACCGGTCACCATCCTTTCGCGCTGCCAGCGCTTTGATTTCCGGCGGGTTCGAATCGCAGCGATCGCGGGTCATCTGGGCACCGTCTGCCGCCGGGAGGGGATCGACATCGGCGAGCCGAGCCTGGACGTGATCGCGCGCGAATCCGGCGGCAGCGTACGCGACAGCCTGAGCCTGCTCGACCAGGTCATTGCCTGCGGCCAGAAAACGATCTCGCATTCGCAGATCCTGGAAACATTGGGGGTGATCGACCGCAGCCAGCTGCGCCAGCTGACGGCGGCCGTGCTGGCGGGCGAGCCGCAGCCGTTCCTCGCCGCCCTGGATGAGCTTTTCGACCGCGGCCACGACATCAAGAAGCTGTTCGCGGACCTGCTCGAATACCTGCGCGACCTGTGGGTGATTCAGACGGGCGCGGACCCTCGCAAGTCGGTCGACCTCCCGGCCGACGAAATCGACGGGTTGCAGGAGCAGGCCCGGCAGGTGCCGGGCGCCACCCTCCAGCATGTGCTGGATGTTTTCTACCGTGAGGAGGCCGGCATCCGGCTGTCGCCCCAGCCCAAGCTGGCTTTGGAGATGGCGTTTTTCCGTTCGCTGCAAGCGCGCTCGGCGCTGTCGCTCGACACGCTCATCCACAAGCTGGATGACCTGCGCCGGGAGATCAGCGGCGGCGGTGTCCTGCCTCCGCCCGCCGAACGCTCGCCGGTCAGCAGCGCCGGCGCCGGCCGGACGGCGGCGCCGCCCCGTTCCGAAGCTCGGCCGCCGGCGGAGGCCAAGCCCGCCGGACTCGCAGAGCGAACGGCGGCGGATGCGGGCGACGATCTCGCAGCGGCCTGGCGGGGAATCGTCGAGGCCGTTTCCCGGAGCCACCCCAGCCTGGGCGTCAATCTCAAGAAATGCTGCCTGCGCCGCGCAGACTCCCAAGGCGTGGAGATCGTCACGCCGGCCAACCAGTTCGTCGGCTCGATGCTGCAGCGCGACAAAAACCTGGCGCTGCTGAAACGCGTCTGCGCGGACGCATTCGGCGGGCAGCCGGAGGTGGCCGTCGTCATCGCCGACGAATGCGGGACATCGACGGCCGAGCGGCGGGACCGCAAACACAGCCGGGTCCAGGAAACGATCAACCACCCCGTGGTTGCCGACGCCATCGAAATCTTCGACGGCAAGCTCGTAGATGTGCAGATCCGACAGGAGGTCGACAAATGAAGGGTATGGGTCAAATGGTGAAGCAGGCGCAGCAGCTGCAGGCGCGTATGCTCAAGATGCAGGCCGAACTGGCGGAGCGGACGGTGGAGTCCGCCGCCGGCGGAGGCATGATCCGGGTGGTCGCCAACGGGCGGCAGCAGGTCGTCTCGATCCGGATTGAGAAGGAAGTGGTCGACCCGGAGGACGTGGAGATGCTGCAGGATTTGATCCTCGCCGCCGTAAACGACGCGCTGACGAAGTCTCAGGAGATGGTCGCCTCTGAAATGGGCAAGCTGACCGGCGGCCTGAACCTGCCGGGGCTGATGTGACCCCATGAGTCTTTATCCCGCCCCCATCCGCCAGCTGATCCAACACATGGCGCGGCTGCCCGGAATCGGCGAGAAGACCGCCGAACGTCTGGCGCTGCACCTGCTCTACACGGCGGACCGCTATGTGGAGGAACTCGGCCGCAGCATTCTCGAGGTCAAGCGCAAGATCCGGCTGTGCTCACGCTGCTTCGCGCTGGCCGACGGAGAGCTTTGCGGCATCTGCAGCAATCCGGCGCGCGACGGGTCGGTGGTGTGCGTCGTCGAGCAGCCGGGGGACATGGTCGCTCTGGAGAAATCCGGCGCATTTAAGGGACACTACCACGTTCTGACCGGGGTGCTCTCGCCTCTGAACGGGGTCGGCCCTGACGACCTCCGCATCCGGGAGCTGCTCCAGCGAGTGGCCGCCGGCGGAGTCCGGGAGGTGGTGCTGGCCACCGGCACCAGCGTCGAAGGCGAAGCCACCGCCGCTTATCTCGCCGGGCAGCTAGAAAACCGGGCGGTCACCGTCACCCGCATCGCCGCGGGCATCCCCATGGGCGGCGACCTGAAATATGTGGACCAGGTGACGCTCAAGAAAGCCATGGAGGCGCGCCGTGCCGTCGCATGAGCTCACTGCCGACGACATCTTTCAGTGCACGCTCTGCGGTGACTGCTGCCGGGGATTCGGCGGGACCTACGTCTCCCGCCGGGACCTCACGGCCATCGCCGCCCACTTGGGGATGGATCCCGATGAGCTGATCGAACGCTGCTGCCAGCGTTCGGGCAGCCGCTACCTGCTGGCGCAGCGGCCCGACGGGTACTGCGTCTTCTGGGACAAGGTCTGTCGCATTCATCCGGTCAAGCCGCGCATGTGCCGACAGTGGCCCTTCATCGAGAGCGTGGTGAGGGATGCCTCCAACTGGGAGATCATGGCGGCGGTCTGCCCGGGCATGCGCACGGATGTCGCCCGCGAGCGCGTGCAGGACTGCGTAAGGCGGCTGCTGGCCTGCGACCCACCGGAGACGATGTGACGGTGGCTTTCGCTGATCCCGGCCCGCCGCCGGCCGGGCCTCGCCGGGGGCCATGATGCATCGCCGCCTTAAAGGATGGTCATGATCGGGGTTATCGATTCCGGGATAGGGGGGCTGCACGTGGTTGCGGCCCTCCGGAACGCACTGCCCGCCGCGGACATCGTTTACTACGCGGATACGGCGCGCGCGCCGTATGGCAGCCGCAGCGCCGAGACGATCGTGGCCGGCGTCCTCGAGGGGGTCGAGCGGGTCTGGCGCAGCGGGGCCCGGGTCCTGGTGGCGGCCAGCCACACGATCGCAACCGTCGCCCGGGATGCCCTGGCGCAGCGTTTCGGCGACGCGCTGTTCGACGTGGCGACGGTGGCCGCCGAGATGGCCGTCGACGCTTCGCGCCGGAAGCGCATCGGGCTCGTGGCCTCGCGCGCGACCGCCGACAGCCGGCGCTACGAGGAAATGATTCGCGGCCGATGCCCGGAGGCCGAGGTCTTCGTGGCGGCCTGCCCGCTGTGGGCGCCGCTGGTCGAGGAAGGGTGGCTGAAACGGCGCGAAACCGCGCTGATCGTCAAGCGCGGCGTCCGCGCCGTCAAGCAGCGCGGCGTGGATGCGCTGATCTTGGGCAGCAGCGGCTTCATCGGGCTGCAGCGCGTGGTTCAGCGCAAAATCGGACCGCAGGTGGTTCTGGTGGAAGCCTCCGAGCAGCTGGCTGCGCGGGTGGCCGAGCGCCTCCGGCCTCAGGTGCCGCCGCCGGCCGGCGGCGGGCGCAGCCTCCGGCTGTTGTTCTCGGATCTCACCCCCCTTGTGGCGCAGGCCGCCCGGGCGATCTGCGGGCGCGAGGCAACCCCGGAAAGGGCGGCATAGAGACAATGACCGCAGAGAATCCCGCACCGGCCCGCAAGCACCCGAAGCCGGCCGAGCGCTGCGACCCGTGCCGGCGGCTGGAGTCCGTCCTGCGCAAGACCGAGCTGGCACTGGCGGACGCCGAGCGGCAGTTGCAGCAGGCCCAGAAGATGGAAGTCCTAGGGACCCTGGTGGCCGGGGTGGCGCACGAGATCAACAACCCGCTCAATCTCATCCTCTACAATCTGCCGTTGCTGCGCAAAACCTGGGCGGACCTGCTCCCGGTACTGACCGAGCACCGCCAGCGCGAGCCCGAAAAGAAGTTCGGCGGGTTGACCTACGATTTCCTCCGGGAGCACTTGCCGCAGCTGATCGCCGATATGGAAATGGCCGCTCAGCGGATGGCCAAGATCGTTTCCGACCTCAAGAATTTTTCGCGCCAGTCCAACCTGGCGGATCTGGGACCGATCGATGTCAACTCCGCGGTGCACAACGCCGTGCGCCTATCCCAAAGCACCCTGCGCAAGGCCGGAGTCGCCCTCCATCTGGAACTGGCGCCGAACCTGCCCGAGGTCAAGGGCAGCCTGCACCACATCGAGCAGGTGGTGGAACTGTACCAGGGAGCCAACCCCAAGCTGGGCGACGTCGCCCCGGAGCTGTACCGCCGCATCGAGGACCTGCGCGCCCGGTGCGACCTGGACTACACGATCGAGAACCTGCCGGGGATCCTGGG
>Ga0114938_1002503_pt1 | contig 11543 bp, 5 predicted proteins | sample AshMeaBigSpring_FD_88675 | JGI IMG/M metagenome (GOLD analysis project Ga0114938, IMG submission 88675) | Groundwater microbial communities from Big Spring, Nevada to study Microbial Dark Matter (Phase II) - Ash Meadows Big Spring | ecosystem: Environmental > Aquatic > Deep subsurface >...
CAATCATATAACAGGCAATATGTTTAGTGTACAAAGCAATATGATGTTGGGTGATAAAGTGTGTATATCGATGAAAAATGCTTTTATAAAATCTGCTGGAAAACCTTTGGCAGAGCGTATTCTGCTTGCTTTAGAGGCGGCACAAGCAGTTGGTGGAGATATTAGAGGCATGCAAGCTGCTGCAATAGTTGTTGCAAATGGAAAAGAAACAGAAGTTTGGAATAATAAATCAATTGATTTAAGGGTAGATGACCATCAACAGCCATTGAGAGAACTAAGACGTTTATACAATGTACACATGGCTTATGATTACATGAATAAAGGGGATATTGCTGTAGAAAATAAGGATATGCAATTAGCTATGCAATGTTATGCCGCTGCAATGAAAATGTTTCCACAAAATATAGAAATGCAATATTGGACAGCCATCACCTTAGCAAACAACAATCAATTCGAAAAAGCAAAAAAGATGCTGTTGAATATTTATTCCAAAGATGCCAACTGGAAAAAATTAACCCAACGTTTACCTGCTGTAGGATTGCTTCAGTTGCCCCCAAAACAGTTAGAAGAGTTGACTAAATAAAATCTTTGTTTAGAGTTTTATACTTCAAGGATTTAATCAAATACTTTCGCTTATTGCGTTGTTGAGAACAATCATTAACTTAAAGTTGATGCCTGTATCTTTGCAAAATGGTAATATTAAATGCTACTTACGTTGTTTCTTCGCCAGATGTGGCTATGTGTCCACCAGCAGACAAAGCTGAATATGCTTTTATTGGACGAAGTAATGTGGGCAAATCTTCTTTAATCAATATGATTTGTAACCGACAAAAGTTAGCAAAAACTTCTGCTTCACCTGGAAAAACCCAGTTGATCAATCATTTTTTAATAGAAAGTACTTCTGCTAATAAAGGATCCAAAGTAAAATGGAACTTGGTAGATTTACCAGGATACGGTTATGCAAAAATTTCCCAATCGAGTAGAAGAAGATGGGAGCAAATGATAGAAAATTATCTACGAAAAAGACAAAATTTAGTAAACGTCTTTGTATTAATAGACAGTAGACACTCGCCTCAAAAAATAGATTTAGAATTTTTAACCAATTTAGGTAAATGGCAAATTCCTTTTACGATAGCCTTTACCAAGTCAGACAAAGAAAAACCTGCCGTTGTAGATAGAAATGTACGTGCATTTTTAGATGCTATGAGAGAAACATGGCAATTTTTACCCCAAAGTTTTGTAACCAGTGCCGAAAAAAATAAAGGCCGTGAAGAGATATTAACTTTTATTGAGCAGTGTAATGAAGGTTGGGGAGAGTAAGTTTTGTTTTGTGATATATATTTAAACCATTTTTTAGTTCTCTTACCGATCACCTATACGATCGGTTTTTTTTGTTAATATAGAAAATATTATAATTTCTTAATTTCCCTCAAAATTCAATTCAAATTATTTTAAGTAGTTTACTATTTTCTTTTATTAAGATACTTTTATATAGTTTGATACGATTTTTTATCATGAAAATCAATGTTTAAACATAAAAAGAATAAATTAATCTTGGTTTTTAATTACCGTTTATATATTTTTAACACATTGTTAATACTAAAAGCAAAATTGAATGAGAAAACTAATTACAAGCACAATCTGTTTACTGCTTCTATTCGGACAGTTGTTGGCACAAACAAGTAAAACGGTTTCAGGAAAGGTAATGGATGAGAAGGGTAACCCTTTGGTAGGAGTTACGATATCCGCTTCTGGAACTAGTAAAAAAACAGTAACAGATTTTAAAGGAACATTTACACTTACCTTACCATTATCGGTAAATAAGCTTAGGTTAGAATATGTTGGTTACGAGCGTACTGATGTTACAATTAAAGGTGATGCCTTAGTTGTATCGCTAAAAAGAGAGGATGAATCGCTTGGCGAAGTAGTAGTAGTAGGATATGGTACTCAAAAAAAGAAAGACATAACTGCTTCTATAGCAACTATTAAAGGTGATAATATTAAAAATGCACCTGTACAAAGTTTTGATCAAGCCCTTTCTGGTAAAGCTGCTGGTGTTAATGTAAGTTTACCCAATGGCGTTTTAAACAATCCGCCAATCATCAGAATTCGTGGAGCAAACTCAATAACTGGTAGTACTCAGCCTTTGATTGTAATTGATGGAGTACCAACATTTCAAGGTGATTTTTCTACTAATTTATCTGCAAATAACGCTTTAGGTACTTTAAATCCAGCAGATATTGAGGATATACAAATACTTAAAGATGCGGCTGCAAGTGCTATCTATGGAAGTAGAGCAGCAAATGGTGTAATGTTAATCACAACTAAAAAAGGAAAACAAGGAAAAGCAAAAGTAACTTATGATGTAAATGTAGGTTGGTCATCTCCTTTTAACATCTTTGAAGTGCTGAACGCAGCGGATTATATTTCTATTAAAAATGAAGGTTTAAGAAACTTAAATCAAGCTAATGTAAATTCTAGTGGTCAACCAGCTGGTGCTCCATTATTTTTTCCAGCAACAATTAATGGTCAACCAGTAGATACAAAATGGTCTGACTACTTATATCAAACTGGTTTTCAGCAAAACCATTCTTTAACTGTTTCAGGTGCAAATGAGTATACTAAATACTATTTTAGTGCTAATTACAACAATCAAGAAGGGATGTTGCAAACAAATACTTTTGATAGGAAACAAATGCGTATGAATGTTGAGCATAAGGCAACAAATTTCTTAAAGTTAGGAGGTAACTTTAACTATAGTAGAGGTACAACATTTTCTCCAAATTCTGGGTCTTTGCCAGGAACTCCTTTCGCAACAGCAGGCACAGCTAGATTAGCATTTGTTACGGCTCCTAATGTGTCTCCTTATTTAGCAGATGGAAGATACAATATTATGGGAATTGATGATGCTGTTATGCGTAATAGTTTTAATCAAATTGGAAGAAATAATAATTTAACTAATTCAGGTTTTGTAAATCCTGTATTAGTGAGAGATTTAAATGTTATTAGCTCTCAAATTGATCAAATCACGGCAAATGTGAATGCAGAGTTTAAGCTTTTGAAAGGCTTATACTTCCGATCTCAATATGGGGTAAATTATCAAACTGTCGAAGACAAAACATTTTATAATGCATTACATGGTGATGGTATACAAACAACAGCTACTACAGATGACGGTCTAGCGTTTAATACGATAGGTAAGTATAATATAACAAATTTTCAAAACACTATAACCTATGACTTCAAACTTGGTTCGAATCATACATTCAATTTATTAGCAGGTCATGAAGAACAGCATGTAAAAACAGATAGATGGGGTGCTAGTAGATCAGGTTTGTCGGATAACTTCTTTAATGAGTTTCAAGGAAACTTCACAATTAATAATGCTCCAGTTAATAACTCAATAACTGAAAATTATTTGTTATCATTTTTTGGTAGAGTAAATTATAATTATAATAACAAATATTTCGTATCAGCTAACGTTAGACGTGATGGATATTCTGCATTTGCTGATGGAAAAAAATGGGGAACTTTTGCTGGTGGATCTCTTGGATATTCAATTTCCGAAGAAAATTTTTGGCAAAAAAGTTTCCTTGCTAAAGTCTTCGATAATTTCAAGTTAAGAGCTAGTTACGGTCAAGTTGGTAGTTTAACCTCTGTAGGTAATTTCGCTTCATTATCTACTTTTGGATCATTTCAATATGGGTTAGGAAATCCAACTTTATTTTTTAATCAAGCTGGAAATAAAGATTTGAAATGGGAAACAAGTGAAAAACTAGATTTAGGAGTTAATTTTAGTTTTCTAAAGAATAGATTAAATGTAGAGTTAGGATACTACAATGCTAATTTGTCTGACTTAATTATAGATGTTCCTACACCTCCTTCATTAGGAATTCCAGGAAATACTATTGCTGCTAATGCTGCTACTGCTTATAACAGAGGTATAGAACTACAAATAGGGGCGGAAATTATCCAAAAGAAAGATATTAATTGGTCTATTAATTTTAATATTGCTACACAAAATAATGAAGTTACACGTTTAGCACCAGGCGTTACTGAGATAATTGGAACAACACAACTAGAAAGAACAAATATTACTAGAGTTGGGCATCCTCAAGGGAGTTTTTTTCTTATAAAAACCAATGGAGTTGATCCAGCTACAGGTAGAAGGGTTTTTGTGAACAATGCAGGAAGAGAAATACTATTTGATTTTTCTAATCCTGTCGCAGCAAATCGTTGGACATTTAGAGATAATGGACAAGTTGCACCAGCAATTGATTTATCACGAGATGGTTACATAGCTGGTAATGCATTGCCAAAAGCTTTTGGTGGGTTTAGTAGTAATTTTAGTTATAAAGATTTCGACTTTTCTTTTGATATTTATTATAGTTTAGGTAACTCTGTCTATTTTGGCTCTAGAGCAGGGTTACTAGATCAACGTTTCTGGAATAACACCACAGAAGTTTTAAATAGATGGCAAAAAGCAGGTGATATTACAAATATTCCAAGAGTTGTATTTAATGATAATATTTCAAATGGTTCTGCAAACCCAATTGATGCAAATTTATTTAATGGAAATTTTGCAAAAATTCGCACTATCACTTTTGGATATACTTTACCTAAAGTAATTGCAGAAAAAGTTAAATTTAGTTCTGCTCGTTTTTATATTCAAGCATTCAATCCATTTGTATTAACTAATTATCCAGGCGCTGATCCTGAAATATCCGTAAATGGCGGAAGCGGTTTAACACCTGGTGTGGATAGAAACAGTGTTGGTCAAGCAAGAACTATTAATGTAGGCTTGAATGTTATTTTCTAAATCAATCAATAAATTTTTTACAATGATAATGAATATAAAAAATAAATTTATTATAGCAAGTTCGATAACTATTGCAAGTTTATCTATTGCTTCTTGCAATAAAGAAAATCTTAATCCAATCCCCCAAACAGTTATTTCTGATGCAAGTGCATTTAGTACTCCTGATCGAATTTTACAACAAGTTTTTGGTGTATACTCGCAAGTTAAAAATGGTAATTTTCTTGGAGGTAGAACTCATGTTTATAATGATGTAAGAGGAGAGGATTGGGTAAATGTTACAGGAAATGGAGTTACAGCCTTAGGCGTTTGGAATTATTCAATTGTTTCTACAGATAATCAGGTAGAAAATCAATGGGCAGTTGCTTATTCTGCTATTAATAGGGCAAACGTTTTGTTACAGGGAATCGACGCTAATTCTTCAATACTAAACGCTAATCTAGCTAATAGGTACAGAGCAGAAGCAAGATTCTGCCGAGCATTGACTAATTTTTATTTAGTTAATTGTTATGGTCGTAGACCTTTCAATGCAGATGCAGGAGCCAGCTTAGGTATTCCTCTTCGTGTAAATGCAAGTACAGGTTCAAGCGGAGCAGCTTTAGCTAGAAGTACTGTTGCTCAAGTATACTCAGCAATTCTAGACGATTTAAATTTCGCCGAAACTAACCTGCCTTTAACATATGCAGGTAGTAGTGATAGTAATACAGTAAGAGCACACAGAAACTCTGCTATTGCATTAAAAACAAGGGTTTATATGCATATGAATAGGTGGAACGATGTGATAACTGAAGGAAATAAAATAGTGTCTACATCTGCACCATTTCAAGCTTCTAGTGGAGTTGCTCATCGTTTAAATGCTGCATTTTTAACTACTTTTAGAACTTATAACACTACAGAATCTATTTTTAGTTTACCTATGACAAATTTAAACTCACCAGGAGGTCAAAACGGTTTAGCCTTATATCATAATGCTGAGTTTGCATTAAATCCTACCGGAATTATTGCTGAAGCTGGATGGAGAACTGCTGACGCAAGGAGAAGTTTGATTGTTAATGCAGTGGCTCCCTTTAGATATAGTAAGTTTAACGATGATTTGAATAACTATGTTCCTATTATCAGATATTCAGAAGTATTGCTAAATTTGGCAGAGGCAATCGCAAGAACTACTTCTGGTGTAGATTCAAGAGCATTGTCATTATTAAATGCAGTACGTCAGCGTTCTGATGCTGGTGTAACATTAGCACCTGCTACAAATGCTGATTTAATTAATGCTATTTTGTTAGAAAGAAGAATTGAGTTCCTTGGTGAGGGTATTCGAGCTCTTGATATTCAAAGACAAAATATTGCGTTTCCAGCAAAAGGTAGTCTACAGCCTGTATTGCCTACAACATTACCGTATGTTTGGCCAATTCCAGCTAGTGAAATTTTGTATAATTCACTAGCTGTTCCGAATAGTTAAATTAATTTAATCTAATTTATTTTATTATGTGAATTAAAGTTATATATATATATTACAGATTTTCAATAATTAATTTAATGTTGTTGATAATATCACTTTAATTAATAATCTTAAAGGAAGTCATCTTAAAATTCTAAGATGACTTCCTTTTTTGTTTCTGAACAAATCCACTTGCCTTTAAGTCATCTTAATAAGTAAAAAGTTGAACGTCAAACATATTTAGGTTATAAATTTTATTCAAAATTGAAAAAATGATTTATATACTATGAATGCTTTTTTATGTGAACTAAATTTCATTTTAATTAGTTCCTATGATAAAGATTTTTTTGCAATTTTTTTTGAACTTTAAAACATTTTAAAATATCATTTTTTATAAATCATTTATTATCAATTAAAATATAGTCATTATTTTCATTTATTTATTTTTATCTAAAATTTTATGATCAACTCCAACTTTATTATGTCATATTTGTTTTAACACTTTATTAAATATTTATTAACAAAAATTAAGACTATGAGAAAATTTGTCTCTTTGCTTTTGTGCTTATGTGTGGCTTTTAGTCAACTATTAGCACAGAACAGAACTGTTACAGGTAAGGTTGTCGATGAAAAAGGTAATTCTTGATCAGATGTATCAGTGAAAATTAATGGTTCCTCGCAGGGTACTCTGACAAAGTCTGATGGAACGTTTTCTATAACAATAGGCTCTAACGTAAAAACTCTTGTTTTTTCGTCTGTAGGTTTTGTTAACAAATCTGTTTTGATTGGGAGTTCTCTTAATCTTAGTATTATTCTACAAACTAATTCTGCTGATATTGAAGAGGTAGTAGTAGTTGGTTATCAAACTGTAAAAAAGAAGGATTTATCAGGTTCTGTTTCTACTATAAGTGGTAAAGAAATTGCACAAAGACCAATGCAAAATTTTACGCAATTGCTACAAGGTAAAGCGCCTGGTCTACAAGTAGTTGGTTCTAGCGGTCAACCTGGTGCTGCTGGATACCTACGTATTAGAGGCACCGGATCAATCAATGCCTCAAACGAACCATTGATAATGGTTGATGGTATAGCAGTAACAAGTACAGCTTTTTCATTATTAAATGCAAGCGATATTGAGAATATTTCCGTATTAAAGGATGCATCAGCTGCTGCCATTTATGGATCAAGGGCTGCTAATGGGGTGATTGTTGTAACAACAAGATCTGGAAAACAAGGTAAACCTCAAATACGATATTCTTATCAAAAAGGTTTTGTATCCTTGCAGCCGCTTCAAAATGTAGAATTTATGAATTCTAACGAAAAACTCAAATGGGAGTTTGAAGCAGGGTTAACAAATCCAATAATTGACTCGATGATTATAAACAGGAGAGGTGCTTTATTACCTGCGAATGCTACCTTGTTTAATATTACTGACGATCAAAGACGTACTCTTTGGGATTTGATAACCTCAAGAGCTCCAAAAGATTGGCTAGACTATTATCTGCAACCTGCATCGACTGAGTCTCATGAGATTTCAATAAGTGGAGCAACAGATAAATCAAAATATTATTTTTCTGTAAATAAATTTGACGAAAAAGGTATTGTATATAAAAATTTCAGAGATAGAATTGGGGCAAGGTTAAATGCTGAATTTAAACCTAGTGATTGGTTGTCAATGGGCGTAAATGTATCTACCGCTTACGCAAATGAATATCAAACTAGAGAACTTTTTAATGCACAAGCCCCATGGACTGCTTATTTTTTAACTAATCCATATGAACCGGTTTTTTTACCGAATGGAAGTTATAATTTGACAATGCAAGGTTTTTCGGCATTAGAAGGACAAGATAGGAATACTTTCTTCAATAATAATCTATCTACATTCGCTACCTCATTTGTTGAAGGTAAATTTTTCAAAAATTTAATTGTTAAATCCGTTGCTGCTTTAAATTACAATACATTAAAGTCTGAGAGCTATTTACAACCAGGCTCAAATTTGGCTAATATATTAGGTTACAATCAAAAATCCGATGCAGGGAATCAAGATTTTCAATATGTGATTACTAATACTGCGGGTTGGAAGCAGAGTATCGTTAAGAAACATAGTATCGATATACTTGTTGGGCAAGAATTCACAAAAAGAAATTTTTATTCATATAGTTTAGCAGGTAGAGGCTTTCCGACTCCGTCTGTTAATACTCTTGATAATGCTGCTACAGCTCAAACTGCAAGTACATCAAGAAGTCAGTGGTCAATCATCTCTTATTTTGCTTCATTATCATACGATTATGAGAAGAAGTACGGTATAAAACTTAGTGGAAGAAGAGATGGATCTTCAAGGTTTGGTGCTAACAATCGATTTGCAAACTTTTGGGCGGCAAGTGCTTGGTGGAATGCCAAAAATGAAAATTTCTTAAAAAACAATGAGCTATTTAGCGATTTGAAAGTAAGAACCTCAGTTGGTACTGCTGGTAACGTACCTAATCAATTTTATGGTTCATTAGGTACATACGCACTAAACGTAGCTTACAACAATGTTTCTGCTGCTGTACCTGTGCAATTAGAAAATAAAGATTTAACTTGGGAAAAAAACGCCAATTGGGATATTGGTATTGATTTTGGCATCTTAAACAATCGAATTACAGGTACAGTTGACTACTACAGTAGAACAACTAAAGATTTATTGTACCCTCAACAGGTAAGTTTAGCGACTGGTTTTTCATCGGTATTAAGTAATATAGGTAGTTTGAGGAATTCTGGTATTGAAATAAGTTTAACAGGGGAAATTATTAGAAAGAAAGATTTTAGTTGGACTGTAACTGCTACCTACACTAAAAATGATAATAAAATTGTTAGTTTAATTTCTGATAATGTACCTGCAGCAAGTAATACAAGATTGAAAGTTGGGCAACCTTTAAATACTTATTTCTTGGTAAGACATGGAGGAATAAACCCTGCTAATGGTAGAAATCAATATTTAAGAGCATCGGATAATTCTCTTACTGAAACATATTCGTTAAACGACCAAGTATTGTTGCAAGGTAAGTCACCTTTGGCTAAATTCTTCGGTAGCGTAAGTACTAATATAACATATAAAAATTTCGATCTTTCTGCACAATTCTATTATTCTGGGGGTAATTATATTTATAATTCAATGTTTCAAAATAACTTAGCAGATGGTGGGAGTGCAGCAGTTGGTTTCAGACCTCAATACAAAGCTGCTAATGATTATTGGAAAAAAGCTGGTGATATTGTTACGATGCCAAACTTGACTGAAGCTTCACAGAAGCAGAATTTAACAAGTGATAGATTTCTTGAGAAAGGAGATTATTTAGCATTAAGAGATTTAATGCTTGGTTATAATTTACCTAGCAATCTTGCACAAAAGGTTAAACTAAGTGGATTAAGATTTTACATACAAGGTACAAATCTGTTCATTAATACCAAATTCCGTGGGCAGCCAGAAGTTGGATTGGGAAATAGAGAGAGTGGAAATCCTGTTCAACCTGGTGTAATTAGTCTGTATGCATATCCAAACACAAGAATGATTACTGTTGGTGCTGATATTAGATTTTAACATAAAACAAAGAAATAATGAAAAAAATATTCATACTTACAACTGTTACGTTCATGGCTTTAGTCGGTTGTAAAAAAACAGAACTTGAACTAACGCCTTTCAATCAAATTGAGACAACAGCCGCATTTAATACACAAGCAGATGTTAATCTTGCAGTACTTGGAATGTATCAAGGCTTAAGAGCTAACAATTATGTAAATGGTACATGGAATATAATTGCCGATGTCATGTCTGATAATTTAATAATTAGTAGTCTAGGGCGTCAAACCTTGACCACTTTCGGTGATTGGAGATACAACGGTGATGCTACACTAGGCTTTTTTCAAACAGGTTATACAATCATTAGAAGAGCTAATGCTATTTTAGAGAACATTGATCGCTTTCCTGCTGGTGCATTTAAAGATAATGCTAAGGGAGAAGCATTGGCGTTAAGAGCATTTGTTTATTTTGATATGGCAAGAGTTTTTGGTAAAACATTTCAAAATGCTACTACCACTGATTCTATTTTGGCATATATTAAGTCTACTAATACCAAAATTTTACCAACAAAGGAACCCGTACGAAGTTTTTATCCAAAATTAGTCGCTGATTTAAATGAGGCTTTACCATTAATAGCAACATCTAATGGTGTTGGTCGTTTAAATAAAGCTGCTGTAAATGGTCTTCTTTCAAGAGTTCATTTGTATATGGGAAATTGGAATGAATGTATTTCTGCTTCAACAGCTGCATTAGGTGCAACACCAAATTTGCCATCTAGAACTGATTTCCCTAGTATTTGGACAGATGCAACTAATAATGGTGTTTTGTTTAAAATTGTTAACACTACTTTGGATAACATTAATACTCCTGGTGTAAATTACTATCAAACAGTTGGTGGTCTAATTAGATCAGAGTATGTTTGTGAATACAACTTAAGACAATTATATTTAACTACGGATATACGTAATTCAACTTATATACAAACTAGTTTGTATAATGGAGTCTTACAGAATCATGTTATTAAATATGCTACGAGACCTGGACAGGTAGCTGGAGTTGTTGATTACAAAGCATTGAGAACAGCGGAAGTAATTTTGAATAGAGCGGAAGCTTATTATAGACTGGGTGGAATTGCTAATGAAACTTTAGCCCTATCGGATGTAAATCTACTTCGTGCAAATCGATACAGTCCTAATTCACCATTAGTACTTACAGGACAGCCATTGCTTGATGAGATACTATTACAGAGAAGACTTGAACTTGCCTTTGAAGGAGATCGTTTTTGGGATTTGAAAAGACGTAACGAATCTGTTTCTCGTAATAATGTAAGTGGTGACAGAGCTGATGGTACTGGTGTAAGATACATTTTCACCACACTTACTGCTGGTGATTACAGATTTCAGTTACCTTATCCAAGTACAGAAATCAATTTCAATTCCAATTTTAAGCAAAATCCTGGTTATTAAAATACGATTTTTTATATATGTTTAATAGAGTTAAATAACTCTATTTTTCAAATGTTATTCAGAATATAGATAAAAGAGGCTGTTTCACCAGAAACAGCCTCTTTTTTATTCCCCAAACTTATTCCTTACCTTTACTTTACCTGTTGCAAAACAGCAAATCAATTATTATGGCTAAACATGCATTTGAAAAGTTTATGAATTCTGAACCCACAGGGGCAAAGAAAAAAGAAATGGTAAAAGTTGAAAAACGAAATGCCAAAAAAGAAGCAA
>Ga0114938_1002506_pt1 | contig 11529 bp, 6 predicted proteins | sample AshMeaBigSpring_FD_88675 | JGI IMG/M metagenome (GOLD analysis project Ga0114938, IMG submission 88675) | Groundwater microbial communities from Big Spring, Nevada to study Microbial Dark Matter (Phase II) - Ash Meadows Big Spring | ecosystem: Environmental > Aquatic > Deep subsurface >...
CGTAATACCCGTCGGGCACTTGGCGGCAAAGAGCGGCACGCCCGCACTGGCCGTGCCGGCGACGAACGTCGCGGCGATGCCGATGATGATGACCTTCACGGTTGTCTCCTCGCGTGGCATGGATCGACGTAGCAGCCGGCAAGTATTGAAAAACCGCCGTCGACTCCACAATCCGAAAACCGTACTCGGGGCTCTGATGAACGGTGACCGCGGAGGATGCCACGGGCGCGAGTGAGGCGAGGGTATCCTGCATGCATGTTCGGAATTCGGATAGCGCGGCCAGCCCGGATTGCTTGAGACTCAGTTTCGACCGGAGCGTATGTCCTGGCCATATCAAGTTGAGGACGAACCGAAGTCTGAGGGGCAGCCAGGCGATGTAAAGGCCTGCGACGCATTCATGGCGAAGCTGATGGAGTGACCTGGGCGCCGGCCGAGACGACCAGGAGATGCCGCAAGGCGTGCCGACGCACGTGAAGAGGGTGTTCTGGATTTTTGCCGGACTGTATGCTGCGGTCCTCTTTACCGTTCCTGGTCGGCAACTTCGGCTGGTTCGGGCAGGAGAGGGATTCCCTGTCCGCCGTGTTTCTGGTGCCGCTGGGTCTGCCCTGGGTCTTGCCAGCGGACCGGGTTGGAAGTCCCGCAATGACTGCGGTCGGATTGCTCGCGCCGCCCGCTCGGTGCGCCGTCCCGATGGCGCTCCTCGGGAACGGCGGGTACCGATGGCACTTCCTTCAATCCTTATGGACGAACCATGTTGAATAAGCGTTTCACTGGACGAGTAGTGGCTGCAGTGGTCCTGTCCGTCGCGGCCTTCGCGACGGCGGTCGGCCCGGTCCGCGCCGAGGATCGTACGCGGTATCGCGAGTGGATCGAGCAGATGAAGGAGGACCCTCGCGGTCCGTTCGATTCGGTCAAGTGGTTCTGCAAGGACGGCACCGTCCTGCCGCCGAAGCCCTCCGCCTGCAGGCCGCATGGCGGCGGCGTCCAGCACGGGCAATGGAGCGCCCGGACGCTGGAATTGCGCTCGAAGGGCTACTTCATCGCCAACCTCTTCGCCGGCATCGACGCGGCCCAGGCGGTAGCGGCCCCGACTTTCCACGACGTCTTCCCGCAGACACTGATCGAGCGCTACCTGATGGCCGTCGATGATGGCTGGATCATGCGGCGTGCGATCTTCTACCGCGGCGCCATCCAGGAGGAGGACGAGCGCGCCGGCGGTCGCGACCTGCTGCTCGAGCTGTCGTCGAAGCCGGAGTGGCTGACGCTGCGATATCCGGCACTGCGCATTGGCGTGCGCTCGCTGCCGCACGGTGCCGACTCCGCCTCCGTGCAGCAGATCCGGCAGCTGTCGGCCAGCCTCGCGGACCGCGACCCCGCTTTCCAGCGACTGAGGGCGAAAATCCACAACTCGCCGGACGCCGGCGATGCCGCGCAGGTGAGGGCGTATGCGAAGGGCGTCGCGGACCCCGCGCGCCGCACGGAGTTCGAGCAACTCGCGGCCCAGATCGACGCGGTCTACCGCCCGGCGCCGATCGCCGACACGCTGCGCGACTTCGCCGGCCGGACGTCGGTCAGCCCAGCGCTCGCGGAGACCGTCCGCTCGGCGGCCGCACAGCTCGACAAGGACCGCTCGGCCGCGGCGACCCACGCGACCACCGGGCACCTGCTGGCGACACTGCGCGACGTACTCCCGGGCACGCAGGGTGCGAGTGCGCGCCTCGAGGTCATGGAACTCAGCCTGCAGGTCGAGGCCGAGCATTTCCGCGCAGGGGCCGACTTGGCGAAGAACGCCGGCAGCCTGACGCGCCACCAGCGCGTGGAAGCGCTCGCCGCTGCGGTCGACGCCGCCTACGGGACCGGCGCGTTGCGGCCGCGCGAGCACGCCGCGCTCCAACCGGTGATTGCGGAGCTCGAGGAACCGACGCTCAGGCTGCAGGAGTACCTCGACGCGCTGCAGTACATCGGACGCGTGCCCGGCTGGTCGTCGCAGGGACTCAACTTCCTGTTTGGTCCGGCCGTCGCCCGACTCACGGAGATCGAGCCGCGGGCCGATCTGTTCATCCAGGACCAGCTGCGCAGCAGTCCGCTGCTCGCCTACTCGCGCATCCTGAGCACGCTGGCCCGTGACGGCGACCACGTCGCGGGCATCAGCCACAAGCTGTTCAACGAGGACATGGGAACTCAGTTCCGGGCCTTGAATCCGGGCCTCGCGCGCGGCGTCCTCGTGACGCGCCCGGACATGAGCCACGTGAGCGCGTTCCGCAGCGACGGCATCTACCTGCTGCCCGAGACCGTGGCTGAATTGCCGCCGGTCGCGGGGATCCTCACGGCGGGCGAAGGCAACCCGCTTTCGCACGTGCAGCTGCTGGCGCGCAACCTCGGCATTCCCAATGTCGCGGTGAGTCCGTCCGCCATCGAGAAGGTCCGGGCGCACGACGGCCAGCGCGTGGTCCTGGCCGTGAGCCCAGGGGGCGTCGCGGAAATCATGCCGGACGGACCCCGGTGGGACCGTTACTTCGAGACGGAGACGGGCGACGTCGTGATCACGCCGGACCTGCAGAAGCTCGACCTGTCGGTGCAGGACTTCGTCAATCTCGACGATCTGCGTGCGGCGGACTCGGGCCGCATCGTCGGGCCGAAGGCCGCGAAGCTGGGAGAACTGCGGCACGCGTTCCCGGACATGGTCGCACCGGGCATCGCCATCCCGTTCGGCATGTTCCGCAAGGTAGTGCTCGACAAGCCCTACGGCAAGAGCGGCAAGACCGTGTTCGAGTACATGGCGAGCGAGTTCCGGCGCATCGAGGCCATGCCGGCGGGCCCGGCGCGGGAGGCGGCGTACGAGAGGTTGCGCGCGCAGATCTACGACCAGATCGCCCACAGCGACCCGGGGCCGGCGTTCCGCGCATCGCTCGCCCGCAACATGAAGCAGGTGTTCGGTACGGTGGACGGCGTGGGCGTCTTCATCCGCTCGGACACGAACGTCGAGGACCTGCCGGGCTTCACTGGCGCCGGGCTCAACCTGACGCTGCCGAACGTCGTTGGTCTCGAGAGCATCATCAAGGGCCTGCAGGAAGTCTGGGCGTCGCCCTACACGCAGCGTGCCTTCGCCTGGCGCAACACGCACATGAAGGGGCCCGAGCACGTCTATCCCGCCGTGCTGCTGCTCAAGACGGTCCCGTCCGACATCTCGGGCGTGATGATCACGGCCGACGTGAACACCGGGGATCGCGATTACCTGTCGGTCGCCGTCAACGAAGGCGTGGGCGGCGCGGTCGAGGGACAATCGGCAGAGTCGGTGCGCATCGATCGCCGCACGGGCACGGTGCTGCTGCTCGCGCTCGCCAGCGATCCGACGCGTCACGTGCCGGATCCGCGCGGCGGCATCGACGAGCTGCCCGCAAGCGGGAGCGAGACTCTGCTGAAACCCGACTACGTCCGGCAGCTGATCGACATCTCGGCCGAGATCCCGCGCAGGTTCCCGCCGATCACCGACGACGAGGGCCATCCGGCGCCGGCGGACGTCGAGTTTGGTTTCGCCGGCGGGCGGCTGCAGCTGCTGCAGATCCGGCCCTTCCTCGAGAGCCGTGCCGCGCGCGGCAGCACATACCTGCAGGGCATCGATCGCCCGGTGCGACAGCATGCCGGGGCTCCCGTCAAGATGAGTGAGGTGCCATCCGAATGAACGGCGGCCACTTCATGCCCCCGGCCGTCCTCGGCCTGCTGCTGCTTGCTCCTGGCGTACTTCCGGCGTATCCGCTCGACGGTTACCCGGAGACCGGAATCCGTCGCGTCGAGGGCTCGCGCCTCGCCAACGAAGGCAAGGTCAGCGACGTGAAGCAGCCGCCCGGCGCGCTTCTTCCGACGAGCGCCGTGGACCTGCGGCTGCTCGGCCACCGCAACCTCGACCTGCCGCCGGTGGACCCCGACTTCACGGCGAAGATCGTGCGCATGCTCGGCAGCGAGGCCGACCGCTACGGGATCGCCGTGCTGGACGTGAGCGACCCCGGCCGCCCGCGTTACGCGGAGCACCGTGGCGACTACCAGCAGAATGTCGGCAGCGTGGGCAAGCTCGTCGTCGCGACGGCGCTCTTCCAGGGGCTGGCCGACGCGTGGCCGAAGGACCTGGAGAAGCGGACGAGCGTGCTGAAGACCACGCAGGTCACGGCCGACGAGTTCGCCCACTTCGACCACCACACGATCCGCCTGTTCGACCCCGCGACGGGGACGCTGAAGCGACGGCCGGTGGAGGACGGCGACCGTGGCTCGCTGTGGGAGTGGCTCGACTGGATGCTCTCGGTGAGTTCGAACTCGGCGGCCTCTACGGTGATGCGCGAAGCGATGCTGCTGCGCCACTTCGGCAGCCGGTATCCGGTTGGTGACGAGGAGGCGCGACGCTTCTTCCGGTCGACGCCGCAGGCCGATCTCACGGCGCTCTTCGACCGCACGTTCGTGGAGCCGCTGGCCCGTAACGGCTTCGACGTGGGCATGCTGCGGCAGGGCAGCTTCTTCACGGCGGAGGGCAAGCGGCTCGTGCAGGGGGTGGGCAACAGCTACGGCACGGCGCGCGAGCTCATGAGGCTGGTGCTGCGCATGGAGGAGGGCCGACTGGTGGACGAATGGTCGAGCCGCCAGGTCAAGCGTCTGCTCTACATGACGGAGCACCGGATCCGCTACGCATCGTCGCCCGCGCTCGCCGATTCCGCCGTGTACTTCAAGTCGGGATCATTGTACGAGTGCGCGCCGGAAGCTGGTTTCAGCTGCGGGCAGTACCGCGGCAACGTGCGCAACTACATGAACTCCGTCGCGATCGTCGAGAGCCCGGCAAACCAGCGGCAGCTGCATTACGTGGTCACGCTGGTCTCGAACGTCCTGCGCAAGAACTCGGCTGCGACGCACCAGGCGATCGCGACCCAGATCCAGGACCTGATCGAGCAGATGCATGCAACACCGGCGAAGCCGTGAGCCGGCGCGTCCCGCGGTCGCCACCGCGCCGACTCGCCGCGAGGTGACGTGCTCAGTACGTCGTCTGCCGGGCGACGCGGTCCGCCGCCCCGGGCGGCTGCGCCAGGACGAGGTCGTAGAGCGGTGCCGCCATCTGCGTGAGCCAGTCTCCGCCGCGTGGGTCGTGCGCGAGTCCGACGAGCACGAGCTTGCGGTCGCCCGACTCGACCAGCGCCCCGTCCGCATGGAACTGCTGCCAGGTGCCGGACTTGCGGAAGACGGTCGCCTCGGGGCGCGCAGCGAGGCCCTTCACGAACTTGTGGCGGATGCCGGGATCGCCGAGCGCGGCTTTCATGCGCGAGCGGCGCTCCGCGTCGAGCAACGCGCCGCTCTCCAGCAGCTGGAACAGCCGCGCCACCTGCATGGCGGTCGCGCCGTGCGAGAGGTTGTGGAGCGGATCGCGGCGGTACGCCGGGTTGCCGCCGTAGTCCTTGCCGACCCAGAGCCCGCCGTTGTGCGCGGGATCGTAGAGCCGCACCTGCGGCGACTGCAGCAGCGCGAGCAGGCGTTCGCGGCCGACCCACTCGAGCACGCGCGTCGCCGCGGAGTTGTTCGAGTAGCGGATCATCTGCTCGATGTCGCGGTCGAGCGCCGCCCCGGGCGCCGCACCGTCACGCTGGATCTTGTCCATCGCCCCGAGCAGGATCGCGATCTTCGGCAGACTCGCCGCGTACATCATGCGATCACCATTGACCGCAGCCACGCGCGGCGCGTCGGGACGGGTGATGTCGGCGACCACGACCGCGAGGCGGCCGTCCTTCGTCGCCTCGCGAAGGCCCTGTGACTCGAGCAGCGACTCGAGCCCGTGCTGCAGCCGGGAATCGAAGCTCGACCACAGGTCGACGCTCGGCGGGGCTTTTTCGGTCGAGGGTGATCCGTCGGCGGGTCGGCTGCGAAGCGGCTCCGGCGCCGGATGCGCGATGGCGCCAGTGCCGTTGGCCTGAACCGCCGGCGGACGTGAGCCGGACGCGGCGCCGCCCAGGGCAGGGAGCGCTCCGCAGCAGAGCAGCAGTGTTCCGATCCACCGTGACGTCACTTCGAACCCCCGGCAAACTGGCCGCGAATTATAGCGGCGAGCGCGTCGCCAGTCGAGGCTAAGTGCATGTTTCGTCTGTGGTTTTCGACACACAACACATTTTCCTTGCGAAAAGGGGCGCAAACGCCCATGCGGCGCCAGATGTTGCGCTGCCGCATCGCGGTCTGTGGCGCGCTGCTCGGTGCGATGGCCGCGCCGTGCCTCGGTTCGCCCGACGTGCGCGGCGAAGCCACGACGTTCCGTTCCCCGCACGGCACGGTCGAGCGATGCGTCGCGCTCGCGCACGCGCCGACGGGGAACTACTCGGCGGCGGACCAGGAGCAGGAGCGGGAATTCTGCGGCATCGACTTCTACGGCACGACGCACGCACTGTGCGCGAAGGTCTTCAGCACCAGCCCGGGCACCCTGGTCTTCGACCTGCGGGGCGGGCCGTACGCCGGTAGCCCGGTTCGCTTCGAGACCGAGAACTGCGGCACGCGCAGCGTCCACAAGCGCGGCGCGCCCCACGACCCGATCTCGTACAAGATGTCGGTGAACACCCGCGAGTCGAGCGCGACCTTCGCGAATTCATCGCTCGTGTACTACCACTTCGCCCGGTATTTCGACACGTCGGTGCACGTGCCGGTCGCCGTCATGCGCAGCATGGATCGAAGCGAGCATGCGAAGCGGGTCACGGCCGCCGGCGTGCGCCTCTCGGCAGGCACCCCGAACCTGACGATGAACCACGCCGCCTGGCTCGCGCTGCAGTCGGCCGAACAGAATCCGGACTCGTATCGGCCTCGCGAGGAACTGTTCACGCCGGACGGACAGATCTACGGTGTGATGCTGCAGCCGACCGGTCGACGCTACGGCGAGGAGGTCAACGGCACACGGCGCTCGGGCTGGGGCGACGGACAGAACCGCGACTTCCAGCAGACGGCGCCTTATCTCGCGCTGCGCAGTGGCAAGCCGCTCGCGGAGGCCATCGCGGATGGCAAGGCGCAGGCGCAGCGCGACCCGGTCCTCGCAAAGGCGATGGGCGCGGAGGCCACGCCGCAGCAGATGGTGTTCTGGATGAGCGATCTCATCGACATCACGCTGCTCGACTATCTGTTCGGCCAGCAGGATCGCATCGGCAACGTGGATTTCATTCCGTACTGGTACTGGGTCGAAGACGGCGAGGTGCGCCGCGCGGTCGCGAGCGGCGGCGCGCCGCCGCCGGACCTCGCATCCCGCAGTCCGGTGCGGCTGCGGAGGACGGAGCTCGGGGACAATGACGCGGGCGTGCGGGTAACCTACGCCAACTACGCCAGGCGCACCGGCATGCTCGAGCACCTGCGTCATTACCGTGCGAACACCTACCGACAGCTGCTCCGCCTGGATGCCGACCTGGCGGCCGGCGGTCCGCTGCACGAGTACCTGCGTACGACGTTCGGGCTGTCGGGCGGCGAGTTCGCGTCGATCGTGACGAACGTGCATTCGGCGGCGGGGATCCTGCGCGCAGACTGCAAGGCTGGGCGCCTGCGGTTCGACGTCGAGCCGGAGGAGTTCCTGCTCCGCGGTGCGGTGAGCGAGCGCCGCGTCGACTGCGAAAATCCGTGATGAGTACCGAGCCCCGTCCCGTGCGCCGATTCCGTGCGTTCGCGTGCGCCCTGGCCTCCCTGCTCGCCGTGTGGCCACTGGCCGCACCTGCGGCGCTGCGCGTGGCCGTGATATCCGACCTCAACGGTTCGTACGGCAGCACGACCTACGATCCGGCGGTCGCTCATGCCGTGCGCCGGATCATCGAGCTGCGACCGGACCTCGTGATCAGCACGGGCGACATGGTGGCCGGCCAGCAGCTGCATCCGCCGCTGACCTCGGCGGCGGTTGCCGCGATGTGGACCTCGTTCCATGCAACGGTGACTGCGCCGCTGGAATCGGCGCGCATTCCGCTCGCCGTGACGCCCGGCAATCACGATGCCTCAGCGTACGAGGCCTTCGTGCACGAGCGCGAGGCCTATGGTCGCGAGTGGCTGCGTCATCGGCCGCGGGTCGAGTGGGTGGATGACGCCAAGTATCCGTTCCACTATGCCTTCTCGCTCGGTGACGTATTGTTCGTCTCGCTGGACGTCACGCGCGTCGGTGCGGTCGGCGCGGACCAGAAGCGCTGGCTCGATGCGTTGCTCGAGCGGGAGGCCGGCAGGTATGCCCACCGCGTCGTGTTCAGCCACCTGCCCGTCTACCCGTTCACCCGCGGGCGCGAGACCGAGGTCACCGCAGACCACGAACTCGAGGACATTCTCCGGCGCCACGGCGTCGGGCTCTATCTCAGCGGCCACCATCATGCCTTCTACCCGGGATACCGCGACGGTATCCGTTTCGTGAGTCAAGCCTGCCTCGGTGCCGGGCCGCGGGCGCTGCTCGGGTCGGCGCGCCACGCGCCGCGCGCGGTGACAGTGCTCGAGATCCCGGACCAGGGGGCGATCGTCGTGCGCGCATTCGAGGCACCGGGCCTGACCCGCGAGATCGACCGCCGCGGCCTGCCTCGCAGCATCACGTCCAGATACGGCACCCTGGTCCGCGACGACCTGCATACGGTGCCGGCGCATGCGGGGGCTGCGGGCCGTGACTGAGCACGGTCCCGCGACAGCGGCGCCACTCTCGGGCCTCGAGCGCGTGCTGCGTCTCTTTACCGAAGTGCATCGCGGAGAGGGCGTCACCGTCCTCACGCTCACGTTCAACATCTTCCTGATCCTGACCACGTACTACCTGATAAAGCCGGTGCGGGAGGGGCTGATCCTCTCGGTGCCGGGCGGACCCGAGCTGAAGAGCTATACGGCGGCCGCCCAGGCCCTGCTGCTGCTGCTCGCCGTCCCGGCCTACGGCTGGCTCGCGGGCCGGGTGGGACGGATGCGCCTGATCGACTCGGTGACGCTGCTGTTCGCGGCCTGCCTCGTCGGCTTCTACCTGCTCGTGTCGGCCGGCGTCGAGGTCGGGGTCGCGTTCTTCCTCTGGACGGGCATCTTCAACCTGATGATCCCGGCGCAGTTCTGGGCGTTCGCCAACGACCTGTACACGCCGGAGCAGGGCAAGCGGCTGTTCGTCCTCGTGGCGTTCGGCGCCTCGGCGGGCGCGGTCTTCGGCAGTGTGCTCGCGAACGTGCTGATCCCCGTGCTCGGCGTGCAGCAGATGCTGCTGGTCGCGGCCGCGGTGCTCGCCTCGACGCTCGTCCTGTCGCATTACGCCGCCGCCCGGGAGAGCACCGCAGCGCGCGCGGGCGCGCCACCCGCCGCGGCGCCGGAGGAGGCGCCGGTCGGCGAGGGCAACGCATTCGCGCTCGTGATGCGCAACCGCTACCTGCTGCTGCTCGCGTTCATGCTGTTGCTCAACAACTGGGTGAACTCGAACGGCGAATACCTGCTCGGGCACATCGTCAAGGAGGCGGCCGACGCCGACGCCGCCGGCCACGGCGCCGCCGAGGAGCGCGCCTTCATCGCTTCGTTCTATGCGGGCTATTTCGGGGTGGTGAACCTCGCGGGCATGCTGCTGCAGCTGTTCGTGGTGTCGCGCGTGATCAAGTACGTCGGGGTGCCGCTGGCGCTCTGCGTGCTTCCGGCGATCACGCTCGGCAGCTACCTCACCATCCTGGTCGCGCCGGTGCTCGCGGTGGTGCGCTGGGTGAAGACCGCCGAGAACTCGACGGACTACTCCCTGCAGAGCACGCTGAAGCAGGTGCTGTACCTGCCGACGACGCGGGCCGAGAAGTACAAGGCCAAGCAGGCGATCGACACGTTCTTCGTGCGCGCCGGGGACGTCTGTTCGGCGGGCCTCGTGCTCGCCGGTACCCACCTGCTGTCGCTCGGCGTGCAAGGCTTCGCGCTGGTGACGATCGCGCTCTGCGCGGTGTGGCTCGTCCTCTCGTTCCTGCTCGGCCGCCGCTTCCGCTCGCTGGTGCCGGACCCGCGGGAGTCACCGCGGTGAGCCGGCCGGACGCGGCGTCCGCGACGCCCGGCACGCGGCGCCGGTGGCACTTCTCGCTCACCACGCAGATCGTGGTCGGGCTCGCCTGCGGCGTGGCGCTCGGGCTGTTCTTCGGCGAGCGCATGCGCGTAGTGCAGCCGCTCGCCGATGCCTACGTACGCCTGATGCAGATGACGGTGTTACCGTACCTGTCGATCGGACTCGTTCTCGGCTTCGGGCGCCTCGATCCGCATCAGGCCCGGCAGCTGGCGAAGTACGGGCTCCTGGGCCTGCTCGCGCTGTGGGGGCTGGCGCTCCTCGTCGTGAGCCTGATGCCGCTCGCCTTCCCGCGGTACGAAGCTTCGTTCTTCTTCAGCACGGCGCTGCTCGAGCAGCACGAGCCGCCTTCCTTCGTCGACCTCTACATCCCGGCGAACCCGTTCCACTCGCTGGCGAACAGCGTCGTTCCGGCCGCGACGCTGTTCAGTGCCGCACTCGGCCTCGCGCTGATGGCCGTGCCGGGCAGGGAGCGCATCCTCGGGCCCTTCGACGCCTTCATGCAGGCGATTGCGCGGCTCACGGGGTTCATCGTCAGGCTCACCCCCCTGGGCGTGATTCCGATCGCTGCCGTCGCGGCGGGCACGCTCTCGCCGGCCGAGTTCTCTCGGCTCGAAGTGTACTTCGTGACCTTCATCGCCGGTGCGGTCGTGCTCGGACTGGTCCTGCTGCCCCTGCTGGTGACCGCCTGCACTCCGTTCGGCTACCGGGAGGTCGTCGGCGCGTGCCGCGACGCCCTGTTGACGGCGTTCGTGACGAGCAGCGTGTTCGTCGTGCTGCCCATGATCGTGGAGCGCAGCGAGGAGCTCGCGCGCCGCCACGGCATCGCGCCACCGGGCGGCACGCCCGCCGGCGAGATCGTCGTGCCCATCGCCTTCAACTTCCCGACCGCGGGCAAGCTGCTGACCCTGCTCTTCGTGCCGTTCGCGGCGTGGCTCGCCGGCGTACGGCTGGACGGCGGGGAGTATCCCGGCCTGCTGGCAGCCGGCGTCTTCAGCTACTTCGCCAAGGCCCAGGTGGCGTTGCCGTTCCTGCTCGATCTCGTGGAGGTCCCGCAGGACCTGTTCCAGCTCTACATCCCGACCACGCTGCTCAACGGGAAGTTCGACTCGATGGTGGGCGCTATGAGCCTGTTCGCGTTCAGCCTGATCACCGCGACGGCACTGTCGGGCGGGCTGCGACTGGAGCGGCGCCGCCTGCTGCGCTTCGCGACCGGGTCGACGCTGACGCTGGCCGGTACCGTCCTCGCGGCGCGGCTGCTCCTCGGCGCGATCGTCGACACGCGGGACACGCGGGCGGAGGCGCTCGCGCGCCTGCACGCGGTCACGCAGGGCCCGCCCATGGTCGTCCTCGACGTGCCGCCGCCCCCCGTGGCGCCCGACGCCTCCGTCGATCCGCTGCAGCGGATACTCGAGCGGGGGTCGCTGCGCGTCGGCTTCATCGAGGACCGTGTGCCTTTCTCGTTCCGGAACGCGCAGGGCGAACTCGTCGGCTACGACGTCGAACTCGCCGCA
>Ga0114938_1002507_pt1 | contig 11521 bp, 11 predicted proteins | sample AshMeaBigSpring_FD_88675 | JGI IMG/M metagenome (GOLD analysis project Ga0114938, IMG submission 88675) | Groundwater microbial communities from Big Spring, Nevada to study Microbial Dark Matter (Phase II) - Ash Meadows Big Spring | ecosystem: Environmental > Aquatic > Deep subsurface >...
GCGAGCAGGGCCGCCGGGAAGAATACATGCACCGCCTCGACCTCGCCGTCGAGGTGGCGTGCCATGAGCTGCGCGGCCGCGACGATGTCGTGGTCGAGTGCCGCGGGCTTGTCGCCGTGGTGGCCCGGGTCGAGCGCCGCGAGCAGTCGCGGGCGCGGCGCCCAGTCGGCCGTGCGACAGAGCAGCAGCGGCACCGGGCAGCTGCGCACCAGGTGCCAGTCGGTGTTGGTGAACAGCGCGCGCCGCAGGATCGAGTGATAGTGCGTGTCCTTGCAGACGAGATCGGGCTGGCACTCCGCGATCCGGCGCAGGATGCCCTCGTGCAGCGGGTTGTCCCAGTGCACGTGCGTCGAGACGTCGAGGCCGGTCTGGCGCAGTTGCTCGGCGATTTCTTCCACCTGCGCCGTGCGCTCGGCGAGGAACTCGGCGCGCAGCCGGTGCAGCGCCGCGGCGTCGAAGAAGAAATCGCCGGTCAGCGCGGGGTCGGCGTCGCAGGTGAACAGCTCGAGCGAGGCGCCGCTGCGACGGGCCAGCCGGGCGGCCTTCGCGGCGGCCGGCTGGGCATCCGCTGTGGGATCGATCACGGCGAGGATGCGATCGAGGCGTTGCATGACGAGCCTCCAGCGGCGCGACCGGCGCCTGCGGATGACTCTGGAACGCCGACGACCGACCCGCAATCCGGGAATGTCGCTTCGGTAAATACTTATGAGCATGGATTTCTGCCTACTGCCCTGCAGACCCGGTCATCATTAGCATTCGCCTGCCTGACGGCGACCGCCGCCGGATGGCACATTCCCAATCCTGCTCTCTTCCGAGGCGACCGAAGAAAATGACGGCCACGCACTACAACGACAAGGTGGTCCGGCAGTTTGCGATCATGACCGTGGTCTGGGGTATCGTCGGCATGCTCGTCGGCGTCCTGATCGCGGCGCAACTGCTGTGGCCCGACCTGCTGCCACCCTACTCGTTCCTTTCCTACTCGCGGCTGCGGCCATTGCACACCAATGCGGTGATCTTCGCATTCGGCGGTTCGGCGCTCTTCGCCACTTCCTATTACATCGTGCAGCGGACGTGCCACACGCGGCTCTTCGCCGACAAGCTCGCGGCATTCACGTTCTGGGGCTGGCAAGTGGTGATCCTGCTCGCGGCGATCACGTTGCCGCTCGGCATCACTGCGTCGAAGGAATATGCCGAACTCGAGTGGCCGATCGACCTGCTGATCGCCGTCGTGTGGGTGGCCTACGCGGTCGTGTTCTTCGGCACGATAGCCCTGCGCAAGGTCAAGCACATCTACGTCGCCAACTGGTTCTTCGCGGCCTACATCATCACGATCGCGGTGCTGCACATCGTCAACAGCCTGGCGATCCCGGTCACGCTGACCAAGTCGTACAGCATCTACCCGGGCGTCGTCGACGCGATGGTGCAGTGGTGGTACGGGCACAATGCGGTGGGTTTCTTCCTGACCGCGGCCTTCCTCGGCATGATGTACTACTTCGTGCCGAAGCAGGCAGGCCGCCCGGTCTACTCCTACCGGCTGTCGGTCGTGCACTTCTGGGCCCTGATCTCCACGTACATGTGGGCGGGCCCGCACCACCTGCACTACACGACGCTGCCCGACTGGGCGCAGTCGCTTGGCATGGTCTTCTCGCTGATCCTGCTGGCGCCGTCATGGGGCGGCATGATCAACGGCATCATGACCCTCTCGGGCGCGTGGCATAAGCTGCGCACCGACCCGATCCTCAAGTTCATGATCGTGTCGCTGTCGTTCTACGGTATGTCCACGTTCGAAGGGCCGATGATGTCGATCAAGACGGTCAACGCCCTGTCGCACTACACCGACTGGACGATCGGCCACGTGCACTCCGGCGCGCTCGGCTGGGTGGCGATGATCTCGATCGGCACGATGTACGCGCTCATCCCGAAGCTGTTCGGCCGCACCGAGATGTACAGCACCAAGCTGATCGACGTGCACTTCTGGATCACCACCATCGGCGTGGTGCTTTACATCACCTCGATGTGGATCGCCGGCGTGATGCAGGGCCTCATGTGGCGCGCCGTGAACGCGGACGGCACGCTCACCTACGCGTTCATCGAGTCGCTCAAGTCAACCTACCCGTACTACGCGGTGCGCCTGCTCGGCGGCACGCTGGTGCTTACCGGCATGCTGCTCATGGCCTACAACGTCTGGAAGACGGTCGCGGCGCGCACCTCGACGGCCGACGCGCCGGTCGTGCAGCCGGCCTGAGGAACCCACATGAACCACGAGAAAATCGAAAAAAACGTCGGCCTGATGGGCATCCTGATCGCGATCGTGATCAGCGTCGCGGGCCTGGTGCAGATCGTGCCGCTGTACTTCCAGGGCGTTAACACCCGGGCCGCCCCGGGCGTCAAGCCGTACGATGCGCTGCGCCTCGCCGGCCGCGACGTATACGTCCGCGAAGGCTGCTACAACTGTCACTCGCAGATGATCCGCCCGTTCCGCTCGGAGACCGAGCGCTACGGCCACTACAGCCTCGCCGCCGAGAGCATGTTCGACCATCCCTTCCAGTGGGGGTCGAAGCGCACCGGGCCCGACCTCGCGCGCGTCGGCGGCCGTTACTCCGACGACTGGCACCGGGTGCACTTGCTCAACCCGCGCGACGTGGTGCCCGAGTCGAACATGCCGGCCTACCCGTGGCTGGCCGAGAACACGATCGACGGCGCGCTCGTCGAGAAGAAGATGCGCACGCTGGTCAAGCTTGGCCATCCGTACACCGAGGAGGAACTCGCCGGAGCCGCGGCGGCGGTCGAAGGCAAGACCGAGCTGGAGGCGTTGATCGCCTTCCTGCAGGGCCTCGGCATCAACGTCAAGGCGGGTGGCTGAGGCCATGGACATCGGCACGGTGCGCGGCCTGTTCACGATCCTGTGCATGCTGGCGTTCATCGGGCTGGTGTTCTGGGCCTGGAGCAGCCGGCGCAAGGCGGACTTCGACGAGATGGCGCAGATGCCGTTCCGCGAAGAGCCGCCGAAGAACAAGGGAGCGAATTCCGATGAGTAGCGGTTGGAGCTTGTACGTCACGATCCTGGTGATCCTTAACATCCTCGCGTGCGTCTGGCTGTTGCGCTGGACGTCGAAGCCGAAGAGCGCCGACGAGAAGATCGGCGGCGGCGCCGACACCGGGCACACCTGGGACGGCGACCTGCGCGAGTACAACAACCCGCTCCCCAAGTGGTGGCTGTGGCTGTTCTACCTCACCGTCGTGTTCGGCCTGCTGTACCTCGTGCTGTACCCGGGCCTCGGCACCTTCAAGGGCGCCAAGGGCTGGTCGCAGGCGAGCCAGTGGCAACAGGAGAACGACGCAGCCGAGGCCAAGGTCGCCGCCTACCTCGCGCCGTTCGCCTCGATGACGGTTCCGGAACTGGCGGCGAACGCCCAGGCGATGGCCACGGCCAACAACCTGTTCCAGAACAACTGCGCGCAGTGCCACGGCGCGGACGGCGGCGGCGCCCGCGGCTTCCCGAACCTTGCTAATTCCGACTGGCAGTGGGGCGGTGACCCGGACTCGATCGTGCAGACGATCACGAACGGTCGTACGGCCGCCATGACGCCGTGGGGCGAGGTGCTCGGCGCCGAGGGCGTCGAGCAGGTCGTCGCCTACGTGCGCCAGTTGAGCGGCCAGGAGCACGACGCCGCGCTTGCCTCCGCCGGCGCCACCCAGTTCATGACCTACTGCGCGGCCTGCCACGGCCCCGACGGCAAGGGCATGGCGGCGGTGGGTGCCCCCAACCTGACCGACGACGTCTGGCTCTACGGCGGCGACGTGGACACGATCCGCACGACCGTCATCCACGGCCGCATGGGCCAGATGCCAGCGTTCCAGGACAAGCTCGGCGAGCAGCGCGTGCGCCTGCTGGCCGCGTACGTCCTGCGCATGTCGGGCAGCGCGCAGTAACAGCCATGCCGCTGCTCGGTGACGAGTACACGGGCGCGGTGCGATGGCCACGTCTCAGGCAGGACGTGGCCATCGTCACCTGGCCCTCGTTCCTCGTGGCGAGCGTCGCCACGATGATCTGCTTCGCGTTCATCGACCCCGTGCTGGTCGGCAACGACGACTACCCCCCGCCCGCCTTCGCCACCCGGATGTCGGGCTACGCCATCGGTTTCTTCTTCTTCTGGCTGATCTCGGCACTGTCCAGTCTGCTCACCCTGTACCTCGCGCGCACCGCGCGCCCCGAGCCTCCCGAGACCGAAAAGCCTGACGACTGGACGCGGAGCGTCCCATGACCGCGGCTGACGAGACCCAGGACGGTGGACTGTACGCAGTCCGCCAGAAGATCTACCCGCGCGAGATTTCCGGCCGCTTCCAGCGGCTGCGCGTCATCGCCGTGTGGGTGCTGCTCGGCATCTACTACGTCCTGCCGTGGATCCCCTGGGGCGGCCGCCAGGCGGTGCTGTTCGACCTGCCGGCGCGTAAGTTCCACATCTTCGCGCTCACCCTGTGGCCGCAGGACTTCTATTTCCTCACCTGGCTGCTGGTGATCGCGGCGCTGTCGCTGTTCTTCTTCACGGCGCTCGCCGGCCGCCTGTTCTGCGGCTACGCCTGCCCGCAGACCGTCTGGACCGAGACCTTCCTCTGGATGGAGCGCCTCGCCGAAGGCAGCCGCTCGCAACAGATGAAGCTCGCCAAGTCCCCGTGGACCCGCGAGAAGATCCTGCGCAAGGCCGCCAAGCAGGCGATGTGGATCGCCTTCGCGCTGTGGACCGGGTTCACCTTCGTCGGCTACTTCACGCCCATCACCGAGCTGGCGGGCAAGATCGCCGGTTTCTCGACCGGCCCGTGGGAGACGTTCTGGGTGCTGTTCTACGGTGGCGCCACCTACGTCAACGCGGGCTTCATGCGCGAGCAGGTCTGCAAGTACATGTGCCCGTACGCGCGCTTCCAGAGCGCGATGTTCGACCGCGACACGCTGATCATCACCTACGACGAGAAGCGCGGCGAGCCGCGCGGCGCGCGCAAGAAGGGCGTCGACTACAAGGCAAAGGGGCTCGGCGAATGCGTGGACTGCACGATGTGCGTGCAGGTCTGCCCGACCGGCATCGACATCCGCAAGGGCCTGCAGTACGAGTGCATCGCCTGCGCCGCCTGCATCGACGCCTGCGACGAGGTGATGGACAAGGTCGGCTACCCGCGCGGCCTGATCCGCTACGACACGCAGCACGGCCTCGAGGGCAAGCGCAAGCGCGTCATCCGCCCGCGCACGATCGTGTACGCGTCGCTGCTCGCGCTGCTGGTCACCGGCTTCGCGGTGACGCTGTCGGGCCGCGACGTGGTGGGCGTGGACGTGATCCGCGACCGCAACGCGCTGTTCCGCGAGCGGGCCGACGGCCGCATCGAGAACGTGTACAACGTGAAGCTCCTGAACAAGGACCGCGAGGCGCACGAGTTCCGCATCCGCGCCACCGGCGTCGAGGGTCTCGAGGTCGATTACGCCGGGCCCACCGTGTATGTGGGGCCGGGCGCCGTGCAGAGCGTGCCGGTCCGCATCCGCGTGCCGCGCGGCGCGGTCCAGGGCGGCGCGGACCTGATAATCAGCGTCGAGGCGGAAGGCCGGCCCGACTTGTCGGCCAGCGGCAAGGCCCGTTTCATCGCGCCGACGGACTGATACGCTGCGCCCATGACCGAGCAGACCGCCCGCCCCTGGTACCGCCACGTCTGGCCGTGGCTGCTGATCGTGCCGCCGGCCGCGGCAGTCATCGGCGGCTTTGTCGTGCTGTACCTCGCCATCACCCGTCCCGACGCGCTCGTCAGCAAGGACTGCTTCAAGGACGGCGTGACCATCGTCTGCGGCGAGGAAGCGCAGCAGGTCCTCGAGGCCGCCGGGCGCGGCGAGGGCCAGCCGGCGCCATGAGCGCCGGCGCTGAGCCCTGCTTCCACTGCGGCGAGCCCATCCCACGGGGGCTCGTCATCCACGCGCGCATCGCCGGGCGCGACGAACCCGTGTGCTGCCACGGCTGCAAGGCAGTCGCCGAGTTCATCAGCGGCGCCGGGCTCGGCGACTACTACAAGTACCGCGATACCTCGAGCACCCGCGCCGACGAGCCGCCGCGTCCCGATCGCTGGTCGGCCTACGACCGGCCCGAGCTCGTGGAGCGCCTGACGCGGGCCGAGCCGAACGGCGCCCGCTCGATCACGGTGCTGCTCGAGGGGCTGCGCTGCGCCGCCTGTAGCTGGCTGGCGGACAAGGCGCTCTCGCTGCAGAGCGGCGTGCTCGACGTCAGCGTGAACCCCGCCACTGCTCGCGCGCGCCTCGTCTGGGACCCGGGCAAGGTACGCCTCGGCGACCTGCTGCGCGTGCTCGAGCACGTCGGGCTGCGCCCGCACCCGCTCGCCGGCGAGCCGTCCGAGCAGATGGCCCTGCTGGAGCGACGCGACGCGCTGAAGCGCCTCGCCGTCGCCGGCTTCGGCAACATGCAGGTGATGATGTTCGCCGTGCCGCTGTATTTCGGCGAGGCGACGGGCATCGACCCGACCATGCGCGAGTACATGCGCCTCGTCAGCATGCTGGTGTCGATCCCGGTGGCGCTGTACTCCGGCTGGCCGTTCTACCGCGGCGCCTGGGTGGCGCTGCGCTCGCGATCCATCAGCATGGACGTGCCGGTGAGTCTCGGCATCATCCTCGCGTTCGTGGCGAGCGTGTGGAACGCGCTCACCGGCCGGGGCGAGGTCTATTTCGACTCGGTGACGATGTTCGTTTTCTTCCTCGGTCTCGGGCGCTACATCGAGATGATCGCCCGCCACCGCGCCGGCAGCGTCGCTGACGCGCTCGCCCGCCTCGCGCCCATGACGGCGCGGCGCGTGCGCAACGGCGTCACCGAGGACGTGCAGGCGATGGACATCGCCGTGGGCGACGAGCTGGTGGTGCGGGCCGGCGAGGTGTTCGCGGCCGACGGCATCGTGCTCGACGGCGAAGGCCGCGTGGACGAGTCGATGCTCACCGGCGAGTCGAACGCTACGCCCAAGCCGCCCGGCGCGCGCGTCCACCAGGGCACGCACAACCTCGCGACGCCGGTGCGCGTGCGGGTCACGGCCGTGGCCGGCAACACCGTGCTCTCGGGCATCGTCGCGCTGCTCGAGCGCGCGCAGGCCGAACGGCCGCGGCTCGCGAAGGCCGCCGACCGCGCGGCCGCCTGGTTCCTCGGCCGCATCCTGGTCGGCGCCGCGATCGTCTTCGCGGTCTGGTGGTTCGTCGATCCGACGCGCGCCTTCGCTGCGACGCTCGCGGTCCTGGTGGTGACGTGCCCCTGCGCGCTGTCGCTCGCCACGCCCACGGCGCTCGCTGCCACCACGGCCGCGCTCGCCCGCCGCGGCGTGCTCGTCGCCCACACCGATGCCATCGAATCGTTGTCGAAGGCGACGCACGTGCTGTGGGACAAGACCGGCACGCTCACCAAGGGGCTGGTGCGCGTCGAGGACGTGCGCGCCTACGGCGACGTCACGAGCCAGCAGGCGCTCGAGTGGGCCGCATCGCTCGAGCAACTGTCCGAGCACCCGATCGCGCGCGCGTTCACCGTCACCGGCGCACCCACCGTGCGCGCAAGCTCGGTGGAGGTTCACGCGGGACGCGGGCTCGAGGGCCGCATCGAGGGCCGCCTGCTGCGGATCGGCACGCGCGAGTTCGCCGGCGACCTCGGTGCGGTCGCGGCGCCTGCGGACGAGGCCGAAGCCGTCTCGGACGCCTCGGGCGAGAGCTGGGTGTACCTCGGCGACGAATCCGGGCCGCTGGCGGCGTTCCGGCTCACCGACCCGCTGCGCCCCGAAGCGGGTCGGGTGGTAGCCGGCCTGGCGCGTCTCGGCCTGCCGTCCGAGATCGTGAGCGGTGACGAGGCCGGCGCGGTCGCGCGCATCGCCGAGCGCTGCGGCATCGAGCGGCAATCGGCCCGGCTCGCGCCGCAGGACAAGCTGGAGCGCCTCAAGGCCCTGCAGCGCGGCAGCGCGGTGGTAGTCGCCGTGGGCGACGGCATCAACGACGCCCCGCTGCTGCGCGGCGCCGACGTTTCCGTCGCGATGGGTCGCGGTTCCGCGCTTGCACAGACCAGCGCCGACCTGATCCTCGTGCGCGAGTCCCTGGACGAATTGCCGCACACCGTCGAACTGGCCCGGCGCACGCAGCGCATCATCCGCCAGAACCTCGGCTGGGCCATCGGATACAACCTGGCGGCGCTGCCGCTGGCCGCGCTCGGCTTTGTGCCGCCGTGGCTCGCGGCGATCGGCATGTCGCTGAGCTCGGTGGTGGTGGTGCTGAATGCCATGCGGCTGTCGCGCGGCGCGCCGCCGCAGCGGCGCCCGGGCGTGCCAGCGAGCCCCCAGGCGGAGGCGGCCTGACGTGGAAATCCTCTACATCATGATCCCGCTCGGGCTGGTACTGGTCGCCTTCGGCCTGTGGGCCTTCTTCTGGGCGACCGGCACCGGGCAGTTCGACGACCTCGACAGCCCCGGCTGGACCGTGCTCGAGGACGACAAGGCCCCGCCGCCCGACGAGCCGGCGCAGAAGGACGAATCCCGATGATGACCCCGGATCCCGCCGCGCTCAGCCTCGGCGCCGCCCTCGTCGCCGGCATCGCCAGCAGCGGCCACTGCCTCGGGATGTGCGGCGGCATCGCCGGCGCGCTCGCCATGCGCCGTCCGCAGGCTTCGTTCGGCACGAAGTTCGGCTACGCGCTGGCCTACAACGTGTCGCGCATCACCAGCTACGCGGTCGCCGGCGCGCTCGCGGGCCTACTCGGCCGCACGCTGCTGCACGCCGTGGACGTGAAACCCCTCTCGATCGCGTTCCGCGTGGTAGCGGGCGCGATCATGATCGCGGCGGCGGCGCAGCTGGTGTTCGGCTGGCGCCTGCTAGGTCCGTTGGAGTCGGCGGGATCGGGGCTGTGGCGGCGCATCGCGCCCTGGGCTGGCCGGCGAGGCCAGTCCGGCGGCCTCGGCGGCGCCATCGGCCTCGGGCTCGCATGGGGCTGGCTGCCCTGCGGAATGACCTACTCGATGCTGCTGCTGGCCGCCACCACGGCCAGCGTGCCGACCGGTGCAGCCGTGATGCTCGCGTTCGGCCTCGGCACCCTGCCCTCGATGGTTACCGCCACCGTCGCCTTCGAGCGGATGGCCAGGCTGCTCTCGTCACGCGCCACGCTGCGGAAGGTGGCCGGAGCGCTGCTGCTGGCGTTCGGCCTGTACACGGCGGGGAGTGCGCTGATGAAGCTCAGGCCCCAGCCGCCGCAGGTGGAGCAGCAGCCGGGGCATGAGCACATGCACCACTGAGGAAGGGGCGCGGCCGTGAGGCCCGCGCCCCGTTGAGTGAGTGAGCGAGTGCAGTCGCTACTGCACCGTGATCGCCAGCGGACGGGCCTTCTCGACCGCTGTCCGCGGCATATGGACGGTCAGCACGCCGTCCTTGGACTCGGCACGGATGCCCTTCACGTCCACGTCCTCGGGCAGCACGAAGCTGCGCTCGAACAGGCCATAGAAGCGCTCAGTGCGGTGCAGCTTGTCGCCCTTCTCTTCTTTTTCGATCTTGCGCTCGCCGCGGACGGTGAGCACGCCGTCGTCGAAGGTGACCTTCACGTCCTCCTTCGGGACCTCGGGCAGGTCCAGCTTGATCAGGTATTCCTTCTCTTTCTCGACGATGTCCGCGAGCGGCATGAACCCCTCGGCACCCTCGGCCCATTTGGTCACCGGCATGCGGCCCAACATCGGCCCGAAACCCTTGAAGAGTTCGTCCATCTCCCGGAACGGCTCCCAACGTGTGAGTCTCATCGAAGCCCTCCTCGGGGGCGAGGCCCCCGTTGCACAACGCGGCCGGCGACCCCGCCGGGCCGCGGTACTATTCTCCTGCCGGCGGTTGGGTGGCGGTATTCGGGACGGTCGCTAGCCCCTTTCACGTAATACCTAGTGCCGCCCCGCCCGTTCCCTTAGCATTGGCGGCTTCGAATCCGGCACACGGTCGAGATGGCGAGCAAGCACAACCCGACAGCCCGAGGCGAGGCCGCGCGCGAGACCCGCTCCCGCCAGGGACTGGAGTATCGGGCGCTGCTCGACGCAGCGGTCGACGCCATCATCGTCATCGACCACCGCGGCATCATCCAGGAGTTCAGCCAGGCGGCGCAGCGCATCTTCGGCTACGCGGCCGACGAGGTCATCGGCAGCAACGTCAACGTGCTGATGCCCGAGCCGTACCACAGCGAGCACGACGGCTACCTCGCACGCTACGTCGGCTCGCGCGACCCGCACATCATCGGCGTCGGTCGCGAGGTGCGAGCGAAGCGCAAGGACGGCAGCCTGTTCCCGTGCGACCTCGCCGTGGGCCAGGTGCAGGGCGTCGAGCCGCCGCGTTTCATCGGCTTCATCCGCGACATCACGGCCCGCAAGGAAGCCGAGGAACAGCTGCGGCGCAGCGAGGCCGAGCTGCGCCTGGCCCAGGAACTCGCCAACCTCGGCAACTACGTGATGCACGTGGGGGACGACTCGCGCAACTACTTCTCGCCGCAGCTGCACCGCATCCTCGGCGTGCAGCCGGGCGACGCTGCGATCGTGCGCGAGGAGTTCCTGGGCCGGTGGGTGCACCCGGGCGACCGCAAGCGGGTCGCCGCGGAGTTCGAGCGCATGGACGCCGGCAAGTCGGCGCTCGACGTCGAGTACCAGGTGGTGCTGCGCGACGGCACCGCGAAGCACCTGCATCACCTCGCCCAGGCCGTGTTCGGCCCGGATGGCCGCGTGCAGAAGTACGTCGGCACCATCCACGACGTCACCGATCGGCGGCGGGCCGAGGACGAGGCGCGCGTGCTGCAGGAGCGGCTCACGCACTTCAGCCGCCTCTCGACCATGGGCGAGATGGCCGCGGGCCTGGCGCACGAGATCAACCAGCCGCTGTCGGCCATCGCCACCTACGCGCAGGCCTGCCAGCGCCTGATCCGCCAGCCCGAGCCCGACATCGAGGACGTCTCCGCGGCGCTCGAGCAGATCAACGCTCAGGCGCTGCGCGCCGGCGAGGTGATCCGCCGCCTGCGCAATTTCGTGAAGAACCGCGAAGTGAAGCGCGAGCCGGTCAACTGCGCCCGCCTGCTCGAGGACCTGCGCACGCTGGCCGAGACCGACGCGCGCCTGCACAACATCCGCCTGCGCCTCGACTGCCAGGAGCCGCTGCCCACGGTCTATGCCGACCCGATCCAGCTGCAGCAGGTCGTGCTGAACCTCGTGCGCAACGCCATCGACGCCATGGTCGACGCGCCCGAGGATCGCCGCGAAGTGCTGCTCATGACCCGCGAGGCGACGGACGGCGAGGTCGAGGTGACGGTCGCGGACCACGGCACGGGCCTCGCGCCCGAGGCGACCGAGCACCTGTTCAACCCCTTCTTCACGACCAAGGCCAGCGGCACCGGCCTCGGTCTCGCCATCAGCCGATCCATCGTGCGCGCCCACGGCGGGCGCCTGTGGCACACTCCCAACGATGGCTGCGGCGTACGGTTTCACTTCACGCTGCCGGTATCGC
>Ga0114938_1002508_pt1 | contig 11516 bp, 10 predicted proteins | sample AshMeaBigSpring_FD_88675 | JGI IMG/M metagenome (GOLD analysis project Ga0114938, IMG submission 88675) | Groundwater microbial communities from Big Spring, Nevada to study Microbial Dark Matter (Phase II) - Ash Meadows Big Spring | ecosystem: Environmental > Aquatic > Deep subsurface >...
ATTTGTGTAAAGATGGCGATATAGGTGAGGAAATCGGTGGCATTGAGCGAGAAGTCCTTGTTGAGTACCAGTCTCCCGCCATAGAACAATACACAACAGACGGCCAGTACGCCCAGGGTTTCCGAAACAGGGGATGCCAGGTCCCGGCGCCGGTTCGCCTTGTTTTTGATCTGGTAGAGCCGTTCATTTTCCCGTTCGAATTTTTCCTGTTGCGCGTGTTCCGCATTGAATGCCTTGACCACCCGTATGCCACCCAGGGTTTCCTCGATCGTGCTCAGGATATCGCCCAGTTTCTCCTGCACCTTTGTGGATACCTTTTTCAGGGAACGCCCGATGCGCCCGATAATCAGGCCGGCCACCGGCAGGAAGATCAGCAGGAAAAGGGAGAGTTCCGGGCTTAGCCGGATCATGGCCCAGAGGTACAGGATGATCACCACAGGCTCGCGCAGGAAAGTCTCCAGGAAGCTGATGGTGGAAAATTCCACATCCTGCAGGTCATTCGTGAGCTTGCTCATGATATCGCCCTTCCGCTGGTCGCTGAAAAAACCTACCGGCAGTTGCAGGATCTTGCTGAACATGCCAGACCGCATGTCATTGATAATGCGGTTTCGGATCGGTGCCAGCACGTAGAGGGAAAGGTACAGGAATACATTCTTCAGGAGGATGGCTGTAATCAGGATGACGCAAATGATGCCGAGGGCTTTTATTTTACCGGTATCCGTTGCCGTGAGTCCGGAAAGGTAGTCGTAGAATGAATCCGTGATGTCTCCGATGCTGAACCGGGAACCAATGAGCCCTTTTCCGTCCTGCAGGCCGAAAATCAGGGCCAGAAAAGGCGCCAGCAGGGTGAGGGAAATCAGGGAAAAAAAGGCCGAGAGCAGGTTCAGGAAGAAATAAAATCCCACCAGCAGGGGGTACTTACTGATATATTGGTAAATGATGCGTAGACTCTTCATCCGGGGATTCAGCTATTTTCAGGGGAATAGGGCCAAAAGTAACTAAATTTACATCCATCAACGGATTCGTTATGGTGGAAGGCAAACGGCAGAAACAGGTAGCGGGCGTAATCCTGCAGGAGTTGAACGAGATATTCCAGCGCCAGGGTATGAACATGATGGACGGGGGGATGGTGTCCATTTCAAATGTCAAGGTGACGCCGGACCTGCTGGAAGCGCGTATCTACCTGAGCCTGTTCCAGGTGAAAGACAGGGAAGAGGCCCTGCACAAGATCGAATCCCGTAACCACGAGATCAAGAAGGAACTGGCCAGCCGGGTCAAGCACCAGCTCCGGCGCATGCCGGAACTGAAATATTTCCTGGATGACACGCTTGACCATGTCTTCAAGATGGAAGAGATCTTCAAGAAAATCAACGAAGAGAAAAAGCCCTGATCCTGCATGTACTTTACCTTCGCGTGGCGGTATTTTAAAGCCAGGAAATCCACCAACGCCATCAATATCATTGCGTGGGTAAGCGTGTCTGCCATCGTCATCGGCACGGCTTCCCTGATCATCATCCTCAGTGCTTTCAACGGGTTTGAGAGCCTGGTCAAATCACTGTACTCATCCTTTTACACGGACCTGCGCGTGATGCCAGAAAAGGGCAAGCTTATGTCCCTGACGCCCGGACAGGTGTCTGCCATCAGGGCCGTTAAGGGCGTCAGGTCGCTGTCTCGCATAGCCGAAGAAAAAGCCTTGTTGCAGAATGGCGAGTACCAGGCCATTGTTCATATCAAGGGTGTGGACGACGATTATCCGAAAGTGGCAGGCGTACCTGGAAAAATGATCCGCGGCGCCTTCAATACCGGTACAGCGGAGGAGCCCCGCGTTGTGATGGGAGCGGGTATCGAGAACGCCATAGGTGTGCTGGCCGACAGGGCACTGCTGCCAGTTTCGGTTTACCTTCCCCGTAAGGGTATGGCATCCCTGGACAATCCCCTGGAATCGCTGAGCCAGGGCTCGATCATGCCTTCCGGGAGTTTTGCGATTCAATCTGAGTTCGACAATAAATATGTGATCACCAATTTGGATTTCCTGAAGAGCTATCTCAATTACGGTCCGGACGAATACAGTGCGCTGGAGATATCCCTGCAGGACCCGGCCCGGGAAGGGGAAGTAAAGGCCGAGATTGCCTCCCTGCTTGGCGGGGGGTACCAGGTGCTGAATAAGTATGAGCAGAACCGCAACCTGTATACCACGATCCGGTTGGAAAAATGGGCCATCTATGCCATTTTCTCGCTGATCCTGCTGGTGGCGGCTTTCAACATGATCGGGGCCCTGAGCATGCTGGTGCTTGAAAAGAAGAAAGATATCCAGGTCCTGCAGGCCATGGGTGCCGACCAGGGACTTATCCGGCGCATCTTCCTGAGTGAAGGCCTCCTGCTGGCCATCATCGGTGCCGCGGGCGGTATCGTCATCGCCCTTTTACTCTACTACCTGCAGGTACGCTACAAACTTGTGCCCATTGAAGGCCAGTCGTTCCTGATTGATTATTACCCGGTGAAGCTTGTTTTTGGGGACTTCATCCTGGTGATTTCCACGGTTTTGCTGATCGGCCTGCTGGCTTCCTGGTTCCCCGCCGCCAGGGCGGCAAAGCAGCGATTTGAACTTAGGAATTAGTCTTTGGTCAATAGTCTTTAGTCAATCGCTGATCGTCACGACAGCCGTTTTATAGAAAGTACATTATCCTTTCTGCAATGAACGTCACGGGAGCTGCAAGGGACGGCATCCTTTTTATAGAAGCTCATAAACCATCCTGCTATGGCCGTCATCGGTGCTGCAAGAGACGTCAGCTACCGACCAATGACTAATGACTATCGACTAACGACTGCTTAATAGTCTCCGATTGTTTCCTGTAACTGTGCCAGTGCTTTTGCGAGTTGTTCATCGTTTGGAGCGATGCCATGCCAGTTGTGGTCATTCTCCATAAAATCCACACCCTTGCCCATTTTTGTGTGCATGAGTATGGCGATCGGTTTTCCTTTCCCGGTAAGGCTTTTTGCTTTTTCCAGTACGGCCACCACCTCATCCATATCATTACCTTGCATGTCCAGTGTTTCCCACCCAAAGGCGGCAAATTTTTCGGTAAGGTTACCCAGTGAAATAACCTTATCGGTGGGGCCGTCGATCTGCTGTCTGTTCCAGTCGATGGTGGCAACCAGGTTATCCACTTTATGATGGGCTGCAAACATGACGGCTTCCCAGATCTGTCCTTCCTGGAGTTCGCCGTCGCCATGCAGCGAAAATACCAGCCGGTCGTCCTGGTTCAGTCGCTTTGCCAGGGCTGCGCCGATGGCAACGCTCATGCCCTGGCCCAGGGACCCGGAGGCAATGCGGACCCCGGGGAGGTGTTCATGGGTGGCGGGGTGGCCCTGCAGACGTGAGTTGATTTTTCGGAAACTGGCCAGTTCCTGTACGGGAAAATAGCCGGAACGGGCTAAAACAGCATAAAAAACGGGAGATATATGACCATTGGACAGGATGAAAATATCTTCTCCTTTGCCATCCATATGGAAGGCCGGGTCATGCTTCATCACCTTGAAATACAGGGCCGTAAGAAAATCCGTGCATCCGAGGGAACCTCCCGGGTGACCGCTCTGAACGCCGTGAACCATCCGGACGATGTCCCGCCTGACCTGTGTGGCAATATCCTTGAGTGGGTGCATGCTGCTGATTTTTGGCCGCAAATGTACTCAAAATCAATCCTTCCTGCCCTGTTGACTGGGTATTTCTGCAACTGCTCCCCTGGGATTGGTATTAATTTGTGATTAAAATACCAAATAGTGGCAAAAAGGCGTTAACTATGCAATGAATTTACCCAACCTACAAGCTGATAATCAATCGCGTAAATTCCTTTAATAGATTCGCTTGCCTCATTTCCAAATCTATTTTAGGTCCAAAACTGACGGTACATGGACAAGATTTTGATGAGCACGTCGCTCGCTTTTTTCATCACTTTTGCTGCCATACCTGTAATCATACAGGTTGCCGATGCCAAAAAGCTGTTCGACGTTCCGGATGCCCGTAAAGTCCACCTGAACCCGATTCCTTCCCTGGGCGGCCTGGGGATTTTCGCTGGCCTGATCCTTGCTTTTCTGGTTACCTTCCCGATACAGCTGGCGCCTGAGTTTCAGTATTTTCTGGCCGCCGCCCTCGTGATCTTTTTCCTTGGCCTCAAAGATGATATCCTGGTGATATCGCCCATTAAAAAACTCATCGGCCAGTTCATAGCAGCCTTCCTGATCATTTACAAAGGGGGTATCCAGATCAAGAGTATGCATGGGCTCTTCGGCGTGTACGAGCTTCCGGAAGTGACAAGCCTGGCCCTGACATATCTTACGGTGATTGTGATCATCAACTCATTTAACCTGATAGACGGGGTGGATGGCTTGGCGGGCAGTCTCGGTCTGATGACGGCCCTGATCTTCGGTTCCTATTTTTATTATGTGGGGCAGACACCGTATGCCATGCTGGCTTTCATCCTCTCGGGTTCCCTGCTGGGCTTCCTCATATTCAACCATTCGCCTGCGCGGATATTCATGGGTGATACCGGTTCCTTGCTCTTGGGACTCATCAATGCGATTCTGGTGATACGGTTTATCGCTGTTGCGGATGCGCCCGGCATCGCCCTTCCGCTGAACGATTCACCGGCTATAGGTTTCTCCATCCTGATGGTGCCTCTTTTTGATACCATACGGGTTTTTTCCCTCCGTATCCTGAACCGCCGTTCGCCGTTCAGCCCGGACAGGAACCATATCCACCACCTGCTGCTGGACAAAGGCCTTTCCCATTCCGCCGTGACATACGCCTGTGTAAGCATGAACCTGCTTTTTATCGCCTTTGCTTTTTATGCACGCAGCTGGGGGTCCACGGCCGTCATCGCCATCATGATTACAGCGGCTTCGCTCATCACTGCCTTCCTCTATTTTTCAAAACCCCGCACCCGCCTCGTGGTCGATGGCCAATACTCGGAAGGGGAAGCTACCATCACTTCACAGCGGGTCCTCAGTTTCCGTCGGAAGACGCAGCCAAACCCCGAAGACAATTGATCCTCACTCGGTTGATGTTCATTTGCCTGCTTTCATTAGATTTGCAGCGCACCAATTTTATTATGTATGTCAGATGAATTGCAGAAGCAGGTTGAACATGCCAACGAATCCATGTCCAAGGCCATTGCGCACCTGGAAGCCGAATTGCTCAAGATCCGGGCGGGAAGGGCAAATCCCCTGATGTTCGACGGGCTCACGGTTGACTACTACGGCACGCCTACGCCGATCAGCCAGGTGGGAAATATCACGGTTGCCGACGCGCGCACCCTGACCATCCAGCCTTGGGAAAAAAACATGCTGCAACCCATTGAACGTTCCATCATTGCCGCCAACCTGGGTGTGACACCGCAGAATGACGGCGCCATCATTCGTATTTTCCTTCCGCCCCTGACGGAGGAAAGGCGCAAGGAAATCGTCAAGAAGGTACACGCAGAAGGAGAACATTCCCGTGTTGCCATCCGGAACATCCGCCGGGAAGCGATCGAACATATCAAGAAGCTCCAGAAACAGGGCGTCAGCGAGGACCTTGCCGGTGATGCGGAAACAGAAGTCCAGGACATGACCAACAAATTCATCGCGATGGTGGAGAAACACCTTGCCAGCAAGGAAAAAGAGATCATGTCTATCTGACCTTTTACCCTCGATCCAGGACTCATTGAATCCTGCCGTTACATGGCAGGATTTTTATTTTTTAGCGATATACACCCCGGCGAGGATCAGGAGCAGGCATAGCAACTGGAGCATGTTGACGGTTTCACCTGCCAGGACGCCCCAACCCAGGGCAACAAAAGGAATACCATACGTGACCATGGAAGAAAAAACAGGTCCGGCTTTTTTCAATAGCACATAAAACAGGATGGATGCCAGCGCGGTGCCAAGGATGCCCAAAACGGCGCTGGCGCCAACAGCCCGCAACCATGCCGATGTATCGTGAGCTGATCCGAAAAATCCGGTGGCTGCGAGAATGGCGGAAGCGGGGAGAATGAGGAATGTAAAAGCAAGTGTAGCGATATGCAGGGAACCAATATCAGAGAGGAACCTGTTTACGGTGTTGACATTGATGCCGTAAAAAATGGTGGCCAGCAGAATGAAAGAAGCGAAGCCGAGGTAAGAAATGTCTACCGTTTGCCTGCCGGCCAGCATCAACAGGATCATGCCAAGGAAACCGATGACCACGCCCGTCCATTTGCGCCAACCGATTTGTACATGGAAAAACATGGCTCCCATGGAAAGCGTGAATAGCGGCGTGAGCGCGTTGAGGATACCTGCCAGGGCGCTGTCCAGCTTCGTTTCCGCCAGGCAGAAAAGGTAGGCGGGGAAGAAAGTACCCATCAAACCGGAAAGCAGCACGGTGCCCAGTTTTTTCCGCGGAACTGCCCGCAGCGACTGTGGCAGGAAAGGCAGGAGTACCAGGCCGGCGCTGAGGATCCGGATGGACGCCACCTGGTAGGCATCAAGGACACGCAGTCCTTCTTTCATCAGGATGAAGGAACTGCCCCATACAAGGGAAAGTGCCAGAAATATGAGCCAGTTGCCCCAGGATTGTTTCAAAAAGCCAGACTGTATTTGTTGTTCGAATCGCCTGGCTTTCGTTGTGATGGAAAGTTGTATCGATTCATAAATTGGGTACAATATTATACTATTCTAATTTTTTATTAGGGAGGGTGGTCGTATGTTTGTCATTATAACCAAAACTAATATGTTATGGGATTCATGAAAGAATTTAAGGATTTCGCGGTGCGGGGCAACGTCATGGACCTTGCCATCGGTGTCATAATTGGCGGTGCCTTTAATAAAATCGTGACGGCCCTGGTTGATTCCATCATCATGCCCATCATCGGAATGATCATCGGGGATACCGAAAAATTCGCCACGCTTACCGTTGGCGGCATCAAGATAGGGGTTCTGATACAGGCGACGCTGGATTTCATCATCATCGCTTTTGTGCTCTTCCTGTTGCTGAAGGCCATGAACCGCATAAAGGAAAAAACGCCACCGGCACCGGCAGCGCCATCCAAAACGGAACAATTGCTGGAAGAGATCAGGGACTCGCTGAAAAAATAATACCTGCACGTAACAATCGGCATGCTGCGAAAACAGCATGCCATTTATTTTAAATATTGGACACATGAAAAAAATGCTATGGGTCGCCGGGCTTTTTATTTCCCTGGCTGGTTTTACCCAGGACAAGGCAGTAAAAGAATTACAGGCCACGGGAACAAAAAGTTTTGCGGAAGACACAACCCATAAGTCGGGCTGGAAGAAGGGCGTACTCCTTAACCTTGGCATCGCCCAGGGAAATTCCAGCAACTGGGCAGCGGGTGCCGAGCAGAGTTCTTTCACCATCAATACCTATGTGAATTTATTCGCGAACCTGAAGCAGGGTAAGCACCGTTGGTTCAACAACCTCGATCTCTTTTATGCCCTGACCAACAACACGTCACAAGGCACAAGAAAGAATGACGACCGTATCGACTTTTTCTCCAAGTATACCTACAAATTCAGGAACACCTGGGGTGTGGGTATGGTGGGTAACTTCCGGACCCAGTTTTCAGATGGTTACGATTATAGCGTGACGCCCAAGCAACTGATTTCCGGCTTTATGGCGCCTGGATACCTCACCCTGGCGCCAGGTATCGACTGGATGCCGGCCGAATACTTCAGTGTTTTCCTGTCGCCGATCTCCGGCCGCTGGACCTTTGTTACCAAACCCGAACTGACCAGCCGGTATGCCGTTGAAACCGGGAAAACCGTGCGGACGGAAGCCGGGGGGTACGTGACCGTCAACTTCAAAAAGGAAGTGATGAAAAATGTGATTTATTCCGCCCGTCTTGACCTGTACTCAAACTACCTGGACGGGAAGGCCAAGAACGTGGACGTTTTCTGGACCAACGTGGTGACGATGAAAGTTAACAAATGGCTGGGTGTCACCTATAATTTTGACCTGATTTATGACGATGATATCCGGAGTTTTGGAGACAACGGGACTTCCCCGGCCACCCAGATCAAATCCCTGCTTTCCGTGGGGATAACTACCCGGTTCTAACCAGCCGGAAATGCTATTTTTGTGGGGTTCCGGCTGATTGCCGGAACTTTACTTTTTAAACTAGTGTACGCGTGCAAACACCCTCCTACCAGATCAAGCTTCCCCAGTTTGAAGGCCCCTTTGACCTGCTCCTGTTTTTTATCGAAAGGGATGAACTGGACATCTATAATATACCCATCACCAAAATCACCCAGGATTTCCTGGATTTCCTGCATAAGTCGGATGAGTTGAACATAGAGCTCAGCAGTGAATTCATCCTGTTCATTTCAACCCTGATGCGGATCAAGGCAAAAATGCTCCTGCCGAGGAAGGAACTGGATGAGCAGGGCAATGAGATTGACCCTCGCCAGGAGCTGGTGGATAAAATTCTCGAGTACAGGAAATTCAAGGAAGCCTCGGCCCGTATGGCGGAATTGGAAGCGTTGCGCATGCTGATGGTCAAGCGCGGCAACCTGCAACGGGACCTCTCCGTGGTGGGAGAGGAGTCTTCCGAAGGCACAGAGATTCAGACCATCACCCTCTATAAGCTCATGAAGGTTTTTGAGAAGGTGATGAAACGGATGTACGATCGGAACAACAAGCCCCAGCATGTTGTCTATCGCTACAACTACACCATGGAGGAAAGCCGCGCCTATATGCTGCACCGGATCGCGGAAGAAAAATCCATGGCTTTCGAGAAGGTATTTGACGTCTGCCAGGACCGGATTCATGCCATCTTCCTCTTTCTTACCATCCTTGAACTGGTACAACAGGGGTATATGTCCATCCTGATCGGGGAGGGAAGAAACAATTTTATCATTGAACAAAGCGAACAGCAGCCGGTAGCCGAGCCGGGTGAAAATGCATAAACCGTTCTTTTCCTTCCTGTCTTTCCGTAAATTAACAGGGTGGAAAAACCGGCACACCAGATGATTGTCCTCAGGCCCGCACCCACCGCGGAAAGCCATGCTTCCCCTATCCGGGCCTTCTTGTCCTTTGCGCCTTACCTCAGGTATCTGCGCAAAAGGATCCTGGATCCCGGGCAACAGTTCGTGGATTTTTACCGGCAGATCATCGAGCGGCTGGAGTCTACCCCTGAACTCCTCGAACCTGTTGACGATCTGGATGTCATCCACCGGCATGAGGACCTCTTCCAGCTGATTGCCTCTACCATTTTTCCCCTGTCGGAGGATCCGGACCTGCAATATTTCGCACTGGGTACGCCCTACCGATTCCAGGTGTTTTTCTATTCGAAATCCTACGGAGATTATTTCAGCCACAACGAAGAAGGCTACGTTGTTTTCCCGCCCGAAAGACCCCTGGCACACCTTGATGCAGAGTACGAACTGATGGCATACCGGATGCTTTGCCTTAAATGCTACGGGAAGAGGATCAAAGTACCTGAACGGAAGACCAACCAGTGGATCGACAAGAAAACGGGCATCCGCAGGTACAGCCGTATTCATATTGACGAGAGCTTTATAGACGTGCATACGGCGGGGGATTTACCGCCCTTCCCGGAATCCTGCATGGATCCTTCTACAGGGAAGATAACGGATATGGATACCCTCAGAAACGCCCTCCCTTTGTCGGGGTTCCGTTTTGAAGGATTCATCACCCGGCGCAGCATAGTGGATGTAACGGTGGAAGAATGCATCAAGGAGGTAAAGAATGCGCTGATAGACCTACAGTCTTCAAACCCGGAACCCGGATATGAGAAAGTCCGTGCGGCGGTGGAGACCCTGCTTGGCCTGCGCGATGTACGGGTGAGTCTTTGTCCTTTCCTGAAACTGAACCATCGTTACGTATACAGCAGGGCCTACCTGGGCCGGAGCATTCTGGCGGGTGCCCAACAGGGAAACCGCGAACCGGAAGCGGCGTACCAGGCACTAGCCGACCTGCTCACCCGCGAACGCAGGCCTGTTTTCTTCAGCAATATCCGCGAAGAGGCCCAGGTTGAACGGGGTTCGGGATTGCATTCATTCCTTTTGCACGCCGGTGACGGATGTTACCTGGTGGCGCCTTTGTTCCAGCAGGATGAACTGATCGGCATGATGGAAGTGGCGTCCCCTCAGGCCGGGGTACTTAACAGGGAAGTGCTGAAAAAGCTTGAACCGGTATATACCTTTTTCGAGATGGTTTGCCGGAACGATATCAACCGGTTTCGGGAGAGCATAGAGTCCCTGGTCAAGGAACGGTATACATCCCTGCAACCCATCGTGGAATGGAAATTCCTCGAGGAAGCATGGAAGTATCTCAGTGAACATGAAAAGCATGCGGTTTCCGAAATAGGCCTGGTCAAGTTTGACGATGTATACCCGGTTTTTGGGGCGATTGATATCCGCAATTCATCCACCGAACGGAACAAGTGCATGCAGGCCGACCTGTACGGGCAACTGGACCTGATCGATGCCACGATAGAGGAGCTTTCGGTTGATCCGCCCGCAGCGGTACGTGATTTCCTGCAGACACTGCGGGAAAAGAACCGGCATTTCCGAAACACGACCGGCGGCCAGCTGGCGGCTGAGGACGAAGCCAAACTGAATGAGTACCTCGAGCATGAAGTGAAGTCGTTCTTCCGCCATCTTTCCCACAGTGGTAATGGCCTTTCAGAACCTGCCGCACGATATCTCCATGCGGTAGACCCGGAACTCGGGCATGTTTTTAACCACCGGAGACGATATGATGATAGTATCGGCCGGATTAATGAAACAATCTCCCGCTACCTGGACACGGAGCAACAGAAACTTGAAAAGGTATACCCGCACTATTTCGAAAAGTTCAGGACCGATGGGGTGGAATATAATATCTATATCGGCGAATCGCTGACGCCCTACCGGAATTTCGACTATATTTTCCTCCGGAACATCCGGCTCTGGCAATTGGTGTCCATGGCCGAAATCGCCCGTAAAACATTCCGGCTGGAATCAGAAATACCGTTGCCACTGCAGACCACACAACTGATCCTGGTATACGGAACTCCCATTTGCATCGGCTTTCGCAGGGATGAGCGGCGGTTTGACGTGGATGGTGCAGAGAGTGTCCGGTTTGAAATCCTGAAAAAAAGACTGGACAAGGTCAGGATTCAGGGAACCGGTGAGCGGCTCACCCAGCCGGGTTTTATTTCCATCGTGTACCTGCATGAAAAGGAAGCCAGGGAATATGGGGAGTATATACATCACCTGCAGCAGAAAGGGTACGTGGAGAAGCAGGTGGAAAAGCTGGCGCTGGACGATGTGCAGGGTATCAGCGGTCTGAAAGCGATCCGGCTCAGGGTCGTTATGAAATAGAACCCGGCCTATGGTTTGTATGCCAGCTTCCTGATATTGGCTGAACCGGCCCTGGCTTCATTCGAGATATACAAACTGCCGTCCGGGGTAAAGCAGATTCCTTCCGGTTGCTTGTAGACTTTCCTGTCCAGGCGATAGGTGTTTTTCACGTACCC
>Ga0114938_1002509_pt1 | contig 11513 bp, 11 predicted proteins | sample AshMeaBigSpring_FD_88675 | JGI IMG/M metagenome (GOLD analysis project Ga0114938, IMG submission 88675) | Groundwater microbial communities from Big Spring, Nevada to study Microbial Dark Matter (Phase II) - Ash Meadows Big Spring | ecosystem: Environmental > Aquatic > Deep subsurface >...
GAGCCCTGAAAGAGCACGTCCCCGACTTGGGCAAGTCGGTCGTCAGGCGAGTAGAAGACAATATGGCCAGGCGTATGGCCGGGGCAGTGGATGACCTCCAGTCGAGCTTCGCCCAGCTCCACCGAGTCGCCCTGTTGCAGCCAGCGACCGCTGGTGAAGCTCTCCCCGCGAGGCAAATAGAAGAGCTCGCACTGGGCGGCAAGCGCCTTGAGCAGAAACTCGTCGTCGCGGTGCGGGCCTTCGATGGGGAGCTCCAGGCGCCGCGCCAGCTCCGCCGTCCCGGCCGCGTGGTCGGCGTGGCCGTGGGTGAGCAGGATCTTCACCGGCTTTACGCCGGCCTGCTCGACCGCCTTGAGGATGAGATTCAGGTCGCCGCCCGGATCGATCACGGCGGCCTCCATCGTACGCTTGCACCACAGCAGGGTGCAGTTCTGCTGCAGCGCCGTTACAGGGATGATGCGGTAGTCGAGCATGGGCTTAGCGGTCTGTCGGAGATCCGGGCCTTCGCGGGTGCGCGCGACCCAGACCCTCAGGGACTGGGCTTGGTGCGGGAGCGCACCTATGACCTCAGCATTTCATAGAGGCGATCCTTGAGCAGCAGACGCTCCTTTTTTAGATCCTCGATGGTCTCGTCGGCCACCGGCGTGCCCAGCTCCTCGAGCCGGCGCACGCGCGCGTCCAGCGTATCGTATTCGTTCATCAGATCCGTGAATTGCTCGTCGGATTCGCGCAGGATCGCGATTCTGCCCTCCAGATCTGGAAATTCGTGGAGCAGGTCGTGGGATTCGCCCAGCATCGATTACTCTCCTCAGTATCTTATGTTGCGTGAGGCCGGGGGGCGGCCTCGGTTCTGTTACCCGGGATCCGCGCCGTGGCGGCTCCCGGGTGAATCCGCTTCAGCGGCGCGTCCGGAATTCTAACGCAGTAGTTTCGGCCCCTAGTAACTTGGGGTCCCGGAGCCGGTCGCATTCCCCTATTTTTTGGTGCGGGCGTTGAGGACCTGGATAATCTCGCCGGTCAGGTTCAGCGAATCGTCGATGTAGAGCAGCCCGCTTCGGCTCCGCTCCAAGACGGCCGCGAGCTTCTTCTTCTTGCCCACGTCGGCGATCACCGCCTGGGCGACCTTCAGGATCTCCGCGGCCGCCTTGGACTGCTCCTGCGACACCTCCTGCTGGAAGGCGGCAGCCTTCTTCTGGACCTCCTGAATGCGCTTCTGGATCTCGCCCGTTCGCTTGTCGAGCTCGGCCTGACTCATCAAGGCCTGATCCCGCGCCAATTTCTGCTGGAGCTCGCGTATGGCCAGCTCTTCCTCGGCAAACTCCTTCTGCTGGGGACCATACTTGTCCTCGAGCGCCTTGAGGGCCTTGGCGCCCATGTCGCTGTCCTTGAGAAGCTGCTCGACGTCGACATAACCGATAGTGACCGGCCCCGCCGCCAAGGCCGGAAGATTCAGCAGCAGTAAGGCGAAGAGGCACAGAATTCGTTTCATTGAGGAGCTCCGTGATGAGTAATGGCACTGGTCGCTCGTGCCCGAGGATTGTCGCTGGTCAAACGTCTCGCCGGGAAGGGACCCGGGGCAAGAAGGCGCGGGTCGCAAAGCCTTTGGTCATCGAAGACGCCACAGGGTCGCCGCTGCCTTCGCGCAACGAGCACGATTCTACCCGCCCGCGGCGCTTCCCGATACGCCAAGCCGAATCCGCGTCCGCCAAGCGGCGCGGCCGCACCGATCACCAAGCCCACGTCCTCTGCGCGGGCTGTTGCGCTTCACCCCAGAGCTGGTAGATCCTGCACACTTGGGCGCGCCGGTTAGCTGGCGCAGTATAAGCTGGGAAACGGCAGGAGGGCGCAAGGGTGGGCAACTCACTTCAGGATCAGCTCCTCAGGGCGGGGCTGGTCAGCGAGCAGAAGCTCAAGCAGGCCCGCGCGGACAAGCGCAAGACGGGAAAGCAGAGCGGCGGTAGGAACCGCGCGACCGAGGAGAACCGGAGCCGCACCCAACTGGAGGCAAAGGAGAAGGCACAGCGTGACCGCGAGCTCAACCTCAAGCGGGAGGAGGAGGCCCGGCGCCGGGCCGAGGAGAGCGAGCTACGGCAGCTCATCCACGCCCATCGCCTGTCGCGCCGGGAAGGAGACCTGCCCTACAGCTTTCGGGACGGCGACAGCCTGAAGCGGGTCTATGTCACCGCCGATCAGAAGAAGGCCCTGGCGGCGGGCAAGATTGCCCTCGTCCGGCAGGACCAGGGGTACGAAGCCGTCCCGGCCGAGATCGCCGAAAGGCTGCTGGCCCGCAGGCCGGAGCTGGTGCTGGTGCTCAACCGCCCCGGGCAGGAGCCGGAGACCGCGGATGACGAGTACGCCGAATACCAGGTCCCCGACGATCTGATGTGGTAAGGGCGCCGCGACAAAATCACGGTGCCTTTAGGCGCCAAAAGCGAGCATTCGAATGAAGAGGTATTCATGGCCGAAGGTGACAACGACAAGCTCGCCGTCCTGATCGACGCCGATAACGCCCAGCCGGCGATCGTCGAGGGTTTGTTGGCGGAGATCGCGAAGTACGGCACCGCGAGCGTCAAGCGCATATACGGCGACTGGACCCTGCCTAGCCTCGGTGGCTGGAAGTCGGTCCTGCTGCAGCACTCCATCCAGCCGATGCAGCAATTCCGGTACACGGTGGGCAAGAACGCCACCGATGGCGCCATGATGATCGACGCCATGGACCTCCTCTACACCGGCAACTTCGACGGCTTCTGCATCGTCTCCAGCGACAGCGACTTCACGCGGCTCGCCTCGCGCCTGAGGGAGTCCGGGATGCTGGTCTACGGCTTTGGGGAGAAGAAGACCCCCGCGGCCTTCGTGGCCGCCTGCGACAAATTCATCTTCAGCGAGCTGCTGCGCGAGGGAGACGAGACTGGGGCCCCGTCACGGCGCAAGGCAACGAAAGAGCTAAAAAAGGACACCAAGCTGATCAGCCTGTTGCGCAGCGCGGTGAGCGCGGCGTCCGACGAGTCCGGCTGGGCGCACCTGAGCGCCGTCGGCAACGGCTTGGCCAAGCGGGCCCCCGAATTCGACTCGCGCAACTATGGCTATGCGAAGCTCCGCGGCCTGATCAAGGCGACCCAGTTGTTCGAGGAAGAGGAGCGTTCGGCGGGACAAGGCACCCACAAGGACATCTATGTTCGCGACCGCCAGGAAGGGTCTCAGTAAAGGACCGCTCGCGCGCGCGGCATGAGAACCCAGGGCGAGTCGATCCGGGTGCGGGGTCTGGTCCAGGGGGTGGGCTTTCGCCCAACCGTCTGGCGTATCGCCAGGGATTGCGGTCTGCGCGGGGACGTGCGCAATGACGGCGAGGGGGTGCTGGTGCGCGCCTGGGGCGCCCCGGCGCAGCTCCAGCGCTTTTGCGCCGAGCTGCGCTCCGGCTGCCCTCCCCTCGCCCGCATCGATGCCCTGGAGCGCACCGCACTCAGGGGAGCACCCCCAGTCGATTTCTCCATCGTCTCCAGCTCCGAAGGCGCGGTACGCACCGGCGTGGTACCGGATGCGGCCACCTGTCCCGCCTGTCGGTCCGAGCTGCTCGACCCCGGCGACCGCCGCTGGCGCTACCCCTTCATCAACTGCACCCATTGCGGCCCGCGGCTGTCCATCCTGGGGCGCATCCCTTACGACCGGGCCAACACCAGCATGGCCCCCTTCCGCATGTGCCCGGACTGCCAGCGCGAGTACGAGGACCCGGGTGACCGCCGTTTCCACGCCCAGCCGAACGCCTGTCCCGCGTGCGGCCCTCGGGTGTGGCTGCAGGATGACGCCGGCCGCCCGGTCGATCCCGCCGCCTCGGGTGCGGAGGATGCCATCGCCGCCGCGAGCCGTCTGCTCGCGAGCGGCCGCATCCTGGCGATCAAGGGCATCGGGGGCTTCCACCTCGCCTGTGACGCGGAGTCCGCCGCGGCCGTGGCCGAGCTGCGCCGCCGCAAGCGCCGCTACGCCAAGCCCTTCGCGCTCATGGCGCGGGACCTCGAGGTCATCCGAGGCTATTGCCGCGTGGGCGAGCAGGAGGCCGCGCTCCTGGAAGGACCTCAGGCGCCCATCCTGCTTCTGGAGGCCGGCGGACCGAGGTGGGTCGCGCCGGCGGTGGCCCCGGGCCAGGACACCCTGGGCTTCATGCTGCCCTACAGCCCCTTGCATCACCTCCTGCTCGCGGACTGGAAGCGGCCGCTAGTCATGACCAGCGGTAATCTTTCGGAGGAGCCCCAGTGTATCCATAACCGAGAGGCGACGGAGCGGCTGACGGGCCTCTCGGACGCCCTCTTGCTGCACGACCGGGCCATCGTCAACCGGGTCGACGACTCGGTGGTCCGGATCATGGATGGGGAGCCCCGCCTACTGCGCCGCGCCCGCGGCTATGCGCCCGCGCCCCTGCGACTCGCCGCGGGATTCGCCCGCGCCCCCGCCGTGCTCGCCCTGGGCGGCGAGCTCAAGAACAGCGTCTGCCTGCTCGCGGACGGTCAAGCCGTGCCTTCCCAGCACCTGGGGGACCTCGAGGATGCCCGCACCGCCCGCGAGCAGGAGCGCATCATCGAGCTCTACCTGGACCTGTTTCGCCTGGAACCCGAGATCCTGGCCGTGGATCTGCACCCCGATTACCGCTCGACGCAGCTTGGCCGCGACTGGGCGGCGCGCGAGGGCCTGGGGCTCGTCGGCGTCCAGCATCACCACGCCCACGTCGCCTCCGTGCTGGCGGAGAACGGCTGGCCGCTGGACGCGGGGCCGGTGCTCGGAATCGCGCTGGACGGCCTCGGCTACGGACCCGACGCGACCCTTTGGGGTTGCGAGCTGATGGCCGCGGATTATCGAGACTTCCAGCGCATCGCCCATCTCGCCCATACCCCCCTGCCGGGAGGCGCCAAGGCCATCTTGGAGCCCTGGCGCTGCACCTACGCCCACTTGCGCACCCATCTGGGGTGGAAACAGGTGCCAGCCCGTTACTCGGAGCTGGAGCTGGTGCGCTGGTTGAACGAACGCCCCCTCCCGCTCATGGACCGCTTGATGGACTCGGGCCTGAACGCCCCGCGCACCAGCTCCGCCGGGCGCCTGTTCGACGCCGTAGCGGGCGCCCTGGGCCTGTGCCGCGCGGCCATCGGTTACGAGGGTCAGGCGGCCGTGGAGCTGGAGGTACTGGCGCGCGGGGCCTGGCCGTCGGATGCCGGCTATTCCTTTTTGATTCGGACCGAAGGGAGTCAGGAGGTTCTCGACCCAGGCCCGCTGTGGAGCGCCTTGCTGCGAGACCTCTCAGACGGGGTCGATCCCGCCTTGATCGCCGCGCGTTTTCACCGGGGATTCGCTGCGGCCCTTACCGACATCGCCTTGCACCTCGCCGAGACCCGGGGGCTGTCCTCCGCCGCCCTCTCTGGCGGGGTGTTTCAGAACGGCACCCTGCTCGAGGCCGTCAGCGCCGGCCTGCGAGTGGGCGGTCTCGAGGTGCTGAGCCACCGCCGGGTCCCCACCAACGATGGCGGCCTCTCCCTCGGTCAGGCGGCGGTGGCCGCGGCGCGCTCGCTCCTCGGCCACACAACCGGTGAGGCTTGCCGCATGCCACACGAGCCATCAGCCGGCCAGACATCCTCCCCAACTGGCGCTGGATTTGGATACCGGCCAGCCTGAAATGGATCGAGTCGACCAGCCAACTCCGCCCACCCCGCGCGAGCGACTGGGCTCCTTCATCGAGCGACCGATCTTCCAGCAGGGCATCATCGCCCTGATCCTGGTCAATGCCGTCCTGCTGGGCCTGGAGACCTGGCCCGCGGCCATGCGAACGGCGGGGGATCTAATTCGAGGGCTGGACCGGGCGATCCTGGCGGTCTTCGTGATCGAGATCGGCCTGCGTCTCTCTGTGCACCGGCTCAGCTTTTGGCGCGACCCCTGGAGCCTTTTCGACTTTACCGTAGTGGCCATCGCTCTAATACCGGCCACCGGCGCCTTTTCCGTCCTGCGCACCCTGAGGGTGCTGCGCGTGCTGCGCCTGCTGACCATGGTCCCCTCCATGCGGCGGGTGGTCGGGGCCTTGCTCGCCGCAATCCCCGGCTTGGGCTCCATCGGCTTGGTGCTCTTGATCCTCTACTATGTCTTCGCGGTGATCGCCACCAACCTCTTCGCCGCCGCCTATCCGGAATGGTTCGGCACCCTCGGCCGCTCCCTCTACACCCTGTTTCAGGTCATGACCCTGGAGAGCTGGTCCATGGGCATCGCCCGCCCGGTGATGGATCAGTTCCCCTACGCTTGGGCCTTCTTCATCCCCTTTATCCTGGTGGCCACCTTCACCATCCTGAACCTATTCATCGCGATCATCGTGAACGCCATGCAGAGCTACAGCGATGCCGAGCACCAGGAGACGGTACAGGCGCTGCACGAGACGCAAGACCACATCGAAGCCGATCTGCACCAGGAGCTGCGCGCCCTGCTCGCGGAGATCGGCGAGCTGCGTCGGCTGGTGGTGGAGCGCCTTGTCAGCGAGGACGCCTTGTCCAACGACAAACGAGTCTGAAGGAGGGGCGTGATTCCAGGCACAGACGAGCCTGAAGGCAGGGGGTGAGGGCATCATACGCTGTACATCGCGTTCCGCCCCGGTCCCGGCGCTGATGCCGCCGAGGTCGCGCCCGACTGGATCTTCGATTACGAGGCTAAGGGTAACGTCATCGGCCTTACCGTCGAGCACGCAAGCGAACGCACAGACCTCACCTCGCTGTCAGTGACTCGGATTCCCGCGCTTGCGGCGTAACTTCAAAGGGCAAAATGACCAGAATGGTCAGATCCCTTTTTCAGATCTTGAGTGGGAAGAGATCCACACAGTTTCCGCCATGGGGAACCGGGGCGAAGACCCGGCGGCGGCGCTAGGGGTCGGCAGGTGGCGAAGGTTCCTCGCCCCAACCTCGTGGGCTACTCCACCCCCAACGCTTTGAAGACGGCATCCACCGGGTCGGCGTAGAACGCAGTCTGGAACTTGGCGAACAGCTCGCCGGGGATGCTGGGTGTCGTGATCCGCGCAGAATGGACCTCACGTCTCATGCTGAATGAGACCAGCGACTCATTCCTCACCGGCTCAGTAGCTCACGGGCTCATGGTGCGCGGCTCACGGTTCACGGCTCACCCGCTCAGGATTTATTTTTTATCTTCTTTCCTCACGCGCACACGCGGGGATGGAGGTAGGCTTGAGAAGGGCCGGGCGCTAAGATCGAGTGGAGGGTTGTGCAGAGGCGGTAGCAGCCGCCTCTGCACGGCGCCGACACGGAGCAAGCCCATGCCGATCACCATCAACATCCCCTATCGTACCTACGAGGCGCAGCTTCGGGAAGGGTCTCTGCAACTGGGGGACCATCCTTGTCCCCGATGATGGTTGCCGCGCAGCGAGCCTCGGCGAGCCGCTGGTACTGAGCACCTCGATCGTCTCGCGCGGGGTGGTCCTGTTGGAACGCGATGAGTATGGGGAGCCGCAGAGCGTCGACCTGCAGGCGGCTATCGTGCTCGCCCGTTGCCCGCACTGCGGCATCCGAACGCGTGTTCTGCCCTACGACGTCTTGCCCTACAAGCAGTATTCGGTGGCGGTGATCGCCGCGGTGGTGAGCAGTTACGCCAGCGGATCGGTGAGCCTGCGTAGCGTGGTTTGGGATCTGCTTGGCGAGCGCACCCCCTCGCACACGACGTTGCACGGTTGGAGCGAGGGACTCGGGGCCCATGTGCTCGGTCTGCCCGGCGGTGAGGCCGGTGGTGTGCCGTTCAGCCGCTTCGTGGTCGAGGCCCGGGCCCGGGTAGCAGCGGTTGCGCAGGTGGTGCAAGAACCCTTTTTGGTCGATGAGCGCCGCTACCGCAGCGAGGAGCGCCGCGAGCGCTTGGCGGGCGTGGTGATGCTCCTGGCGCTGGCGCAGTTGCTGGCGTTGGCGCAGCTGCTGGTTGGACAGATGGCCATAGACTGGCTGGGCCGGTGCCGGCGTCTCGCCTTGCTGTGGTCGAATTCGTGCGTGTTGGTCTTTCCGAGCCGATTTTCGTGCACGGCGATTGAACAGCATCTTTGCTCGGATGCGGCAGGATCTGGACATCCACCGCAAACGAGCCCCGATCGATGCCCGACCCGTACGAGATCGCCGCCTGGCGCTTCGAGCAGATCGCCCCCCTGCTCGATGTCAGCCTCGATGAGACGCAGCGCCGTGTGGCGTTGCGCGCGCGCATGCGCCAGCCGGTGGCGTGGCCGCAAGGGGGGCAGCACAAACCCATCCCCAAGAGCACGCTGTATCGTTGGCTCAAGGCGTACCGCGAGCAGGGTTACCCCGGCTTGTTGCCGAAGGTACGTGCCGACCGCGGTGCACCCCGGCGGGCGGGCACGGCGGCCTGGATCGGTTATGCCATCGGTTTACTCTACGAGCAGCCCAATCGCTCGCTGACCCAGCTCGCGGCCTACCTGCAGCTCGAGTTCGAGAACTACCGGCTCAGCCGCTCGAGCCTGGCCCGCCACCTGCGCGCCCATCCCGCCTTCAACGGGATCGAGAAGCTACGTAAGGGTCACAAGAGCAAGCTGCGCGCGCTCTACGAGGCCCAGCACCCGCACGAGGGTTGGCAGCTCGACGGCAAGGGACCCTTTGCGGTACGCCTGCAGCAGGAAGGACGCGTCCAGGTGCACGTGCTCTCGGTCCTCGACGACTATAGCCGCTACGCCCTCGCCGCGCGGGTGGCCAGCTCCGAGAGCGAGGCCGCGGCCATTGGGGTGTTCGAGCAGGCCGTCGGCAAATGGGGGCTCGCCGACCGCTTCGGGTTCGACGCCGGCTCGGCCTTCGGCGCCAAGGGCTTCCGCCAGGGCCTGGCACAGTTGGGGGTGCATCGCAACGCCGTGAAGGTGCGCACCCCCGAGTGGCAAGGCAAGATCGAGGCCTACCACCGCTCGTTGACACGCTGGTTCGTCGACGAGCTGCCCTGCCAGCAGGTCGTCGATCGCGAGCACCTCCAGCAGCTGCTCGAGGCGCTGCTCGCGCTGCTCTATAACCGCCATCACCACCGCGAGCTGGGCACTACCCCCGAGAAGCGCCTGGCCGATCGCCGCTCTGCACGCCAAGTCAGCCTCGATGTCCTGCGCCGCGCCTTCTTCCTGGAGACCACCGCCAAGGCCCATCCCAAGACCGGGGAGGTGCGCCTGCCCAACGGGTCGTTGCGCGTGCCAGCCGCCTTTGCCGGACAACGCAACCGCTTCGCCTACCACCCGGTGCATGCCGCGCTGGCGGTGCTGATCACTCCCGACGGGCGCGAGATCGCGCTCGCGCCCTTCACCAAGCGGCCACTGTCCGCCGTCGCGCCACAAACCCCCAAGCGCGGTACCGGCCAACTGCAGAAGCTGCTCGATCTGTGGCACGGCCACGAGCGGCCCAATGCCCAGCCCGGTTTCGGTCTGCCCGAGGTCTTCGCCGAGCTGGCCGCTCTGCTCGGGCGCCTCGTGCCCGAGTCCGAGCGCGAGGCGCGAACCGTACTCGGCTTCTACCGCAAGCACGGCCCGCTGCCGCGCGAGCCCTTCCTCAAGGCCTGCGTGCGCACCGCCCGATCCCTCGGTACCGGCCGTGCGCTGGCGGCCTACCTCGCCGACCTCGAGCGCCAGATCAGCGCCCACCAGGAACCACCCGTTCACCCCGACTCACAGGAGCCCGGCGATCCATGAACCCAACCCCCTATCCCTTCGCGGACTTTCTGCGCGCCAAGCAGCGCCTGCAGCGCGCCCTGTTCGAGCACCACGAGCCCTTCGCTCTGCTCAGCGGCGAGACCGGAACCGGCAAGACCGCTTTGTTGCGTGAGCTGCGCGCCGAAATCGACCGCTCTCGCTACCGCGTGCTCTACTTCGCCCAAGCCAGAAAGCTCGGCGCCGTCGGATTGGTCAAGGTCATCGCCGAGGGGCTGCGCGTGCGCCCCGGTCTGTGCCACGCCCTGGCCCTGGAGCGGGTGCTGCGGGCGCTCACCGAGGAGCCCCGTACCCTGCTGTTGTGGCTCGACGAGGCCCATGAACTGCCCGAGGAGACCTTGACCGAGGCGCGCGCCTTGGTCGAGAGCGATTTGCAGGGCGCGCGCCCGATCCAGGTCCTGCTCGTTGGCCTGCCCAAGCTGCGCGCCCAGCTCCAGGCCCAGCCGGCCCTGTGGCGGCGCATCGGTGTGCGCGAGGAGATCACCGGCTTGCGCTTGGAGGAGCTCAACGCCTTCTTCGCCCACCATCTCGACTCTCCGCAGCGGCTCTGCGAGCAGGGTCTTTGCGCCCTGTTCGAGCACGCCAAGGGCGTACCCGGCCTGCTGCTGCCCCTGTATCGCGCCGTCCTCGAGCACGCCGGCTCCGATACCGACCCCATCGACCCCGCCGCGGTCGAGGATACCTTGGAACGCTGGGACCTTGCCTGAGCGCACCGCCATGACCCGAGCCGATCTGCAACCCTTGCGTGAGATCCTCCAGCAGGCCCAGCGCCGCTACCTCAGCGTGCGCCCCCAGGGTTTCGAGCTCAATCCCGGCGAGCGGCTGCGTCCCGCCCTTGAGGTGCGCATCCTCGCCTTCGGCAGTGCCCGCACCCTCTACCAAGATCGCAAGCCCCTCTGCCGCTCCCTCGACGCCATCGCGCCCACCGCTGCCAAGGGCCAACGCCGCTGCGCCAACTGTGCGCTGCGTCCTCGCTGTACCTCCCAGGTGCGCCTCGATCTGCTCGCCGATACCCAGCCCTGGCGCCTGCTCCTCGCCCACACCTCGGCGCGCAATTTTCTCCACTACGAAACGCAGCTGCGAGAACGCGCCGTCGCGCTCTACGATGGCCTGCACCGCATCAGCGTCATCAACCGCGGTTCCTGGGGGGAGCTGCGCTTTACCCAGGCTCTCTGATGGCCCAACAGGCATCAAAGCCGCGCGCCGCACCATCCAGGAACCCCCCGGCTGTGTGTGGTCTATACGCTGGCCCAAGACGCTCCGCGGCCCTGCTGATCGACCCCGTGGCCCAGCGCCAGCTCTCTGTCTCTCTGGCCAACACCGAGCAGGCGTACGGTGCGCTGCTCGCCTGGCTCGCCGAGCGCTGCGCACAACTGGTGATCCCCGACACCCTCCTCGCCGCGCCCTTCCTGAACCAAGCGAGCTACACCCCGGTGGTCGTGTGGATCGCCCCCAGCGCGCTGCTCGAGGCGATCCGCCTTGCCGCTGGCCTCACCACCCGTGCACCCAAGCAGACCGCCGCCTTGCTCGCTCGATGGCCTACCGTAGCAGCGCTGCGTCCCTTCCTGCGCCGGCTCAGCGCATCATCACCTCCCACCGATCAGCTTTCCTTGCTCTGAAGTCGCGACTGTCTCCACGCAGCGCATTCTTAAAACCCCCCGTCCTCCAGCTCGCAACGAACCCTTCATCCGCGTTCCTCTACACGCTTGAGACTGATAGCCTACCCCCTCTGAATATCTATAATATTTTCCGCAGGTTGCCAGTCCCAATCACAGTCGGACGCCGGTCCCAAATAGCGCGGCACACGACA
>Ga0114938_1002510_pt1 | contig 11508 bp, 5 predicted proteins | sample AshMeaBigSpring_FD_88675 | JGI IMG/M metagenome (GOLD analysis project Ga0114938, IMG submission 88675) | Groundwater microbial communities from Big Spring, Nevada to study Microbial Dark Matter (Phase II) - Ash Meadows Big Spring | ecosystem: Environmental > Aquatic > Deep subsurface >...
CGCATCGACACAATCCGCCGAAGCTGCGACTTCCCTTGGCGAGTGGACTGCTCATCCACCGCCGCAAACGCCAGCCGCATATCGTGGATCGCCGCACATTCCAAAGCCGAACCGCGAGCGATCTCGAAGAACCGGTTCTTGTCCTTGAGACCCTGCTTCCCGTTTCCCTCGGCGATGTTCAGCGGGATCGATTGCGCTGCGCGAAGCCATGGATCGCGCACATGCCGCTTCACGCCTGAGAGCGATCGAGCAATCCGACACGAAAACGCCACGTAATCGATCGCCAGTCGATACACGTCGAGTCTCTCGTGGTCGAACATCAGCCCGGTCATCGCAGGTCTTTCGAGTACGAGTACGAGTACCGCTCCGCTGAGTACGAGTACGAGAAAATCAGGGACCGAACAACGGACCCGACCCCGAGCTGGCATGATTCCCCGTAACCGTTCCCGACCCGGTGGAGGATTCTCCCTGATTCCAGGGGGTCAGGTCCATGTTTTCGGCCAACGCGGATCCGCGAGGTCGAGTCGATTGGCCGAAAAATGGACCCGACCCCGAGCTGGCATGATTCCCCGTAACCGTTCCCGACCCGGTGGAGGATTCTCCCTGATTCCAGGGGGTCAGGTCCATGTTTTCGGCCAACGCGTATCCGCGAGGTCGAGTCGATCGGCCGAAAAATGGACCCGACCCCGACCCGTGAACGGTTACGATTCCCCTAAACCGGAACTCCTGGCCGCCCGCCGACGCGGGCATCCTCCGCCGGCGCCGCGCCGCCCACCGCCGGCATTCGCGACCGCGCCTCGCCCTGCTCCGACCCGGTACGGGCCTTGTCCAACAGCAACTCGATGAAACGCTGTGTCGCCTTGCTGGGCTCCTTGCCCCGCCGACAGATAATCCCCAGGGGGCGCGAGAGCTGCACGCCGCTCAGCGGCACCGCCACCAGCGACCCGGCCTGCACCTCCCGCACCACCGTCGGTTCGGGCAACAGCCCGACCCCGGCGTTGATCTCGATCGCCTGCTTGATCGTCTCGATGTTGTCGAACTTCATCACCACGCGAACCCCCACTCCGCAGTCCGCCAGCACATGGTCGATCTCCCGCCGGATCTCCAGCTCGTCGTCAAAACCGACCATATCGACCCCATCCAGCTCCCGGGGGGCGATGCGGACACGGCTGGCCAGGGAATGCTCCGGCGCACAAACCAGGACCATCGGCTCCTCCCGCCAGGGAATCGCCTTGATCGAACGCGAGGAGCGCGGATAGCTGACCAGGCCCAGATGGACCTGGTCGCGCCCCACCAGCTCGTACACGCGCTCGGGATGCTGGTACTCGATGCGGACATTCGACTTGGGATAGTTCGTCAGGAACTCCTTGACGTAGCGGTTCATGTGGCTGAGGCCAATCGAATAGATCGACGCCACGTTGACCCGGCCCGCCGCCTCTTCGTGCAGCGTGCGCACGTTTTCCTCCAACTCGAAATAGCGGCGGACCAGCTTGCGGCAGTCCCGGTAAAACAACTCCCCCTCCGCCGTCAGCACAAAAGGGCGCTTCGAGCGGTCGATCAGCTGAGCCCCCAGGTGTTCCTCCAGCTGGTGCACCAGTTGGCTTGCCCCCGACTGGGATATTCCGTTTTCCGACGCGCCCCGCGAGAAACTGCGCCGTGTTACGACGTCACAAAAGACCTTGAGCGCCTTGAAGTGCATCGGAGATTAAATCAAAGAATGAGATAGTACGCGATGGCAGAATTAGGAACAAGGATATTACCGTAATCCGCAGCCGGGCGGCTGTCAACAGCTGGAGCCGCTGCCTGCCCGGGCGTGGTCAGGCGTGGCCCTCCGGCCAGGAGGCGGTCCGGCTGTATTTCCAAATTCATCCGCGGCAACGCTTTGCGCGTCCGATGTCGGGTGTGCGGCACGGCCGACGATCGCCCGCCCCACGAAAAGCGGCCGGCAAGGGTGGCCGCTGCTAGCCATTCGAGGGGGTCAGGTCCATGTTTTCGGCCGGCGCGTGCTGGGATGGGGGGCGACTCGGCCGAAAAATGGGGACTGTCCCGATTCTTGTGGCATGGATGCCAGAAAAATGGGACTGTCCCCTTCGGCAGAGCCATTGACACAAAAATCCGTACAGGCCCAAAAACGGACCAGACCCCACGGCGCGTGCTGGGATGGGGGGCGACTCGGCCGAAAAATGGACCCGACCCCGGGCGCGCGGCGGTACCCTCGCCGGCCCGGGCGTAGATGGCTGCCCTTCGGCCCGCCCGCGGCCGGGGTCAGCTGACCTTGTGCGGGACGTAGCTGTGGTCGCGCTTGCGGAGCACCTCGGCCTTGATGATCCGGTCGGGCTCGGCGGGACTCTTGGCCGTCGGATCGAGGCGCTGCAGCTTGCTGAGCACCTCCATCCCCTCGACGACGCGTCCGAACACGGTGTGGCGACCGTTCAGATGGGACGTCGGCACGAACGTCAGGAAGAACTGAGACCCGCCGGTGTCGCGGCCCGCGTGGGCCATGCTGAGGCTGCCGCGGAAATGTTTCCGGTGGTTGTCCTGGTAACACTCACAGTAGATCTCGTAGCCAGGTCCGCCGGAGCCGTCGCCCTTGGGACATCCGCCCTGGGCCATGAAACCCTCCAGCACGCGATGGAAGCCGAGTCCGTCGTAAAAGCCCTTTTCGACGAGACTCACGAAATTGCCCACCGTCTCCGGGGCCTCGTTCTCGAGCAGTTCCACGACGATATCGCCCTTGGTCGTCTCGAGACGCACCCGCGGCAGGGGGTTGTCCGACTGGGCCTCCAGCTCGCGCAAGCGCGACTCCGTCTGCCAGAGTTGCTTGTAGGTCGCCACCTCGGGCAGGAAGCGTTTTCCCGCCTCGGACAAGACGCCCGCGGCGTCGGCCTGTTTCAGGTATTTTTCCGCCGCGTCGAAATCGTTCGTCGTGAATGCCGCGATCCCGGCCAGGTTGTCGACGTCCTGGTCGTCACACTGGCCGGCGATCAGTGCGCGCGTGATCTCGGCCGCCGCCTCGTAGTTATCCGCCCGCACGTCATCGGCGGCCAGCTTCAGCAGGAACCGCGTGAGTTGCCGGTCCTCGTTCGGGGCCTCCGCATAGGCGCGCAGGCCGGCCGCGCGCAGCTCGGGCAGCAGCGCGGTCGCCTGCCCCAGCGTCTGGTCATAGGACTGGCGGATGCCGTCCAGCTCCTGTTCCTCGGCGATCTGGTATCGGGCCTGCAGGTCCCGCAGGTCGCGCAGCAGTTCCTTCCAGCGCTGCATCTGGGCCGCGAAGGCCGCGGCCGCGGGTCGCGCCACCGGCTCGTCCTCGGCGGGCGTGGTGGCCGCGGGCGGGCTGGGTGCGGGCCGTTCCGCGTCCGCCTGCGGCTGCTCGTCGGTGTCTTTCGTCGGTGTCTCGCCGGCGTCCGGGGACGGGGGCGCGTCGGGGGACTCCGCGGGTGTTTCCGCGGCGGGCGGCGCCTCGCCCGGCGGTGCGTCCTGCGCGCTTGCCGGGAAGCTCAAGAGCAGGACCAGCGTGCAAACGGGCCACACGTCACGGCGATCTGACAGGCGCATCACGACCTCTCCTCTTGTAATGGCGTTTGGTTTACGATGCGGGCGGGGGGACGCACATCCTGGCCGCGGGACCACGGGGCGTGGCGATCCGCCGCTGTTGGCAGTGCGGCCCGGCTTGATCCTGACAAGCGCCGTCGGCCGCGACCACCCTGGCCGAGGCGTCCCCCGGCGAACCGGACGTTCCCCGCTTCAGACGATCCTCCGTGGAATATACCTGCCGCACCGGGTTCCCGGGGAGCCGCGGTCCAGGTTCGCACACGACCGGACGCTGCCCATGGCCCCCCCCCGCAGGCAACGCGGTCGGCCCGCACCGACCGACGCTCAGCGCCACGGGGCCGAAACTCCCGCGGTACGCATCATCGGCGGGCGTTTTCGAGGGCGGAAGCTGGCCTACCACGGTGACCGGTGCGTCCGCCCGATGAAGGACCGGGTCCGCGAGGCGGTGTTCAACCTGATCGGCGACCGGGTCGCAGGCCTGCACGGGGTCGACCTGTTCGCGGGAACGGGGGCCCTCGGACTGGAGGCGCTCAGCCGCGGGGCCGGGGGCGCGACCTTCGTGGAGCGTCATTTTCCCACGGCCCAGGTGATCGAGCAGAATATCGCGACGCTCGAGGTGCAAGGTCTCGCGCGGGTCGTGACCGGAGACACGTTCCTGTGGGCTGCCGGCGCCCCGCAACTGCCTGCTGCGCCTTGGCTCGTCTTCTGTGCGCCGCCCTACGAGTATTATCACACCCGCACGGCCGAGATGATCGCCCTGGTGCAGACGTTCCTCGAGCGGGCTCCGGGCGGCAGCCTGCTGGTGGTGGAGGCCGATACGGCGTTCGACTTTGCCCAGCTGCCGGACGCCCACGGCTGGCGCGTGCGATCCTATCCCCCGGCGGTGATCGGCATCTATCAGGTTCCCGATGCGCGGGACGGAGCCGCTGAAGTCACCGGCATGAACGGCGGGTAACCGTTCACGTAACCGTTCACAGCCCGGTGGAGGATTTTGCCTGATTCCAGGGGGTCAGGTCCATGTTTTCGGCCAGCGCGTCTCTGCGAGGTCGCGTTTGTCGGCCGAAAAATGGACCAGACCCCGACCCGTGAACGGTTACCCGTTCACGGGGTGGACGGCCCGCACCCCAAGGGGTCAGGCAGATTTTTCGGCGGCAGCGTCCCGCGACGCCGAGCGATCTGCCCGTCGAAAGATGAGCCAGCCCCCGGCCCGTGAACGGTTACAACAGCGGAAACGTCAGAGCCCGCCAACTGCCCCGGCGTCCAGGAAGCGAAGGTCGGGTCTCCTCCGGCTGGCGGCGGCGGGCGGGTCAGCCGGCAGCCGCCGCGGCACGATGCAACCGGCCCCAGGATGGCCGGCAGCCTTCTTCACGGCCCGACACGATCGGTGCGACCCGCGTTCTTTTCCAGGCCCGCACGGCCGCGGGGCGACAAGCGAAAACACTCCGCAGTCGTTACATGCGTTCGTCCGCAGATTGGGATTCCGCTCGGTAATCCAGCCGTCCGATCTTAAATCCAACGGAATGTCCAGGCGGCAAGCGTGGCTACGGTGCGGCCCTGCGCCGCCGCTCTGCGGGAAGACGTCACGATGGAGCAGTACCCCCGGACCCGGACCTGGCCCTATCTGCTGGTCGTGGTGGCCTTGTTCGTGATGGCGGTGTTTGCCCCGGACCCCCGGCGCTCGGTGGGGCCGGGTTCCCTGGCCCAAGCTCGCTCGTTCGCCGCAGCCCTGGGCGGGACGTGGCCTGGGCTCGCCGTCGATCGCGGCGGGAGGCTGCCCTCGGCCGCGACCAGCACCCCGCCGACTTCCAGCGGCGAGGAGCGTGTTCACGTCGACTTCCGCACCCTTGCACGCTCGACCGACGTGCTGCCTTTGCCGGCCGCACCGCCGGTGACGCGCCCCGAAACGGTCGAGCGTCCCGAGCAGACGGTGGTCAGGCCCGAGCCGCCGAGCGATCAGCGTTCACCGGCCGCGGTCGAGGGACCGCCGCACTTCGCCGCCCCGGCGGTCGTGCCGGAGGTGGTGGAGCCTGTGGCGCCAGACGGTTCGGACCAGGCGCCGGCCTGGTGCAGCTGGCCCCGCCCGGTGACGCTGATCCAGCAGCTCGAGCACCTGGCGGCGCGCACGCCGACGCGCGACTGGGCGCAGCAGACGCTTGAGGTGCTGGATCGCCTGGGGCAGGCCGAGCAGCTGCACGATGCCGACTCGGCCGGTGTGCTCAACGACCTGTGGCAGCTGTTGAGCGAAGGCCGGCGGCTGGGCCAGACGTTGCCCGAGGCATCCGACCGCGGCGACGTGCGGCGCGCGGCCTATGCGATCCACCGCCGGCTGGACGTCTGGCAGGTGGTCCACCGTTTACCGGCCACGCCGCCAGGATCGTCGTCCCGCCCGAGTGATCCGCGGCGGCTGCTGGTGCTGATCGACGCGGCCGAGCGTCAGCTGGGCTCGTCCGACGCCGGCACGAGCTGGCAGCAGTTCCTGCTGCTCTCCGAGTTGCGAACCGCTGCCACCGCCGCCGACGGGGCGAAGCGGATGGGCGGTGTCGCCTGGCAGGTCGTGGACCGGGTGGACCACGCGCGGCTGGACATGGCCCAGCGTGCCGTCCTGCGGCGCGGGCCGATCCGGGCGCTGATCGGAGAGCTGCGTCCGTGGAGTTGCGACGGCTTCTGCGGCGAGCGCCTGCTGGCGGAACTGGAGGAGTTCGAGTCCCACCCGTCGCCAGCCGCGGCGGGGTGCCTGGCCAAGGACATCGCCTTCCTCTGGCGTTCCACGCAGGCCGAACCGCTGCGCCTCGCCCAGCTGTTGGAGCTCCACTACCGGAACGCGAACTTCCGCATCGCCATCTCCGACAAGCTGCTCAATCGGCTGGTCCCCGAACAGCACCTCTCGTCCCAACCGGTGCGGGAGACGATCCTGGGCGCGTCCGTGTCGGGTCAGAACCTGACGCAGACCCAGCTTTCGTTACGCTTGATCCCCACCGACCACGAGTGGCGGATGAGCGTGGAAGCCGAGGGCCTGGTCCAATCCCAGACCGCTTCGCGCAAGGGGCCGGTCACATTCTTCAGCGAAGGGGCGTCGACCTACCAGGCCGGGAAGCCGCTGCAGGTGGACCGCCAGCGGGGCCTGTTGTTCGGGCGCGCGGCCGCGCTGGCGCGGAGCGATTCCCAGCTGACAGGCATGGAGTCGAGTTACGACCGCGTGCCGCTGATCGGCTGGCTGGTGCGGAACATCGCCGAACGGCAGCACCGCGACCAGGCGGGCAACGTGCGCGGCGAGGTCGAGGACCGCGTGGCGGATAACGCCCGGCACCGCCTGGACCAGGAGGTCCAGCAGCGGCTGGCGCGGGCCCAGGAGAATCTGCAACGTGACGTGGTCCAGCCCTTGGCCCAGTTGGGATTGGAGCCGATCACGCTGGACATGAAGACCACCGCGGATCGCGTGATCGCCCGCTGCCGGCTGGCCGGTGACCACCAGTTGGCCGCCTATACGGCGCGGCCCAGGGCCCTGGACGACAGCTGGCTGAGCCTTCAGGTGCACCAGAGCGCGTTGAATAACCTGCTGGACCAGGTACCGCTGCACGGGGCCCACGGCGAGTTGCGGGAGCTGGTCACGCAGATCGCCCGGCAGATGCAGCTGGCCACCCCCCAGCTGCCGGAGGACCTGCCGGAGGAGGTCTTCGTGCGGCTGGCGGAGCAGGATCCGGTACGCGTGATCTGTGCGGACGGACACCTGCGGCTGGAAATCCGCATCGCCGAACTGGCCACCGGCGACCGGCGCTGGCGCAACTTCACCGTCCGCGGCTACTACCTTCCGGATCCGTCGCAGCGCGAGGCCGACCTGGTGCGCGACGGCAGCATCGAACTGGTCGGCCCGCGGATGGGTTTGCGGGACCAGGTGGCGCTGCGCGGCATCTTCACGCGGGTGCTGTCCCGCAACCAGCGGCTGAGCCTGCTGCAAGGACGGCTGGCCGAGCACCCCAAGCTGGCGGACCTGCGCGTGACGCAGTTCGTCGTCACCGACGGCTGGCTGGGTATCTCCGTGGGGCGGAGCGACGGGCGGAGGGAACGGGTGGCCTCCGAGCGGGGGTCCGCGCCGCGCTAGACAGGTGTGCGTGCTTGTGGAGCTCGATTCTCCGCTGGGAGGGCGATTCTCCGCTGGGAGGGCGAGGCTCCGCTGGGAGGTCGATTCTCCGCTGGGAGGTCGATTCTCCGCTGGGAGGTCGATTCTCCGCTGGGAGGGCGAGGCTCCCGCCGAGCCGAAAACCCGGCTCAACGCACCGGCTCGGCGGTGGCCTCGCCCTCCCGGCATCGTGCCGCCCTTCCCCGCGGGGTCAGGCAGCGCTCTCGGCATGCAACAGGTGCTCGACCCCGTCGGAGGCGGCGACGACCACCACGCCGCCCTCGCTGACGGTGAATCCCCGCTCCCGGTCCTCGTCCGGATCAAAGCCGATCCGCACGCCGGCCGGGATATGAATCCCCTTGTCGATAATCGCCCGGCGGACGTGCGTGTGGCGGCCGATATGCACCCCCTCGAACAGGATCGAGTCCTCGACGTGGGCGTAGCTGTTGATCCGCACGTTCCGAGCCAGCACGCTGTGCTCGACCAGCCCGCCCGAGACGATCGATCCCTGGCAGACGATGCTGTCCAGGGCGCGCCCGCAGCGCCGATCATCGCCCTTGCCGCTGAACACGAACTTCGGCGGCGGATAGTTCGGATGGTAGGTGCGGATCGGCCAGCGCTCGTCGTACATGTTCAGCAGCGGGTCCACGGCCACCAGGTCCATGTTCGCCTCGTGGTAGGCGTCCAGCGTCCCCACGTCCCGCCAGTACGCCGCGCTCTTGCGGTTCTCGTCCTGGAACGGAAAGGCGTACACGCGGTGGGTGTGGATGATGGAGGGGATCACGTTGCGGCCGCAGTCGTGCGCGCTGTCGGAGCGCGTCGCGTCCTGGCACAGCTGTTCAAACAGGAAGCGGGCGGTGAAGACGTAAATACCCATCGAGGCCAGGCTCGAGTGCGGATCGTCGGGCACGGGCTGCGGCGATTCGGGCTTCTCCTGAAAACCGATCACGCGATCGGTGGCGTCGATCTGCATCACGCCGAACTGGCGGGCCTCGGGGCGGGGCACGCGCAGCGCGCCGATCGTCAGATCGGCCTCGTTCTGGCGGTGAAATTCCAACATCGACTCGTAGTTCATCTTGTAGATGTGGTCGCCCGCCAGGATGATCACGTACTCGGGCCGCTCTTTCTCGATGGTGTAGATGTTCTGGTACACCGCGTCGGCGGTCCCCTGGTACCACTGTTCGTCGATCCGCTGTTGCGGGGGAACGACATCCACGAACTCGCCCAGCTCGCGGCAGAAGAAATGCCGCCAGCCGAGATTGATGTGCCGGTCCAGGCTCATCGCCTTGTACTGGGTCAGCACCAGCATCCGCCGGATGCCGCTATTCAGGCAGTTGGACAGCACGAAGTCGATGATCCGGTAGGCGCCGCCGAACGGGACCGCCGGCTTGGCCCGCTCCCGTGTCAGCGGCTCCAGGCGTGATCCCTTGCCGCCCGCCAATACGACCGCCAGACAGTTCTTCATCGCGTGGCATTCCTTTACTCTTGAGCGCCTCGTCGTGCTCGACAGCAGGGCCCGGCCCTCCCGCGGCTCCTCGGGATTCCAGGGGGTCAGATCCATGTTTTCGGCCAGCGAGGATCCGCGAGGTCTCGTATTTCGGCCGACAAACGGACCCGACCCCGACCCGTGAACGGTTACGCTCGCCCGCACCCGCCTGGCTCACCCGTCCACCGCGTGACGCAAGCATACGCACGCCGTGCGCCAAACGCAGGCGGAAAGTGCTCGCTTTCCGGGATGCGGCAGCGCAGGCATTCTAAAGAGCGTGGCGTGGTTCCGGGAGGGCGCGGCTCCCGGCGGGCCGAGAACCCATGGCACGCGACGGCTCGGCGGGAGCCTCGCCCTCCCAGACTCAAAAAAAACGCCCCTTGCTCCCTGCCCGCTGCCCGCCGGCGCCGCGGCCGATCGTGCGGTCGACCGGCCGTCAACCCGCTCCGGCGCGCTGTTCGGCGCGCGGCGCGCGATGCGGCGCGCCGTCACGGGGCCGGCGGCACCCAGCGGCGGAGCCACATTTCGAGCACGAGCAGGGTCCACAACCGGTAGCTGTGATCAAACACGCCCGCCAGGTGCTCGCGAACCAGCTGCGCGCGTGTGCTGGCCTGGAAGAACTGGTCCACCCGGGCCGAGGGGCCGAGCAGCAGATCGTGGGTCAGCTCTTTCAATTCATGCCGGAACCAGTGGTCCAGCGGCACGCCGAAGCCCATCTTGGGCCGCCGCCAGATGTCCGCCGGCAGCAGCGGCCCCAGGGCCCGGCGGAGAATCCGCTTGCCGCGCCCGCAGCGGTACTTCCGCGCCGTGGGAATCCGCAGCGCGGCCTCGACCAGGCGATGATCGAGGAACGGCTGGCGGCATTCCAGCCCGTGCGCCATGGAGGCGAGGTCGACCTTGGTCATCAGGTCGCACGGCAGGTAGGTCAGCAGATCGGTCGCCGCCGCCGTGGCCACGGCGTCCGGCGACTGGGCCGAGCGCCAGGCCCCGGCCAGGAACTCCCGCGGATCGACCTCGGGCAACTCGTGCAGGAACTCGTCGCGATACAGCTCCGCGCGTCGGGCCTCGCCGAAGATGGCGATCCACTCCAGGTACCGCCGAGCTGGCGGCAGGGCGAGGCACGCGGTAAACCGCTTCCATTGCCGCAGCCGCGATTTCTGCCGCGCGCCGCCCGGCAGCCGCTGCCAGAAGCGGCCCGTCAGCAGCCGCCGGACGGCCCCGGGCAGCCGGTCCACGCGGGCTCCCCACCGCACGGCCCGGTAGCGGGGATAGCCCGCGAACAGCTCGTCCCCGCCGTCGCCCGACAGGGCCACGGTCACGTGCTCGCGCGTTCGCTGGGCCACGCACCAGGTCGGAATCGCCGAGCTGTCGGCAAACGGTTCGTCGAAATGCCACACCAGCTGCGGCAGCATCGCGACGGCGTCCGGCGTCACCTGGAACTCGTGATGCTCGGTTCCCAGGAACTCGGCCACCCGCCGCGCGTAGCGCGTCTCGTCGTAGCGGGGCACGGCAAAGCCGATGGAAAACGTCTTCACGGGCGGCGCCTGGTGGCGCTGCATGAGCGCCACCACCAACGACGAATCGACGCCCCCGGAGAGAAACGCGCCCAGCGGCACGTCGCTTTGCATCTGGAGCCGCACGGCCGAATCGAGCAGCTCGGCGATCGTCCCCTCCGAGGGCTCGGGCGCGGCGCCGTCGGCCCGCGCCGGTGTTACCGACCAGTAGCGCTCCAGCCGTAGCTGGCCCGCGCGGAACAGGCCCACGTGTCCCGGCGGCAGCTTGGAGATGCCGCGGAAGATCGTCCGCGGATGCGGTACGTACTGGTACGTCAGGTAGGCGTCCAGCGCGCCAGCGTCGATCTCGCGCCCCACCCCGGGCACCTCCAGCAGGCTCTTCAGCTCGCTGGCAAACAGCAGCCGCCCCGCCTGGCGGCAGTAGACCAGCGGCTTCTGCCCCAGCCGGTCCCGGGCCATCACCAACTGGCCCCGGGCCTCGTCCCAGAGGACGATCGCGAACATGCCGTTGAGCCGCGTGACGAACCCCGGCCCGTCGTCCTCGTAGAGGTGCGCGATCACCTCCGTGTCGCTCTGCGTGCGAAACCGGTGCCCGGCTCCCTCCAGCCGGCGGCGCAGCTCGCCAAAGTTGTAGATCTCGCCGTTCAGCACGACCCACACCGAGCCGTCCTCGTTGGACATCGGCTGGTGCCCGCCCGCCACGTCGATGATCGCCAGGCGGCGGTGCCCCAGGGCCACCCCCGGGCGGGCCTCGTACGGCGGCCGCAGCCGGTACGGACTGGTATGGCTGCCCGCGTCGTCCGGGCCGCGATGCCTCAGACAATCGGTCATCCGCGTCA
>Ga0114938_1002511_pt1 | contig 11505 bp, 4 predicted proteins | sample AshMeaBigSpring_FD_88675 | JGI IMG/M metagenome (GOLD analysis project Ga0114938, IMG submission 88675) | Groundwater microbial communities from Big Spring, Nevada to study Microbial Dark Matter (Phase II) - Ash Meadows Big Spring | ecosystem: Environmental > Aquatic > Deep subsurface >...
TCGGTGGCGACCTGGTCGTTGCGCGAGCGGGCGGTGTGGAGTTTCGCGCCCGCCGGGCCGATGCGGCGGGTGAGCTCCGCCTCGATGTTCATGTGGATGTCCTCGAGCGAGGTCTTGAACTCGAAGTTTCCGGCCACGATGTCGGCCTCGATTTCCCGCAGGCCGTTTTCGATCCGGGAAAACTCGTCGTCCGTGAGCAGGCCTGCGGTTTTCTGGGCGCGGGCGTGGGCGATGGAGCCGGCGATGTCGTGGGGGAACAAGCGCCAATCATACGAGATCGATTCGCCGAACTGTTGGACGAGCGAGGAGGTGTCTTGAGCGAAACGGCCTTTCCACATGCGGGCGGATTGAAACCCGGAGCCGCCCGCGTGGAAACGAGAAAATTGAAACGGCGCTCCAGGGCATCAGGCTCCGGCAACCGGCAGAGCGTCGCGCGATGGATTCTCCGCAAGGCTCCGCTGGTGGCAATCAAACAGGCGGTCCGCGAAAAACGGGCCGCCCGGAAGCAGCGCGGCCAGGCCGACGAGGAAGGCGGTCTTGAAGGGGAGCGCGGCCCGCAACATCGCCAGGAGCACGAGCGCGCCGAGCGCCATGAAAAGCACCCCGTGCGCCCAGCCGATGTATTTCACCGCGAGCGGCATGCCCCAGATGTACTTGAGCGGCATGGCCACCAGCATCAGGAGCAGGAAGGAGACGCCCTCGGTGAGGGAGACGGTGCGCAGGATTCGCATCAGATTCATGGTGGCGTGACGGGGAGGAGAAACGGGGAATTCCCTCGGCTCACTAACGCCGGTGGTCAAGGGCGGATTTCCACCGTGATCGAGGCACGGTCGGCTTTCGGAACGGTCAGCACCACGGCGCGGAAGCCTGCGTTCGGCTTTTCCCCGGAAGTCGGAGGCTTGGCGTCGGTGACACTCCAGATTCCGGGGCCTGAAATCCGACACAAGGTGATCCGGCGGTCTTGCTTCCGCAGGATGACCTGATCGCCTCTGACCTCCGCCTCCGCATCGGTGAATGCCCGCCAGGCGACATCGCCTGCGGGCTCCGTGATTTGATCCTCAATGCGGACCGCTCCGCCGCGTGCATCAAACTGCGCGGTGCGCAGGACTTTGGCCGCCGAGCCGGCGTAGGCGTCGCTGAGATCGAAGGTCGCGGTCACAGGGCTGCCGGTCAGCGAGGATGCAATGAGCGGGCAAGGTTTCGAGCGGGCGTTCTGGAGTTGGGCGGCGATTTCGAGGGTGTTGTGCGAGCGGTTCTGGAGGCGGAAGTAGCTCCAGCGCTTGTTGCCGAAATAGGCTGGCAGATTGTAGTTTTCCGAGCCGAGGTCGTGGATCCAGCGGGTTCCGTGCGCGTCATAAACAAACGAGCCCACATCCATGTGCCCGTGGCTGGCGGCGGGTGTGCCGCCCTTGATTGCAAACCAGGTGGCACCGGAATCCCAGCCGGTCCGGAAAAGCGCCATCGACTGCTCGCCGCGGAACACCGCCGCGTTCGGCAACGGCGTTCCGGCTTCGGGAGCCCGCGGCAGCCAGAGCACGGAAAGCGGAAACCATCGGTCCCCGGCAATCCGTCCCTTGTCCTCGTCCAAGGCGCGGGTGAAAAGCCCGCGGACATGCGCAGCCTGGGCCGCATCCCGGAATTGCGACGCCAGCCAGCACTGGGCGGGCGAGGGCGTCTCGCGGGACGCGTTTCCATCCGCGAAATTGTAGGACAGCCGCGTGGTGCCCGTGAGATGCATGATGGATTCCCCGGCCTTGCGCAGGATCGGCGCGTCCGCCACGCTCCGACCAAGCGGACCGCACGCGGCCAGCATCATCACATGGTAGTTCGTCCCGTAATGCCAGTAGGCCGGCCCCTCTGGATACATACCGTCCGGTTCGTAAAATTTCCCGCAGTGCTCCACGAGCTTCAGTCCACGGTCGAACAAATCCTCGGCAAGCCCCTCGTCCTGTCCGGCGATGGCCGCTGCGGCGAGGGCGATGCCAGCCCCGCAGACCTGCGACCAGTTGTTGCCGGGTTTCGACCACCCAGCGCCCTTGTCATGGATCTTCTTCGCCGGTTGGAGCGCCTTCTCGATGATGGCGCGCTCGCACATCCCCCGCTGCTCCGGGGTGAGGGTCTGATAAAGCCAGTCGTAGCCGACCGCCACGGCGGTGGCCATTTCCGCCGTATCGAGGAAATGGCTCGGGTTCCAATCCTTCAAGCCGCAGGCCGCATCCAGCTCGGCGATGGCGCGGAGGCGGAATTTCTCCCCGCCGCCCAAGCGCCATGCCCAGGCGCAGTGCATGGTATTTCGGAGCGCGCGGCGGGATTCGGAGAGCAGCCGCTTGCCATCCGGGATTTCGTAACGGCAGGTCCGCTCCTTCAGAATGTTCTCCGCCTCGGCCATCACGGCTGCCTGCAATTTCGCCGCCAGCGGATCCTTCGCCAAGGCTTCGCGCAGCGGTGCTTCCGCCGATCGTGGGAACCACAGCCGCGGGTGCGGGACTTGGGACAAATCCCCCGCTGCCGCCAGCGCGATTCCCGTCAGCCAGACAGCGCACGTTTTCCACATGCCACACATACGCCGCGCCGCGGGGAAATCCTTCGGACTCCCGGCGGGGATGATTTGTGGTATCTTCGGGCTCCCCCCACGGTGGAAGCATGTCGGCTTGCCGGTAAAATTCCCAATGGATCTACATACGCATCCGAAACCCATGACGCGCCGCATCCTGAAACCCTCCCTCACCGCGATCTTCCTGCTGCTGATCTCGATGGCGGTCGCCCAGGCCCAGCGGCGCTTCGAAACCCTCGGGCGGGGAGTGGTCGCGTTGCGCGCCTCCACCAGCCAGGTCTATGTCGGCTGGCGGCTCCTCGGCGACGAGCCGGCAGGGCTCGCCTTCAATGTCTATCGGTCCACGAATGGCGCGGCGGCGTTGAAATTGAACGCCACGCCGATCAGCCAGACCACGGATTTTCTCGACGCCACCACCTCCACCGTGCTCGCCGGTCCGAATTCGTATTTCGTCCGGCCGGTGGTCAACGGAGTGGAGGGAGCCGCCAGCGCCCCGTTTGCGTTGCCCGCCAACGCGCCGGTCCGGCAATATCTGGCCATTCCCAAAAGCCCGCTGGCCTCCGGTTCCTACAGCCTTTCCCAAGTCTATCCCGCGGATGTGGATGGTGATGGCGAGTTCGAACTGATCTGCCGCCTCGCATACGCGGATACCGGCACGCCGGAAAACGGCCGATTCCTGTTCGAGTGCTACCGGACCAATGGCACCCACCTCTGGAGCGTCAGGGGCGGCCCCGGTTTGTTAGACAGCAACGACGGCGACGGTTTTCTCTCCGCCGCCGACTACGACGGAGACGGGCGGGCCGAGGTGGCGCTCCGGACCACCGCCGGCACGGTGTTCGCCAACGGTGCCACCATCACCGACACGAGCAGCCAGGAGTTCATCTCGATCGTCAACGGCCTCACCGGCGTGGAAATGGCGCGCACGCCCTTCAAGCCGGCACTCGGACCGGACCGCTACGGATACTGGGGCGAAAACATGCGGCCGTTCTACATGTACATGGCCACCGCCTGCCTCGACGGCGTGCATCCGAGTCTGATCACCTGCCGCGGCATCGGCGGGGATCGCCTGCACATCCACGCGTGGGATTTCAGCAACGGGACCCTCACCGAGCGCTGGAGCTGGATCGCCAGCCAGTCCGAATACATGGCCACCGGCCACAACATGCTGGTCTTCGATCTCGATAACGACCAGAAGGACGAGATCGTCTTCATCGGCGGTGCCATCGATGACGACGGCACTTACATGTACAGCACCGGGCTCGGGCACGGCGACCATTTCCGCTTCGCCGATCTGGATCCGGACCGGCCGGGCTTCGAATGCTTCGCCATCCAGCAGGACGCGGCGCTCGGCTCGCTGATCTACGACGGCTCCACCGGCAAGGCGATCCGGAAATGGTATCTCAACACCCCCGGCGATCCGAGCCGCGGCGACGCGGGCGATGTGGATGCCAATTTCCGCGGTGCCGAAGTCTGGTCCATCATGCCGAACATCTGGACCTGCAAGGGTGGATTGATCGGCCGCCACGGCATCTTCCCGAGCCGCGGCATTTGGTGGGACCGCGACTTGCAGCGGGAAATCTACAGCGGCGCAGGCAGCGGGCTCTATGCCCCGGTGATCAACAAGATCAACAGCAACCACGACGAGACGCGGATCTATTCGATCTACAACGAGGGCGTCACCCAGGGCTACGGTGGCTTCCCGCCGTTTTCCGGCGACCTTCTCGGCGACTGGCGCGAGGAGGTGGTGCTGGACACCAGCGACCGCACCCAGATCCGGATCTACTCCACAAAGACTCCGGCGGAGAACCGCTTCTACACCCTGATGCAAAATCCGGCCTACCGCGTGGGTGCCACCTGCAAGGGCCGCACCGGCGGGATTTCCCCGGATTATTATCTCGGAGGCGGCATGGCACCCGTCCCGCCGCCGCCGATGGTGGCGTCCGATGTCGTCTGGAAAGGCGGTGCCGCTTCTAACATTTGGGACGTCGACACCACGGCCAACTGGAAAAAGGCGGGCGCGTCGTTGAAATTCCTCCAAGGCCAGAGCGTCCTGTTCGATCTCACCGGCGCGAACGCCCCGCCGGTCCAACTCGCGACAACGCTCACTCCCTTATCGGTCACGGTGCATTCGCCGGTTCCCTACACCTTCAGCGGCGCGGGCGCTCTATCAGGCAGCATGCCGCTGGTCAAAGCGGGAGCCGGCGCGCTCACCGTCCAGGGCACCCATCCGTTTTCCGGCCCCACCACCGTGTGGGACGGCGCGTTGATCGTGAATGGCAAGCTCACCCAAAGCCCGGTGACGGTGCATGGCGGCACCTGGGGCGGCGCTCTCGCAGGCGGCATGACCGGCGGACGCATTGGCGGCACCGGCGAGTTCGGCAATGGCGTGACCCTGCAATACGGCGGGGCCACCACGCCCGGCAACGGCATGGGCGCGGCGGGCACTCTAACCGTCAGAGGCAACCTCACGCAGGTGGACGCCGCCGCCAATTGTTTCGATCTATCCGACGATCCGACCGGAAGCGTGAAAGCGAACGACCGGCTTCACGTCATCGGCAACCTCCACCTTTCCGGAACGAACACGATTTTCATCAAACCCCTCAACGGCTCGCTGGCACCCGGCACCTACACGCTCATCACCTACACCGGCACGCTCACGGGCGGTTTGGAAAACCTCAAACTCGCCGGACTGCCCGGCGTGCCCGCATCCCTGGCCAATCCCCCGGGAGCCATCACCCTCGTGATTCCCCAAACCCGCGCCCCGGCCAGCATCGTCTGGACCGGAAACCAGGGCGGCGCTTGGGACCTCGCGCAAACCATGAACTGGCAGCGTGGCGGAAACCCCGACCTCTTCGTGCCGGGCGACGCCGTCCGCTTCGATGACAGCGGAGCCACCAGCCCGGCGGTTGATCTCACCACCACCGTCAGCCCGGCGTCGGTCACCGTGCAGTCCTCGGCCAACTACACCATCGCCGGCCAAGGGCGCATCACCGGCAGCGGCGGCCTCACCAAGAGCGGATCGGGAACGCTCACCCTGCTGACCGACCACGACTACACCGGCGTCACCCAAATCCAGAGCGGTGTGCTTGAAGTGGCGACCCTCGCCGAGGCCGGCCAGCCCAGCCCGATCGGTGCGGCAGGCGTTTCTCCATCCAATCTGCTCCTCGATTCCTGCACCTTCCGCATGCTCAACCAAGGCGGCGGTTTCACCGACCGCGGAGCCACACTCGGCGCGGGCGGCGTCACCATCGATGTCCTGACCGCCAGCGGAGGCATGACCATCGGCGGCACGGTGACGGGTGGCGGAATGCTGACCAAGACCGGCCCCGGCACGCTGCAGTTCACCGCCGCCAACACCTACACCGGCGGCACCGTGATCAACGGTGGCACGATCTCGCTCGGCACCGTCACCGCCAACACCAACGGCCTCGGATCGGGACCGGTGACCTTCCTCAACGGCACCCTCACCATGGCGGACGTCCAGGGATGGGAAAGCACCTATTGGAACATGATCGTGCCCCCGGGCTCCACCGGCCGGCTCAATGCCGATGGCCGCTGCTCGCTGCGCGGATCCCTGACTGGCGGCGGCGAATTCACGGTGTACGGACCCTATGTCCGCACGGATTTTTACGGCGACTGGTCGCAGTTCTCCGGAAAAATCCACATGCTGGGAGACATCCGCGTGGCCAACACCTTCGGCTACGGCAACGCGGCCGTCAGCCTGGGCGACTGCAGTCTCTATTCCATTCTAACGGTCCCGGCCGCGGGCATCACGCTCGATCTCGGCGAGCTCTCGGGAGTCGCCGCCGCCCGCCTGCGCGGCGCGGCAAGTTCTGGCAACATCCTCACCTGGCGCGTGGGCGGCCTCAACACCGATGCCACTTTCGCCGGAAACATCGAGGAACAAAACTCCGGCTCACTGACCGCCATCACCAAGGTCGGCACAGGCATCTGGACCTTGAGCGGCACCAACACCCACCGCGGCCCGACCACCGTCAGCGCCGGGACGCTGGCCATCACCGGATTCTTCAACGGCAGCAACATCACCGTGCAGAACGGCGCGACCCTGCAAAACGAAGGCTCCGTCACCGGCAACATCACCGTGTTGGCCGGAGGCACCCTCACCCCGGCCGGCACCATCATTGGCGACCTCACCAACCATGGCGTCGTCCGCATCACCGGCAACGACATCCTTTCGGTCAGTGGGACCTTCACCAACTTCGGCACCCTGGACCTCGGCAGTTGGGGCGGCACGCTTCCAGCCAATTTCATCAACCACGGAACCGTGATCCAGGCGCCGCTGCCCGTCGTCACGATCACCAGCCCCGCCGCCGATCCGGTCCAGTTGGCAGGGACTTCCACAAACCTCCATCTGCGGGCCACGGTTTTGTTAGGAACCTCGCATCAGTGGTCGCTCGTTTCCGGGCCGGGCGAGGTCATCTTCGGCGATGCCACGGCGCTTGAAACCACAGCGCGTTTCTCCGCCCCCGGCGCGTATGTCGTGCAGCTCGCCGCCACCAACGCCAGCGGAACCGTCACCGCCAGACGCGGCGTGCTGGTGGGCGAACAGCAGAGCTACACCCTTCGCGAGGGGGAAAACGGCTACACCCATCTCGCGGCGCTGATTCGCGGCGATTCCACCTCATGGAACTCGGGTGCCCGCGATCAATTCCTCGTCGGCAGGACCGGCTCCGAAGTGCGGACGGTCTTTTCGTTCGGCCTCCCCGCGTTCCCGTCCAACGCGGTCAGCGGAATCTCCCTTGATTTATGGACCCACTCGGCGGCCGGCACGGTGGCGGATCTGAAACTGCACCCGCTGGGCGGCGCGATGACCGAGGGCACCGGAAGCAGCGGCTCGGATGCCGGCAACGGCGCGGGCACCGGGGTTACGTGGATCTCACGCAACGGCCAAACGAGCGCCGGAAATACCTGGGCGAGCGCCGGCGGAGACTTCGATGCCACCGAGCTTTCAACCGTGCCCGGCTTCGCCGCCACCGCGGGAAATCTCCGGAAAACCTTTGCGTCCACCGCTGCCTTCGTCGCTGCCGCGCGTTCGGCGCTCATGTCCGGATCACCGCTGGGACTCCTGCTCCGGTCACCGGAAACCACCACGAGCAACCAATTTGTCCGCTTTGCCTCCGATGACTTCGCCACCGTTTCCCAACGCCCGCAGCTGAAGATCCAACTCTCCGGCAGCCCTCTACCCTCCGCCGTTCCCGGCACGGCTCCGCAAGCCACCGAAGGCGTGGCCGCGGCGCTCAACGGAAGCGTGAACGGTCCCGCGACATCCGGCACATGGAGCCTTGTCAGCGGTCCCGGCAGCGCCGATTTCACCGATGCTTCGCAGCCGGCCACCACCGTCACGTTCAGTCAGCCGGGCACTTATGTCCTGCGCCTCAGCGCGGCGGATTCGAACGGTGAAACCTCGGCCACTTTGGAAATCGACGTGAATTCCAAGCCCCTCGCGCCGGAACAGTCCGTCGAGGTGGAGCAGAACCTCTCCGTCGAAATTCCGCTCGTCATGTCTGATCCGGATGGCGATCCGCTCACGATCCTTTCCTTCACCCAAGGGACTCACGGCGCGGTCAGTATCGAGGGAACGGTGGCCACCTACACCGCCACCAACCATGCCGGGCCGGACAGTTTCACCTACACCGTCAGCGATGGCCGCGGCGGGTTGGCGGTCGGCACCGTCACGGTGACCGTCACGGCTCCCCCCGTGCCCATCGTCGCCATCACCCGCCCCGCCGCCGATGCCGCCTTCGTCCCCGACCCCTCCATCACCATCCGGATGGAGGCTACGGTGGATTCGCTGATGCCCGCCACTCCGGTCTGGTCGAAAGTGTCCGGCCCGGGAGACATCACCTTCGGCAACCCTTCCTCACCCGCCACCAGCGTGCGGTTTTCCGCCACCGGCGTCTATATGGTCCAATGCGCCGCCACCAGCGCCGCCGGCACGGCCACGGCGCGCAGGACCATCATCGTCGGCGTGCAAACCCTCACCCTCCGCCAAGGTGAAAACGGCTACACGCACACCGCCGCCATGATCCGCGGCGACACCCCCACCTGGAACTCCGGCGCGCGGGATCAGATGCTCGTCGGAAAACTCAGCGGTGGCCAAGGAATCCGCACCGTCCTTTCCTTCGGCCTCGAATCCATTCCCTCGGGTGCCACCATCACCAATGTCTCGCTCGACCTCTGGACCAGCGGGGAAAGCGGCCCCGGCTTGGTCAACACGCTCGAACTCCGCCCGCTCATCGGCATCCCCGTCGAGGGCACCGGATCAAGCTCCTCCAACACCAGCAACGGCGCGGGCACCGGTGTCACCTGGAATTCCCGCAACGGCCAGACCACGCCCGAGGACCTGTGGCCGACACCCGGCGGCCATTTCGGCGACACCGTGCTCTCCTCCCTCCCGGGATTCAACGCCGCGCTCACCCAGATCCCCCGGTCCTTCCCCAACTCCCCGGAATTCACGGCCTTGGCTCAAGCAGCCATCAGCGAAAACCAACCAATCGGTCTGATGATTGTTTCCCCCGCCACCGAACAGGGGAGCTCAAACCGCTATGTGCGCTTCGCCTCGGACGATGCCGCCGACTCCTCCCTGCGTCCGCGCCTCACCGTCACCTTCACCGGCACGCCCGTGCTCTCGGAAAATCCGGCCGATTTTAGCGAGTGGCAGGCGGCGAAATGGCCGGGCGTGAGCGATCCCTCGATCGTGGGACCCACGGCCGATCCCGACCGCGACGGCCTGGTGAACCTCGTCGAATTCGCGCTCCTGCTCCCGCCGGACCACCCCGGCCGCCTGCCCGCCACGCTGGCGGTCTCCGGCGGTTTCCTCGAATACTCATACGCCCGCAACCGCCATGCCACGGGCCTGAACTGCCAGGTCGAGTGGAGCGACGACCTTGCCGCCGGAAACTGGAGCCGGGAAAACGTCGTGGAAACCGTAATCGATCCGGACACCGATCCGGATCTCCAACAAATCAAGGCCGTCGTCCCCGTGGGGAGCGGCCCGCAACGATTCCTCCGGCTCCGGGTTTCACAGCCGTGATTCCTGCCGGCCTCGGAATTCCGGATTGGGACGCCAACCCAAGCCCGGCGCTTGAAAACAGGGCAGCCCCACTCTACGGTCCTGCGCCCGGCGCACTGACGCCGGAATATCCCGCTCCATTTCCATGAGTTCCTTCGAATCCAAAGTCCAGGAAGCCCTCGCCAATCCCAAGAACCAGGGCGAAATCCCGGACGCGGATGCCGTCGGCACCGTCGGCTCGCCCGAATGCGGCGACATGCTTCGGATGTGGCTGAAGTTCACGGAAAAGGACGGCAAGCGCGTGATTGACCGCGCGTCGTTCCAGGCTTTCGGCTGCCAAACCGCCATCGCCGTGGCCTCGATGGCCACCGAATTGCTCCGCGGGAAGACCGCCGAGGAGGCCGGGCACCTCACCGCCCACGATCTCAGCGGCGACCTCGGAGCGCTGCCGCCGATGAAGATCCACTGCGGCCAGCTCGTCGAGGGAGCCTTGCGGAACGCCTTGGAAAATTCCGCCACCACCGATGCCGGACCGGATCCGTCCATGGCACCCACGCTCGCCTCGGACCTGCACCGCAAACCGTCTGGCGGCATCCGCATCGTGCCCATCGATTGAGCGGGCGCGATTATTTCCGCGCCTGCGATAGAGATGCCGGATCCGGGCCGTTTGATCCCTAGCCACCACCGTACCCGTGTTAGAACTCAAGGAAGTCAGTTTCACCATCCGCAAAGACGGCGAGGAAGTCCCGCTGGTCGACCGCGTCTCGCTCGTCGTGCCGAAGGGGCACTTCATGGCCATCGTCGGTCCGTCCGGCTGTGGCAAGACCACCCTGCTCAAGACCATCGCCGGCCTCAATCCCGAGTCCGCCGGTGCCTTGTTCTGGGACGAACGGAACCTCTCCGAAGACGGGGATTTCTCACCCACCGAGATCGGTTACGTGCCGCAGTTCTCCATCGCCTACGATCCCCTCACCGTGGACGAATCCGTGGAAGCCGCCACCCGCCTGCGCGTCCGCTCCCGCAACACCGCCGAGCTCGACGCACGCATCGACCGCGTGCTTGAGGAAACCGGGCTCAATCCCATCAGCGACCGCCAGGTGAAGGTGCTCTCCGGCGGACAGAAACGCCGGCTCGGGCTCGCCATGGAGCTCGTTTCCGACCCGAAAATCCTGCTCTGCGACGAGGTCACCTCGGGCCTGGATCCCCGCTCGGAACGCGAAATCGTCCGCCTGCTCCACGACCTATCGCGCAAGGACGGCCGCATCGTCCTCTCCGTCACCCACTCGCTCGCGCATCTGGAACTCTATGACTCCATCCTCGTCCTGCACGAGGGCCGCGTCGCCTTCCACGGGCCGCCCGAGCAACTGACGCACTATTTCTCCGTCCACGACACCGAGGAGGTCTATCCGCGGCTCGCCTCGCAACCATCCGAACGCTGGCTCGCCTCGTGGCAGAAACACCGCGAGTCCTATCAGAAAATGCTCGTCCGCAACCGCGAGCGGCTCATCGCCAGCGGCGGCCTGCACGTCCCCGCCGCCCCCGCGCCGCCCCCGCCCGCCGCGGAGCCCGATGAAAAACCGGCCGCCACCACGAAGAAACCCGCCTCCGACGCCCTGCGCCTGCCCGGATTCTTCAGCCAGTTCGCCACACTGCTCTCGCGCCGCTGGCGCATCTTCTTCCGCGACCGTGGCCAGGTTTTCCTCCAGCTCGCCATCCTCATCTGCTTCCCCATCCTCGTCACGCTTTTCAGCGACAAGGCATCCGGAAACATCCGCCGCTTCTCGGACACCCGCCAGACCGATGTCTTCGCGGAGATCCAGGAACAGCAGAGCGTCCGCGCGGACCAGGCGAAGGTCGGCTCCGCGGTCTCCGGCATCATCATGTTCCAGGTCGTCCTGCTCTCCCTGTTGGGCTCGAA
>Ga0114938_1002512_pt1 | contig 11504 bp, 11 predicted proteins | sample AshMeaBigSpring_FD_88675 | JGI IMG/M metagenome (GOLD analysis project Ga0114938, IMG submission 88675) | Groundwater microbial communities from Big Spring, Nevada to study Microbial Dark Matter (Phase II) - Ash Meadows Big Spring | ecosystem: Environmental > Aquatic > Deep subsurface >...
CGCTTCTTTAAACGACGCGACGATCAAACGCACTTCGCGCGCCATCAGTTCGTTGACGTAGCGATACTCGATCGTACTGATCATATACATCACGAGTGCCAACGCATAGATTTTGACCATAAAGTCGATGATTTTATCTTTGTACTCTTTGTGTTTGTGTTCCAAAACGATCTCAAGCGAACGTGCCGCTTCCACGCTGTTTCCAAGCGTTAACAAGGTCGACGGGTACGATGCTTCGATGCGTTCGATCTCTTTTTGATAGGCAAAATATTCGTTCGCGATAATCAAACACGCGAAAATAAAAACAAACAATCCGGCAAATAACAGTGCCATAAAATTGATTTGGCGAATGCTTTTATTGGTTTTATCTTGCCATAACATGTAAGAGCCTTTGAAAAACAATTTCGTCCCTATTTTACCTTATAAAAGCCTCGCTCAAACCTATTTTGGTATAATTTATCCCAAATTAAAGCCGTACGGAGTGAAAAATGAAACTAAGAATACCCGCCGAATGGGAAGAACAAGAGGCTCTCATCGTCGTTTTCCCTCCCAAAAAGAGTGATTGGGCGCACTCTATCGAAGAAATTCATCAAACTTATCTCACGTTCATTTCAACCGTTGCACGCTTTCAGCACTGCATCGTCGTTTGCGAAGATAAAACGCATCTAGCCAACCTTCTGCCCAATCTTCAAAATATCACGTTGGTCGAAATGCTCACGAACGATACGTGGATACGCGATTTCGGAGGCATTAACGTTTACAAAAACCACCAACGCCGTACCTACGACTTCGTGTTTAACGCATGGGGCAATAAATTTGACGCAAGCATCGATAACACGATCACCAAACGTCTTTTTGACGAGGGCTATTTAAAAGGTAAACTCAAAAGCTTTGACTTCGTACTAGAGGGCGGCAGTATCGATAGCAACGGTCACGGCGTTATGCTTTCGACCGCGTATTGTCTTTTCGAAGAAAACCGCAACGCGCATCTTTCCAAAAAAGAGATCAAGAAAACCTTGATTAAACATTTCGGACTTAAAGAGTTGATTGTTTTAAAACACGGTGCGCTGATGGGCGACGATACCGATTCGCACATCGATACGTTGGCTCGTTTTCTAAACAAAAACACGATCGCCTACGTGAAATGCTACGACAAAGAAGACGACCACTACGACGAGCTGAAAAAAATGAAAAAGGAGTTGAAAAAAACCTCTTTTGACCTCGTTCCCCTGCCCTTACCTTCGGCGAAGTTTTTCAACAACCACCGTCTTCCGGCAACCTATCTCAATTTTATTTTAATCAACAACGCGGTTTTAGTGCCGCTTTACAACGACGCCTACGATACGAAAGCGTTAAAAACGTTTGCGCGCTATTTCCCCGATCGTGAAATCGTCGGTATCGATGCTTCGGTATTGATTCGCGAACACGGTAGTTTGCATTGCGCTTCGATGAACGTCTATAAAAAGAAGGATAACCTCTCGTGACTCTCCAAAAAAAAGCAACCGTCGTTTCCAGTGCGACGGCGAGCGTTTTAATCATCGTCAAACTGTTTATCGGCTTGATGAGCGGCTCCGTTGCCGTTTTGGCTTCGGCGATCGACTCGGTTTTAGACCTCATCGTCTCCGCTTTTAATTATTTTGCGATTTTAAAATCCGAACAACCCGCCAACAAAACGTTCAATTACGGCAAAGGCAAAATCGAAGCCCTAGCCGCCGTGATCGAAGGTACGGTCATTAGCGTTTCGGGGCTTTTTATTTTCTATACGTCGATTAAAAAAGCAATCGTACATGAGCCTTTGGAGTATTTGGGAAGTTCCATCCTCGTGATGACGATCTCTTTGGTTTTGACGATCGCCTTGGTTGCATTTCTCAACTACGTCGCGAAAAAAACACGCAGTATGGTCGTCAAATCCGATGCGCTACACTATCAAACGGACGTCTTAAGCAACGGTGCGATTTTAATTTCGCTCGTTCTTATCCAGATAACGCATTTTGAGTTGATCGACTCGATTATGGGCGTGGTCATTTCGATTTATATTATCCATTCGGCGTACGAGCTTATTAAAGACGGCGTCTATATTCTGCTAGACGCTTCTTTGGACGAAGAGATCGTAGAAAACATCCGCAACATCATCATCGCGGAAAAAGAGATCAGCGATTTTCACTACCTCAAAACACGTAAATCGGGCAATACCAATTTTGTCGACGTTCATTTGGTCTTTAGCCCCGGTATATCGCTCTTACGTGCGCACCATGCGGGAGATCGCATCGAAGAGAAGATCAAAGAACTGATCCCCAACGACGAATGGGTCATCACCGCACACCTCGATCCTTACGACGATTCGGAGATGAACGATCGTATCGCGTCGTTCAAGATCGACGAGGATATGTAACCGATCCCGTTTTAGCTTAACGCCAAGGTTATACGGTATCCGATAAAGGCTAAAATCCACGCGATGATCGTCGTAAAAACAAACAGATACGCCAAATATTTATAACCGCCGCTCTCTTTCGTAAAAACGATGGAAGCGGCAAGGCATGGCAAATAAAACATCACAAAGATCATAAAAGAGACCGCCGATGCCGGCGGTATTTGCTTTTGAAGCTCCGCGATAAGGCTTTCGTTGCCCTCGTCCACGTCCGAGCCTAGCGCATACAAAACCCCTAACGTCGAAACGACAACCTCTTTAGCCGCCAATCCGGATTCCAAAGCTACCGTCATTTTCCAGTCAAATCCCAAAGGAGCAAATAACCAATCGGTCGATTTCCCGATTTTGCCTAAGAAACTTTTTTCCAAGAGAACTTTGGACTTTTCGTTTTCATACTCGACTTTTAAAGCCTCGTCGCTTGCTTGCTCGATCTTTTGATCGAAGGAAGCTGCAACGTCGGGATATTTGGGATAATTGCTCGCAAACCAGATCAACAAAGACGCCGCCAAGATAAACGTTCCCGCCTTTTGAAGGTACATAATCGCCTTGCTCACGACCGTATGCCAAATGAGCTTCAACGAAGGCAAGCGGTATTTGGGCATTTCCATCACAAAAGGCTCGTCCGCGCCTTTAAAAACGAAAAGCTTCAAAAACTTTGCTGCTAAAAGTCCGATAAACGCTCCGGCAAGATAAATCACGAACAAAGCGTTCCCCGCATGTTCTTGCCCGAAAAACGCTCCGGCGAACAACACGTAAACCGGAAGTTTCGCCCCGCAACTCATAAAGCCGATGATAAAAAGCGTAATGAGTCGATCTTTATCGTTTTTGAGCGTACGTGCGCTCATATAGGCGGGAACCGAACAGCCAAACCCCGTCACCAAGGGAATAAAACTCTTACCGTGAAGTCCGAAACGGTGGAAAAATCCGTCCAGTAAAAACGCGACGCGCGCCATATATCCGGTCGTCTCCAGCAAAGCGATTCCCAAAAACAAGATGACGATATTGGGTAAGAACATCACGACCGCACCCACACCCGAAATAGCACCGTCGGCGATGATAGAGCCTAGTTCGCCCTCCCCGAAAATCGTTTTGGCATAGTTGCCCAAGGCGACGAAAAATGCGTCAATCCAATCCATCGGAATCGAGCCTAACGTAAACGTCACTTGAAACAATCCCCACATCAAAAAGAAAAAGATCGGAATACCGTAAACGGGATGAATCAACACCGTGTCGATTTTTTGCGTCACGGTTTGCGAAGTGCATTTTTTACAGCTTAAAGTCTCCACGACCGCACCTTTGGCAAACGCGGCGCGTTCTTCGGCAAAAATTTCGGCGACGTCTTTGGTTTCGTAGTGAACGTAAAGATGCTCTAACGCCTCCTTTAAGTACGAAGAAAGCTCGACCCAAATGGGTTCTTCATGCATCTTACGATAGGTTGAGGGGTCTTCTTGCAGAAGTCTCAGGGCTATTTCACGTGAAGAAAGAGGCGAAGGATAGTGCTTACGGTCTAAAAACGAGGCAAGATTGCCGATCTCTTCTTCGACGACGTCACTGTAAATCAGTTTGGATTTTTCAAGCGGGAAAAGCGAAACGTCGATGGCGCGATTGAGTAGTTTCCCGATACCTTTTTTGGTTGCGGCGGAGACTTTGACGCACGGCACGCCCAAAATCGAACTGAGTTGTTCATGATCGATGCATTGACCTTCTTTGTGCGCTTCGTCCATCATATTGAGCGCAACGATCATTTTTTTGCCGAGCTCTAAAAGTTGCGTCGTCAAATACAAATTGCGTTCTAAATTGGTTGCGTCCACGACGTTAATAATCAAGTCGTAATGTTCATGTTGTAAAAATTCTTTGGTGACGCGCTCGTCTTGCGTATAGTCGTTTAGCGAATACGTACCGGGCAAATCGACGATTTTAATGGCATGCCCTTGTGCCGTAAAAGAGACCTCGGCTTTTTCAACCGTAACGCCCGAAAAATTTCCGACTTTAAGCCTCGCGTCGGCGATCGAGTTGATGAGCATACTTTTACCGACATTCGGTTGCCCCACAAGGGCGATAATCAATTCGCTCATAGCGTCTCGATTCCGATGCGCTTGGCCTCTTCAAAGCGCAAGGCTAAAAGCGTCGTTCCGACTTCGATCTCCATCGTGCTTTTTGCCATACTCATGGCTTTGACTTCCAAGAGGCTTCCTTTTCGAAGCCCTAACGAAAAAAGCCGCTGCTTGAGTTCTCCCTCGGCATCGATTGTTTTGACCTTGCCTTTTTCTCCGGCATTAAGATCCGAGAGTGCTTTCATAATGTTCCTTCTTGATAATACTCATCAAAATTCTAAATTAAAACCGATTAAAAGCTCATTAATGTATAATTAAACCCTATAACCTAAGCGCACAAGAGGATTTTTTATGAAAGTCGGACTTATCCAACACGCCATTGAAAATACGCAAGAAAAAACCATAGCCAAAACCGTTTCACTCATCCAAAAAGCCGCTCAACAAGGTGCGCAATTAGTCGTACTCCAAGAGCTTCACCAAGACCGCTACTTTTGCGTCAACGAAGATGTCGCGTGTTTTGACCTTGCAAGCAACTGGGAAGCAGACATCGCTTTTTGGTCAGGCATCGCCAAAGAAAACAATGTCGTTTTAGTTACGTCACTCTTTGAAAGACGCTCCGCTGGACTTTACCACAACACCGCCGTCGTCTTTGAAAAAGATGGCACAGTAGCAGGCAAATACCGCAAAATGCACATCCCCGACGACCCGGGATTTTACGAGAAATTCTACTTCACTCCGGGCGACATGGGCTACAACCCGATTCAAACCAGTGTCGGAAAATTAGGCGTTTTAGTCTGTTGGGATCAATGGTACCCCGAAGCCGCTAGGTTAATGGCGCTTAAGGGTGCAGAAATGCTCATCTACCCCACAGCGATCGGTTGGTTTGACGAGGACATGGAAGATGAAAAACGAAGACAATGCGACGCATGGGAGACCATACAACGAGGTCACGCCATCGCCAATGGCTTACCCGTCATCAGCGTTAACCGCATCGGCAAAGAAGCGGACAACCACGGCGTGTTAGATGGCATCCGCTTCTGGGGCAACTCGTTTGTTGCAGGACCTCAAGGCGAGATCATCGTGCGTGCCAGCCACGACCAAGAAGAGGTACTCATCGTCGATGTGGACTTACAAAGAGGCGAACACGTCAGACGCATCTGGCCGTTTTTACGCGACCGCAGAATCGAGACGTATGGGGATTTGACGAAACGATTTTGTGATTAAAACCTTTTTACATGTAAGGATTTAAAACTTTACATGTAAACCTTTTGGAGAGTAAATGGAACTGGTTTATTTGTGGGTGGAAGAGTATAAAAACATCAAAAATCAAGGGTTTAATTTTTCGCCTAGGTTTACATGTAACTATGAAAATGGTGAACTCACGATTGAAGAAAAAAAAGACTACGTTTCAATTTTTTCTGAAAATATCAATGTTACGGCGATTGTTGGAGAAAATGGAGCGGGGAAAAGTGCAATTTTAAGTAGTATGATAACAAAAGAAAAAGTTTTTTGTGTTATATCTGAGAATAATCAACTTACTGTCTATTCGAATAATATTCTTGTAAATACTCCTTTACAACAAAAACGTTTTACAAGAGAGATGTTCAAAAAAATATTATATTTTTCTATGGATAATCACCATCTTTCCTTGGCAAGAACACAAAGCCATTTAACAATTATTAATTTATCTCAAATGAATCAACTTATTACCGAAAATTATCTCAAATTACAAAAGATTGATTTTCCACTTTTTAATTTTAAACCTTACTATATTAGTTATAAATTTATCGATAATTGGATAGCTACTGATTATGAAATTGAAGAAAAGGATATTGAAGAAACTCGCTTAGCTCTTGGTTGGGATATTTCATCTGATACAGGTGTCATTGTTGATACACTACGAACACTTATTAGACTTGATGATAAATATCTAATTTACCTGTTCAATAAATTTGGAACCATTGCTGAAATTTTTGAACATATTGATTTAACTGAGAAATTACATCCAAAAGATTTTTATCTTACAATCAACTATGAAGAAATACAAGAAATATTAGAAGGTATGAATATAGATTTTGTAGATGAAAACGAATTTACCCAATTAATGAATCATGCTAATAAAATGATAGAAATCAAAAAATTAAGAGAACTTTTTGGAGAAAATTATATTCAATTATTATTTCAACGTATGATTGACGAACTATCATTTGACTATATGGCACAAAATGGTAGCTCATATGGTTCATTAAGCCATGGAGAAAAAACGCTTTATAGCTTTTTTGTCAATCTAGTCAATTTTAATAATAATGATTTTTTGTTTTTATTGGATGAGCCTGATAATACTCTGCACCCAAATTGGCAAAAAAGTTTTTTAGATGAAATGATAAATATTTGCACAAAATTGAAAAAAAATGCTCATTTAGTCATTACGTCCCATTCTCCATTTCTTCTTTCAGACCTCCCCAAAGAAAACGTCATTTTGCTAGAAAACGGCAAGCAAGTATATCCCAATATCGAAACCTTTGGAGCCAATATCCATACCCTACTTTCTCATGGTTTTTTTATGAAAGATGGGCTTATGGGTGCATTTGCGAAAAGTAAAATCAATGAAGTGATTGACTATTTAAACGGTAAAGATTCTCCCGTTGAAGATGATGGCGAAGCACAAAGGTATATTAATATCATCGGTGAACCTATCGTCAAAAGGCAATTACAGCGTATGCTAGATAGCAAAAAACTGGACAAGATGAAAGAGATCGATGCGCTTAAAAGCCAAATAGAAAGCCTCCAAAATCGCTTGAAGAATTTGGAAAATAAATCATGATAAAAATTGCTACGCCAAAATTGGAAGAGTTGGCGCACAAGCATTATGAAGCACTGAAATCAAAACTAAAATTTCCTACATGTAAATATTCTTTTGAAGAAGTCATCACCGCCAAACCTGAAAAACTGCATGAAATTGCGATGCACTATAAAGGCAATCATAAATTTGATGTGATGATAAAAGCGTACAAAAATTTTACTGTTAAGGCTGAAAATACATACGATGCCTACGACCTTGCCGAATCTTTACATGTAAATGTTTGCCCGTATTGCAACCGAAATTACACGTTTACGGTTCGCTCTAAAAACGGCTCAACGCGTCCGCAATTTGACCATTTTTACGACAAAGCGACCTATCCGATCTTGGCATTGTCGTTTTACAATCTTATACCCAGTTGCCCTACCTGTAATTCAAGCATAAAAGGGCGCAAGCAATTTTCGCTTACGACACATGTGCATCCTTACGTTGAAGGCTTCGATGACAAAGCTCATTTTGCTTTACATGTAAACGAGAGTTCGTTTTATTACGATGAAAAAGGATTTAATTTAGAACTGAGTTCAGACGATGTCAAAGCCCAAAAAAATATCAAAGATTTTGCGCTGGAAGAGATTTATAAAAACCACAAAGACATCGCCTTAGAACTTATCCAAAAGTCTGTGATGTATAATGAAAGCTACATCGAAGAGCTGATGCAAAACTACGAGGGAACGCTCTTTAAAAACGAAGAAGATTTACTGCGCCTTATTTTTGGCGGATACGTCGCCGATGAAGATTTGGGCAAACGCCCGCTTTCGAAACTGACCAAAGACATCTTGGAGCAGTTGGAGATCCTCTAAAACCGTTTTTTGCGATTTCGCGTAGAGTTTGTTATTGGTCAAGGTTTAGAAATGGGGTACAAGCCTTAATATCGGCATCTCTACATTTTGTAAAGCATTCACTTTTACATTATCGTTATATTTTAAATTATATTACGATACAATACGTTTCATCATCCTAAGGAGCAGTACGATGAGTGAAGTTTACTCTATCTTTTTGTCCGCCGTTTTTTCAAGTTTTCTCGTCACATTGGGCATTGCAACGCTCATCGGTACGGTGTATTATCTGACGTATAAATGCTTTGCTTCGTATATTTCGTTTGACAAAATCGCGCAAGCCGGAAAGAAAAAATAACGACGTCTTTTTGTGGTTTCGTTAGCAATTGACATTACATATCCGTCCGTGACATAATTCCGATACGTATTAAGTTTTGGCTTGATCAACACACTCAAAGGAGTTAGACATGAAGATTAGTGCACGAAATCAAATTTTAGGAAAAATCGTAGAAGTTAAAAAAGGCCCCGTAAACAGCGAAGTCATCGTGACTCCCGCAAGCGGCGAAAAAATTGTTTCCGTTATTACCAACGATGCGGTTGAAACGCTTGACTTGAAAGCAGGAAAAGAGGTCGTTTGTATTTTCAAAGCGCAAAGCGTTTTATTGGCAAAAGCGGACATCGCACTCGCCGTCAGCGCACGCAATAAAATCAAAGGAACCGTCACGGAGATTAAAAACGGAGCGGTCAATTGTGAAGTCGTCATCGCGACGCCTGCGGGCATCGTCGTGACTGCCATCGTTACCGAAGATGCAAAACAAGAGCTCTCTTTAGCTAAAGGCGACAGCGTTTACGCCATCATCAAAGCTTCCAATATTTTAGTCGGCATTAATTAACAAGCGTTTTTGTAGGCTCATACGTTTTAAAGTACCACATCAGCGCAAACATTAGCCCTGATGTGGTCGCGATACTCTCGTCAAACATAAACTCGATCGTTTCTTCCCGTTTCAAATAAATCACTTCAATATTTTCATTGTCGATTCCGCCGCCTTCGTTGACTTTCATACTCTCGTCCAAAACGACGTAATAAAGCGTCTGACGACCTCCCGCGAAGCCCACCGCCGTGTAAAACGACGAAATTTTTTCGATTTGATTCAAAGGTACGTCATAACCCGTCTCTTCTAAAATCTCTTCTTGTGCGATTTCGATCAGACTTTTGTCTTTATCGACGATGCCCGCGCACAATTCGTACGTAAATCCGTCATGATTTTTAAGATAAATGGAAGGGCGAAACTGTTTGACGAATACGAAAGAGTCTAAAGCTTTATGGTAAAGTAAAATGGCAACGCTATTATGCGTATCGACGATATCCCAACGTTTTTCGACATTGTTGTGTATATAGTACATGCTTTTAGGTTTAATATAACACGAATCGATACACTCCTCGATTTTGAGCACCTCAATCGTATGGTCCATTGCTTAAATCCAGCCTTTTTTCTTAAAAAATAAAATAGGCGTAATCGCCGAAAGTACCATTAAAAAGAGAGAAAAGGCGTATCCGTACTGCCAATCAAGTTCGGGCAAAACTTTGAAGTTCATTCCGTAAATGCTCGCGATCAACGTCGGCGGTAAAAAGATAACGTTCATAATCGTAAAAATTTTAATGACTTTATTTTGCTCAATATTCAAAACGCCCACGAAGATGTTTTGCAAGTAGTCAAGTCTTTCAAAGTTAAATTCGGTATAGTCGATCAAAGACTTAATATCCTTAAGCATGATAACGATGTCGCCTCGAAGCGAACTATCGTCGTATTTGTTCGACTTTAAAAAAGAGGTTAAGATACGTTGTTTATCCATCAAGTTTTCGCGAATATTCATATTGAGATCTTCAAACGAGGAGATTTTCTCCAACATCTCTTCATCGTCGTTCGTATAGTCGGTAAAAACGTGCTTACGCAAACGCGTGATGTCTTTGGACAGTTTTTCGATGATGTCGGCGTCTGCGTCGATTCTGATGTCTAAAAGTTGCGAAAAGATATAGTAACCGTTTTTAAATTCACGCGGAGCATAGTAAAAACGTTTGCTAAATTCCTCAAAGGTTTTAAGCTCTTTATAGCGAATGGAGATGAGAAGATTGCCTTGTAAAATAAACGAAACCGTTTCGTTGTGTGCACTCTCTTCCGTGGCAATCAAAAAGAAACTGTTGATTTCGATCTTTTTATCTTCTTCCCAGTAACGAGACGAAATCTCGATCTCTTCGGACTCTTGTTTGGTCGGGAAATCGATCCCAAAGGTTTGTTCTACAAAAGCGATCTCTTCGCTTGTCGGAAGTAACATGTCAAGCCAAACGACTTTGCTTTTTTTGTCCTCGTTATCGTCAAATTCGCTTAAATCCGTAATGACTTCTAGCTTATTGCTGTTTTTAAAGAAACATCGTATCATGGACTCTTCTTCTCTTTTTTTTAAATTCTATCGCAAAACGGTTATCGTTTGCTTACATGTCGCTTTTTTTATCGAGAGGACAAACGGATTCGAAATTTTCTTCCTGTACGGGAGGAACATGGTCTTTTAAAGCCGTTTCAACTTTATTTTTCAGTGCTTTAGTATACTCTAAAAATCCGCGAAGATCGTTACCGCTTAAAGCACTTTTGGCGATTTTGACGACACTGGCGGGATTGATGGCAACATTGTTGCGGTAAAGTCCGAAATGCAGGTGCGGCCCGCTACTGAGTCCCGTATTGCCGACGTATCCGATGACTTGTCCTTGTTTGACGACTTGTCCGCTACGAAGTCCTTTGGCAAAGCCGTTGAGATGTCCGTAAAGCGTTTTATAGCTGCCGTCGTGATTCACTTCGATCGTATTGCCGTAACCGCCCTTTTCGCCGACGAAATTCACGCGCCCGTTACCCGCCGATTTGACGGGCGTTCCCACGCTTGCGGCATAGTCGATACCTAAATGCGCACGGTATTTTTGTAAAATAGGATGCCAACGCATTAGCGTGAACGGCGAAGAGATGCGCGTATAATTGACGGGCGTACTGAGCAAGAAATTTTCAAGCTCTTGTCCTTTAGCATCGTAATAGCTCTCTTTATAGTAAAAAATGTAATTTTGCTTATTTTTGGTTTCAATCATCGAAACATCGATTTTAATAGAGCCGAACTGTTTTCCGAGCCTTCGCTTTTGACGATAGAGCAATACCAATTGATCGTCTTTTTTCAAATTGCGAAGATTGACGCCGCTATCGCGAAACGATTGTGCGAATTCGTTGGCTAAAAGATTGTTTTTCGTCGCATTAACGATATCCACAAAAGGAGAATTTTGAATATCCAGAACCAAAGCATGTTCTTCCAACTGTACGACAATCGGCTCTATCTCCATAATAAACTGA
>Ga0114938_1002514_pt1 | contig 11498 bp, 15 predicted proteins | sample AshMeaBigSpring_FD_88675 | JGI IMG/M metagenome (GOLD analysis project Ga0114938, IMG submission 88675) | Groundwater microbial communities from Big Spring, Nevada to study Microbial Dark Matter (Phase II) - Ash Meadows Big Spring | ecosystem: Environmental > Aquatic > Deep subsurface >...
CAGCCCTTGATTCAAAGACCGCTGAATGAAATTCCGCTCCTCAGAGCACAAATGCTGATAATGTTGTCCCATACCTCACCTGATAAATCATCAGGTGTTGCACTTCAAACTTGAGACGGCCAAGCCATTTTCCGTTTTTCCAAATCTGGATGCGTTGAAAATATCCACCGCAAACTACCGCCCTTGAACATCATATAGGCATACTCATTCTCTGCCTCCGTGGGTTTGCTTGGAATCTTGTGCAATTTATCCAAAGCACTCATCATTGCAGCAGGTGAGGTCAGGGCAGCGCCGATAGCATCTGCATAATATTCGCGCGAACGGGAAAGCCCTTTGGTTGCTATCTCACCACCAATGTTGAGAATGGTGCGACCAAGGAGGGCAAAGGCATGGCCTGCCATAGCACTTAGAGCCGCTGTGCTGCGTGATTTTGCCATAGCCGCACCAATTTCCCTTGCCATCCGCCCCAAGATGTAAAAAACATCCCCAAACATGCGTTGATAGCCCTCAGCAAACTGCATTTGCCGCATATCCCCTGAAATAATATGCCCAAGCTCATGGCCAATGACCGCATCCAATTCTTCAGCGGTCAGGTTTTTCACCAACGGGACACCCAGAACCACCATGGCATCCTTGATGCTACTGCCACAGGCGTAAGCGTTGATAACATCGGTCACTGCAACCTTAGGCAAGGGCAATTCCAGTTTTTGCGCCAGCGCATGAACCCGCAATGTGAGCGGATGCTCAGCAGGGAGTTCCCTGATATTGAAAGACCCACCCACACTTGCAGCGGCGCTGGCATTGAAACGATACCCCCACATAAGCCCAAGCACGCCAAGCCCCAGCCCAACATAAAGCGGAACAAGACCAACTTGTGCCATTCCCTGTATGACGTTACGCGGCGCGTAATAGCCCCCGCCCGCCGACGCAATCCATCCCGTCAGAACGTAGAGGGTGATGATAACACCGAGCGTGAGAAGAACGGGCGTTGCCCACCACGGACGGCGCAACCGCTTGGCATTGAGGACACTGCCTGCCTCATGCTTGTTGCCAAAGAAGAAGGGCACCTTGGCGCACAGCTCAGGTTGAAACCGCTCGAGCGCCCACATGGCACATCCAAGAATCACGCTCAGTTGCAAAAACCCTAGAAAACCATCCACGAGCGAGCCGATAGACGCGCCGACATTGCCAGCAAGCAAGGCATTGAGGCCGTATAAGAGGCTTTGTATGGTGCTGAACGGGTTAGGAATAACGGATTGCAAAGCGCTCATAACGTCCCGCCACAAAAACCAGCGCCAAAAGACGTGAATGGCGGACACGAAAATATATCGGATTGCCAGCACTTGAGGGTCAAAGGTCAGAAAAAACTCACGGCGCATGGAATTATCCTTCAAATCTAAGTTGGGCGGTAAGCCCCAAGCCGCGCCGTGCAGACGGCGCTTTGAGAAACAGGTGAGAGCTTTACCTTGAATGGACGCGCCCCGCGCATATCAACGATACCCCAGCGCCAACCCTTATCTTGCCACCCTGACAGCAAGGCCATGATTTCGTCAGGCGTCATCAAGGGACGCGCGGAGAGTTGAATCGTCTCACCGTTTGACAGCGTGACGTTTGAGCTGCTGCCCTTGTCTCCCCCACTTTGTGCGGAGACGTTCGCCCCTGCATTGGTGGAGCGATAAGCAACCGTGGTGACACCAAGATATTTGCCGACGAGTTCACTTGTGAACGGGTCATCAATGCCGAAGAATTGCCGCACCGAGCAGTTGAAAAACGGCTTCCACCCGTCAGGGTAATGCTCTTCAATGCCCGCAATATCTTGCAAAAAGAACCACAAACGCACGCCCGAGCCTGCATGGGTGCGGATAGCGTCACGAAATTCATTGAACGAGCCGAGCTGCAAAAACTCATCAAGGACGAACAGCACAGGGATTTTGGGGATTGTGCGATTGCGAAGCATTGCATCAAGCGCGGCCTTGAGCACCAGCCGCAACACAGGCGCGTAGGTGGTCATCATGTCAAACGGCACATCAAGGTAGATGGTCACGGGTTGGTCTTTGACCATACCAAAATTGAAATCATCCGCCTTCAGGCTATCCAGTAATTCAGGCGAACCCCAGCGCGAGAGCTTGGTGTGCAAGGTATCCCGCAGAACGGGCAGGCCGCGTGCCACGTTCTTGCCCAGGATATTTTCAGCCGCCGCTCTAACGGTGGGGATTTTGGAGGCTGCCATTGCCTCAACCGTGCGCCGAAATGCGGCCAATGGTTGAGACGCTGCCATATGCACCGTGCCGAGGTGATGCAGTTCTTTGGGTGCTGTGTCTTTAATCCAAAGGATGAGGGCGGTGATGAAGGCGGCAGCGTCATCCGTAAAGAAATCAGGTGAGCGCGGGTCTTTGGGAAAGAGTTGCTCAGCCAGTGACCGTGCGCCAAACTCGTTCGTTACCGCCGCCAAGGGGTTGAATCCGTGGCGAGGCAGGCCACTTGCCGCCTCATCAAAAGGAGCCCACCGAAACACAGAACCAACTTCTTTGGCACGCCATGCAGACGTGGCCGCATAGAGTTCTCCCTTTGGGTCAAGCACGATAGCGCTGCCCCGATAGCGGAGGAGGTTTGGGATAATCACAGTTTGGGCTTTGCCCGAGCGCGTGGGAGCAATGGTCAGCAAGTGCCCATCATCATCCCAATGCACGAAACTGGTCAGGCTTGCGTCATCGGTATAAGCACCGAGCAGAATCGTTGAGGGGGTGTCAAATGCCTCACGGCCTTTGAGGTAGCGGCTTAGCCCCTCAGGTTTTGCCCATGCCGCAGAGCCATGCAGGGGAGGGGGATTGCTGAGCAAAGCTTCGCGCTCATCTTGCTCAGCCTTGGCACGCTTGGCACGTTCCAGAATGGGAGTGGGGTCTTTGCCGTTGATGACGGCTGCCTCAACAGCGTCGGCAATTTCGCTGCCATACTCAGCTTCAACTTGCGCACGGACACGGCCAGCCTGCCACTTGCGGCCTGCCTCCCAGCCCCACTTTCCCGCCTTCCAGAACTTTTCCGTGTATTTGAACACGTCCCCAAAAGGGTCGCTCGCGCCTGCCATTGTCATTGCCCCCGCGCCAGCAACCATAGCCTTTCTGTGTTCCACCTCAAGTCTGTTTTAACAGCGCACTTACGCATCGCCCCCCGTATCATCCAATGTGTACGCATTGGTGAGGGCAAGGGGCGAAGCGTTGCACGATTTTCCAACCGAGGCCGAGACGCGGAGAAGAGACCGCGCCGGCCACGGGGAAAATCGGCAAGTGCGCCAAGGGGCAAAGCCCCTTTGGAAACCCCGCGCCCGTTTCAAGGGTTGGGAAATACCGCCGATAAGTGTGTAGACATGGGTATAGCCAACCTCAACAGATTCTCGTATTCTTCTCTGTGAAGAAAAAATTGTCAGGAGTCTTGAAATGATACTATTGTGTGATACCATATGGAACTAAGCAGGAAGCACCAAGCAACCTTGGCAGCTATCTTTGCTGACCCCGTTCGCGCCAGCATTGCTTGGCGCGACATCGAGGCCTTGTTGGAGGCCTGTGGTGCGGATATCAGCGAAGGAGCAGGCTCCCGTGTTCGGATTGCCCTTAAAGGTGTGCGTGCGGTATTCCACCGACCTCATCCCCAAAAGGAAACCGACAAGGGTGCCGTCAAATCGGTGCGGCGCTTTCTGATCGAAGCGGAGATAAAACCATGAGCACGATGACTTACAAAGGATATGACGGACTTGTTGTTTACGACGAGGACGCGGAGCTATTCCATGGTGAGGTTATCAACCTGCGAGACGTGATTACGTTCCAAGGGAAGTCCGTGGACGAGCTGAAACAGGCCTTGGTGGATTCGGTTGAGGACTATTTGACTTTTTGCAAAGAACGCGGAGAAGACCCTGAAAAACCCTATTCAGGTCAGTTTGTGGTGCGGGTTGACCCTCCCATCCACCGTGCTGTGGTGACCGCCGCCAAGCGAGCAGGCGTCAGTCTTAACAAATGGATTGCGGCGACTTTGGAGCGAGCGGCGTCGTGAAGCCCAAGGGGTAAGGCGGTGACACCTACTGCATCAACTTTGGGAAAGGAGCCAAGACATGACCGACAACGACACCGTGACGCTCAGCAGCGGCAACGTGTTTGCCGACCTTGGCTTTGACAATCCCGAAGAAGAGCTCTTGAAAGCCAAATTGGTGCGGGAATTACGCACCATCATCAAGCGCCGCCGCCTGACTCAGGCGAAGGCCGCTGAATTGATGGGCGTCAAACAACCCGACGTCTCCGCCATCGTCACAGGCCGCACGGGCAAGTTCAGCCTTGATAGATTGGTGCGCTGCCTCGACAAGCTCGATTACCGCGTGGAGGTGGTGGTGCGACACAAGCCGCGCGGTTCGCGCACGCCTGTGGTGGCTGTGGCCTAGCGCCCCGTTCAAGCTGACGGCATGTTGCTGTTTTTAACCTTGGTGAGCGGTGGCAATATATCATCTTCACGTCAAGAATATCAGCAGGGGCGACAATCGCAGCGCGGTTGCCGCCGCCGCCTACCGTGCGGGCGAGACTTTGGCCAATGAGGCAGAAGAACGCCTCAGCATGTTTGGCGGCCGCCGTGATGTGCTTCATGCTGAAATACGCGCCCCAGCCAGTGCCCCTGCATGGTGCTTTGAGCGTGGTGTGCTTTGGAATGCGGTAGAAGCCGCCGAAAAGCGCAAGGATGCACGCCTCGCCAAAGAAATTGAATTCTCCATCCCGCGTGAGCTGCCCAAGACAGCGTGGCTTGGTGTTGCGCAGGCTATGGCCGACGCCTACACGGCGCTTGGCCATGTGGTGGATTTTGCAATCCATGATGACGGCAGCGGCCTTAACCCCCATGTCCACATGATGTTGACAACCCGCGTTCTTGTGGGGGAACGGTTTGGAGAGAAAATGCGCGAGGCGGATAACCTCGCCTTTGTGAATAATGCCCGTGCCCTTTGGGAAAAAATTGCCAATGATGCCTTGGGAGAGGCGGGGCTTGAGGTAGAGATTGACGCGCGGAGCCATGCCGCACGCGGCCTTGGCACCACGCCGACCCAACACCGAGGTGCTAACCCCGAAGAAAGAAAAGCGCGACGAACCGCCGCCAGAGCGAGAGGAGTGCCCACCATGAACCCCGAAACTTTGGCAGCCCACCGCGCCCTTCTTGCAGACAAGGAGGCGGTTGGGCGAAGGTTCCCGAACGTGAGCGTGAACAGGAGCCAGAGAGGGAGCGATAAGCTAGGAAAACATTAATGATAGAGAAAGTGGAGTAAATCATCCCTGAAGCCTCAATGGCCGAAATTACCCTTATTTACGAGGATTTCATATATTTGAACTTTACGAAGTCATTTTGACCTTATAATATATGATAAGGGAAGCGAAAGGTGCTTCTCCGTTGGATGGAGGCAAATATGGTTATCTGGCAGAAAATTCAAGATACTATGCCTGGTGGTGGTGGCGGTCGCCGTCATTAAGTTTTTAATCAGTGGAAGGGGCGCAGAGCGCCCCTCTTTTTCAATGAGAAAAGCAGTTTTTTTTGTTATTTTTGCGATACTTCTGATAATCCTATCTTGGGATGTTGCGATTGATTTTGTTGCGACACAATTTTTGATATTAACGACTGTTGATCTGAAGCCGTTGCTTTTAAAACTTAAAGCCGATTTGAGTGGGTTTTATGTAGCATTTTTAATCAGTTTATATATTGAAACTTTTGATAAAAAGAACACATTTACAGTAAAATCTGACGATATTAATAAGATAAAATCATTTTCTGATACATTAATTAAGTTTTCAGATGCCAACTCTCTTGTTGTTGCCTCTTTGAAAAAAATATACAAAGACGAAAATATACATTCCTTAGCTCGTAACGTGCTTCCTCAAAAGCAAATATATAGAGCAACTTCTGTAAAAATTCGTCTAATAGAAAGCAAAGATGACAAAAATTATTTTAATTATACTCATATGGTAGATATGACTATAGAAAAAAAATACATTATATGTGCAATTACTAATTCTATTTCGTGTCAAGATGCCTTATTTAATATTGAAGAAATTGATGAGGTCTATTGCGACGTAGGGTTTAACGTTAATGATAATGATTATTTAGAAAATTTTGTTAAAAATGCAAGTTTTAGGCAGATTGTTGAAACAGATGGTGGCGGTATCTCCTATCACAACTTGTCATCTTCTGTTCTTAATAAGAATGAAAAAAGTCGTATTATAGGAAAGTTAGCTGAAAGCATAAAAAAAGAAATAATAATGCTTAAGTTGACTGCTCCTATTATCAGTAGTTTTAACAATTATAGATACGATCTTCATTTTCCTTCTACAAAATTTTCTAAATCAATACCATTTGTTTATTGGGTTTCAGATAGAGTTTTATTTCTAGACAACATCGAAGTGGATGGCGAACAATTTTGTTCACAAGAAAAGATTGCTTTCTCTATAATGCCGTTTATCTGTGGGTATAACCCACCATTTAGACTTGATGCTTTGTTGTGCAGCGACATGCCAATTAAGCTTCATATTAATTCTTGGGTTTGCTATGGTCAAGGCATAGTCGTTGCATGGAGAGAACAGTGAAAATCAAGACTTTTGTTTCTAACGAGCATGATGATCTACATTGTCTTCAGGCTTGTGTACGTATGATTATAGATACAGCAGAGAATAAAATGCTATCTGTGCGTGAGGTAGAAGAATTCACTGGCTTTGTTTCTGGACTCCAGACGTGGCCATATCAAACTATGTTATCATTTGCAGATAGAGGCTACTATATAGAAAATATTGAAGCGATGGATCATCGAGAATTTGCAAACGACCCACGTTCTTGTGTCATTAAAGAGTATGGTGAGGAGATGTGGGAACATTTTTTGAATGTGTCAGATGTTGAAAAAGCTCAAAATGATGCAAAAAGATGTGTGAGCCATGAGAGAATTAAATTGATAAATAGAATACCAGATTTAGAATTAATTAAAAAATATACGGGCAACAGTTTTCAAATAATAAATTTAAATGCAAAAAGGCTAAGAAACATTGAAGGTTATAATGGACACTTCATTTTGTTAGAGTCTATTATAGACAATAAAGTATATATACAGAATCCAGGGTTACCGCCTGTAAAGAATCAAGAAGTAGACATCAATGATTTTATTGGTGCATGGCATTGTCCTAATGCACGAGCAGCAAACGTTATGGTAGTGAAATATGGATAATGAAGAAGAAAACACAAACGGCCCATTTGAACGTAATCCAACGCTTCATGAAAGCGTCCCTAATGTAACACAAAAACCGTCTTTGCTAGAGCAGAGTTATTCCAAAAAATGGGATGAATATAATGAAACTAATCAATCTTGGGAAAATTTTGATAATACAGAATGTAACGACTAAATTATTGTAATAATATGTAAAATTATTCAATCTTGTGTATATTCCAAGATAATCTTAGGAAGTTATTTATTTTTCTATCATTTCCCAGTGAACCTAACCATTCAAACGAGAACCCTTTGAGGGTGCTCTCCAATTCTTTTGCAGCCTTTGTGCCGCCCAACGGAGCCGCACCCAACGGGATTGTCACCACGTTCAGGCCGTCGCGTGCAGCCTTGCTGGCAGCATCCCGCACCACATCAAGCGCCAGTTTTTCGTCTGCGAGCTTTTCACGTGCTTCAGCCGTGAGACGGCCAAGGGTGACATACAGGGGGAGGGGGCGGCTCATGCGCCAGCCTCACGCTTGGCGAAGCGCCGCCCAAGATAGGCATCCGTCACCTCTATGCGGTTGTGCCCCAGTTCACGGCTGATGGTCAGGCGGGCGCGGTAATCCGCCGCCCGTTCTGCCTTGCTCATGGTTTCATAGGTTTTGCCGCCCGCCGCAGGGGAGGGGGCACCCATAAGGGCTTGGTAGCGCCATTGCGCATACCAATGGCGGTGCCCGTGCATGTTGCGAATCCCCGCGCCCCATGTGGCGCGTTCAACCTCTTTTCGGAATCCGATATAGGTTTGCCCCGTGGGGATAAGGGCACCATCGCCGCAGACGCGCCGCACCTCGTCCAGCAGGGCGCGTTGGCGGGGATGTGTCAGAGGCACCATGCGGGCACGCCCGCCCTTGCACCAGCTCGCCTGCAAGGCGAGCGCATCCCCCTTGTCCGCCACCTCAGGCCGAAACTTCAAACTCTCTTCCAACCGCAGGCCGAAGGCCATTTGCAGGCGGAGCACCAGTTGCATCCGCTCAGGCAGGGATTCCAGCAATGTGCTGGTGGTGGTGCGGGCACGGTTGCCGCCCCACGTGGTGCGTTTTTCAATGCCAAGCTCCCGATTGTCTTGCGGGAGGATACTGGTTTTGCGGATAGCCTTTGCCCACCACCGCACCCAGCCCATGCGGTTCTTGAGCGTGCCCGTGGACAGCCCCGCTTCACGCCAGTTGGCAAGCAGGGCGTCAATGTGTTTGGGCTTGAGGGAACGGGCAGAGGGCAGGGCATAGCCTAGTTGCCGCAGCTCCCGCGCAATCAGTTGCAGCCCCCTGTGACGCTGGTTGCGGGTCAGGTGCGAGCCTTCCCCAGCCCCTAGCGTCAGGCTTTTCAGGTCGTATGCGAGCGAATCCACGCTCATGGTCTTTCTGTTGTCGGTTAGTGTTTATGACCCGCCGCCGAGGCTTATAGCCTTCGGTCAGCTCGCCCTTGCGGGCGGATTGGTCGGGATAGTCGGGTAATTAAGCCTTTCTCCGTTCCGTTCAGTCTCCAATCGTCTGCCCTTGCGGGGTGCCATTGTCGCAATCTGGCCTGTCCGCGTAATCTTGTGCTTCTCCGTCATTGGTTGCCTCTATGGGTGCGTGCCCAGCCGTTCCCGTGGGGTGGCGTTGCAGGTCGCGTGGGTGCAGGGCAGTTGCCTTGCTCGTGGTTGCTTGTGTCAGCATGTCTTTTCCTTTCAAACGTAAGGCGCTCAGAGGCGCAGGGTGTCACCATACGGTGTGTGGCCGAACCGCCGCGCGGTTAAGCGGCGGTCATATCCTTCTGGCACTCGCCGCCACTCATCCCTGACGGTTTTCATGACATGTGTGCCCTTTCCCTGCCCAGCCATTCTGCCCATTCCTTGCGGTGGTTCGCTTGCGATCCGCCGCCGTCACTACCTTTATTCATACGGTAGTGACGGCGGGCTATGCCCAGCCTGTGTTGCCCCTGCCACGGGGGTAAGTCCCTCGCAGTGGCATTGGGGAGGCTTGAGGCCGCTCCCCAAACCCCTTGGCTATCCCCTGCTTAGGGCAATTCGCCTCCCAGCAGGGGAAGGGGAGGAGCCGCCCTCCCCACCCCTCCCATTGGCACGCCATGGCCGCTCGCTCGGTTGGCGGCCAAGGTTAATGGCTTTGCTCACTACGGCGCAACTTGGGAGCGCGTTCGCACCGCCATAAACCAAACAAGCGGAGCGCCTACGGCGCAAAGGGCTTTTCGTAGAAGAAGGTTTAGGGGCTGCGCCCCCCAGCGCGTCAAGCAGGCCGTGCTTCAGGCTTCGCCTTGCAGCCGCACCAACCCTGCTTGACCCGCGTCCCCCCGCTCATTGCCGCAGGGCTAGTCAGGGTTGCAGGGCAACCCTGTTTTCTAAAAAAAGCTCGCCATTTTGTATAGGTGTGGTAGCTTATGACCATGAAATCCTTGCAACGTCCCCAAAGTAAGGCTGCAAAGCCCCTCATACTTGGTTTGGCTGGTTTTATCAAAATCAGTGCCATTGAAGGCGTGCGTTTATCCTCTGAAAGCCGCCGCATGTTTGAGGAGTTTGACCGCAAGGGCTTGACCGCAGAGCAGCGCCGCAGGGCTATTGCTGAAAAGCACGCCAAGAAAGCCTAAATGGCGTGTATCAGGCCATTAAAGACCCTTATTGCTACAAAGGCACCACGGTTCTCCGTAATCGCCTAGGAATCCGCGAGCTAGAAGCACTTGAGGCTTTTGAGGCCGAGGCAACCGCCCAGCGTTTTGCAGAACCTTTGCCGCTTGGACGCTTTGGCGTTGCTCATTACCGTGCGGTGCATAAGCATATTTTTGGTGATGTATTCCCATGGGCTGGCCGATTCAGAACGGTGAGAATAGCGAAAGCGGGCAGCATGTTTTGCTACCCTGAACATATCAACAGCGAGATGATGCGGGTATTCGGCAACTTGAAAGCCAAAGACTGGTTAAGAGGGTTATCACAAATAGATTTTGCCCGCGAAGCCGCGCACTTTCTTGCAGAGTTGAACGCCATTCACCCGTTTAGAGACGGAAACGGACGCACCCAGCTTGCCTTTGTCACATTGTTGGCCTTCGCCGCAGGCTATGAGTTGGACTTTGAGCGCATTGAGCCTGAATCCTTCCTTACCGCCATGATTGAGAGCTTCCAAGGAAGCGAAGAGTCTCTTATGCTGGCTATTAATAATACATTAGGGATTTATAAAAATGCCAGTTCCTGACCAGATTATCAAACTTGTTCAACGTTTTACAGAACAAGAAGAATCATACCGCAAGCCTACCTACAATGAAACTCAAACCCGCCGCGACTTTATTGACCCATTCTTCAAAGCCCTCGGCTGGGATATTGATAATGAACAAGATTATGCCGAGGCCTATCGTGACGTTATCCATGAAGATATGGTCATGGTGGGGGACAGGAAAAAGGCTCCCGACTACTCCTTCCGCATTGGTGGAACACGCAAGTTCTTCGTAGAGGCTAAAAAGCCCTCTGTCTCAATCTACTTCGACCCCAAACCTGCCTTTCAACTCCGCCGTTATGGCTGGAGTGCTAAGCTACCCATAAGCATTTTGACGGACTTTGAGGAGTTTGCGGTATATGACTGCACCCACAAGCCCGATGAAAACCACGCACCCACCAAAGCTCGCCTTCACTATTACAAATATACCGAATATGCCGAGAAGTGGGATGAAATAGCCGCCTTGTTCTCAAAGCAAGCGGTGATGAAAGGCTCCTTTGACCGCTTTGCTGAGAGCAAAAAGAAGGGCAGCACCACGGTTGACGAAGAGTTTTTGGCGGAAATTGAGAAATGGCGTCAATCACTTGCCAGCAATATTCTTAAGAACAATCAGATTGACCAGCGAGAACTCAACCTCGCCGTCCAACTGACCATTGACCGCATCATCTTCCTGCGTATCTGCGAAGATAGAGGCATTGAAGATTATGAGCGTTTGCTCAAGCTGGCCAAGGGTAAAAACCTTTATCAACAGCTTGGCAATGTGTTCAAGGACGCAGATGACCGTTATAATTCAGGCCTTTTTCACTTCAACCCCAAAGAAAAGCATGCCACCGAGGTTGATACTATCACTCTTAAGCTTAGGCCGTGTGGACGAATTTGATCAAGGATAAATTTCAGGGATTCCTTTAATGAATCTATTGTGATTCATGGATCTCCGAGTTGATTCGGAGGTCATTGTCATGTCCACTACGATGAGCGAGGCGGATTGGGATCATACATTGGCCATTTTCCGCGCTTGCCTGCCCAAGCGC